>Ga0187844_10001368_pt1 | contig 18614 bp, 15 predicted proteins | sample SpaLakP09_SKY_50_FD_134517 | JGI IMG/M metagenome (GOLD analysis project Ga0187844, IMG submission 134517) | Oligotrophic lake water microbial communities from Sparkling Lake, Wisconsin, USA - SP09_SKY_50 | ecosystem: Environmental > Aquatic > Freshwater > Lake | place: USA: Sparkling Lake...
CGCCCTGGCCGGCCATGAAGCACAGCGCCTGGTCGGTCATGTAGGCGGTTTCGGAATGCGGCTCGGCCACTCTGGCAGGCAGGTGGACGTTGCGCATATTCCAGCCACTGACGACCTGACCTTTGGCATCGATGGCGGCGATCACATGCTCGGTCCAAGGGTCGTCACCGCCATAGCCCTGAGCTCGCAGATACGCCGGGTAGCCGCTCTCCTTGCCGGGCTTGTGATGGCCATCGTAGCGGTCGATCTCCTCGAAATGACCGCGGGCCAGCAGGGTGCCCAGTGCCGAGTCACCCTCCAGATCCAGGCGCTTGAGGCCGGCATGGTCGGTCATCACATGGGACTTGCCGGCCAGCACGAGGCGGCGGCCGGCGTCCTTCAGGTACTCGCCCAAGGTCACTTCGCCTAGGGCCAAGGGCACGCGGTTCCAGGTCGCGCCATGGCTGCTGGGGTAGCGGCCGGTGTAGTAGCTCATCCGCGACGGCCCGCAGACGCCCGAGTTGACGAAAGCCCGCTCGAAGCGCACGCCCCGTTTGGCAAGCGCGTCGATGTTCGGCGTGTGCAGATAGGGGTGGCCGTAGCAGCTCAGGTGGTCCCAGCGCAGCTGGTCGCACATGATGAACAGCACATTGCGAACCGCAGACATGGCTAGCCGGGATTGAAACCGGATTTCTGAATCACCGGCGTCCACTGCGTCTTGTAAGACTTCAACATCGCCGAGGTCTGCTCGGCGCCGGACGACACCGGCTCCATCTTCGCCGCCGTGAACTTGGCGCGCAGCTGCGGGTCGGCCATCACGGTCTTGATCTCGGCCGCCAGGCGCTTGACCTTGGCCGCCGGCATGGCAGCCGGGGCGTAGAGCACATTCCAGCCGCGGGCGCTCAGGTCGAAGCCCGACTCCTTGAAGGTGGGCACGTTGGGCAGCGTAACGCTGCGTTTTTCGCTGGACACGGCCAAGATGCGCAGCTTGCCGCCCTCGTGCTGGGGCTCCAGAGTGTCCAGTGTGTCAACCGCCACCGGCACATGTCCGCCCATCAGGTCGTTCAGCAGCGGCGCCGAGCCCTTGTAGCCGACCACCAGTGGCGCCATGCCGACCTTCTCGGTCACCATCAGCGCGAAGAAGTGCGGCAGGCTGCCGGTGGCCGGCACGCCCAGATTGGCCTTGTCCGGGTTGGCGGTGAGCCAGGCGACCAGATGCCTGAACTCACGCACCGGCACGGCGCTGGCCACGGCCAGACCGAAGTCGTAGCTGGTGATCTGGGCGACGGGCACGAAGTCCTTGTCGGCGTCGTAGCCGGCATCCTTGTAGACCAGTGGTGCGACGACCATCATCGCCGGGTTGCCCAGCATCAGCACATTGGATTCGGCGGGCTCGCGCCGCAGCTGCTGGGCGGCCAGCCGGCCCCCGGCACCGGCGCGGTTCTCGACAATCACCGTCACCCCGAGACGGGGCTGCAGCGCCTCTGCCACCAGGCGGGCGGCGCGGTCCGAGGAGCCGCCGGGCGGATAGGGCACAACGATCTTCAGCAGGCCACCTTCCAGCGCCTGAGCGCTGGCGCCTCCCATGGCCGCCAACAGCGCACCGGCAATCAAGGCCAAACGCATACGGTTTTTCATCATCATTGTTCTACCCTGGCTGTGTGTGGTGAGACTGCCAATCCAATCTAACATCGGCCCTGTCAGTTGCAGAAAACAATCAAGCACCCAAACCTGTGAGCCTCACCTCCGACCACGGTCTGAAGCACCCCCAACAGCTGGAAGACCTGCTGATGTACCGGTTGACCCGCGTGGTGCGCACCTGCGGCCTGCCGCTGGTGCGGCTGTTCGAGGGCGAACTGGGCATCACGCGGCGCGAGTGGCATGTGCTGGCCCTGGTGGTGCAAGAGGGTGAGCTGGCACCGTCACGGATTGCCGAGCTGTGCTGGCTGGATCGGCCTCGCGTGTCGCGCGCCGTCAGCCGGCTGGTGGAGCGCGGCCTGCTGCTGCGCCAGGCGGCCGGGCGGAGCGCCCTCGTGCGCGCCACCACCGAAGGCAAGGCCCTGTATGCCCGAGCAATGGCCGAGGCCGGCGCCTTCAACGAGGCACTGGTCGATGGCCTGGACGCCACCGAGCTGGGCCAGCTCGACGCGCTGCTGAACAAGCTGCAATCCCGCGCCCGGACCTTGCGCGATGCGCCGGTGCCGGGTCGGCCGGTGCAACGCCATGCCGGCGGCACGCGAGACCGTCACGGCCCAACCGAATCAACGAGCACGCCACGATGAACGCCCCACTCCCCTCCGCTTCAGGCACGGCCGCCCGCCAGGCCGAGATCGTCACCGCGCTGTCGCCGCTGCTGCCGGCCCATGCCCTGCTCTGGCGCAACGAGGACACCGTGCCCTACGAGTGCGACGGCCTGACCGCCTACCGGCAAAAGCCGCTCTTGGTGGCCCTGCCCGAAACGGAGGCCCAGGTCGCCGCCATCCTGAAGGTCTGCCACGCGCTGCAGGTGCCCGTGGTGGCGCGGGGCGCCGGCACCGGCCTGTCTGGCGGGGCCATGCCCCATGCGATGGGCGTGACCTTGTCACTGGCCAAGTTCAACAAGATCCTGCGCATCGATCCGCTGGCCCGCACCGCCAGCGTGCAGTGCGGCGTGCGCAATCTGGCGCTCAGCGAGGCCGCGGCGCCGATGGGCCTGTACTACGCCCCCGACCCCAGCAGCCAGATCGCCTGCACGCTGGGCGGCAATGTGGCCGAGAACTCCGGCGGCGTGCACTGCCTGAAATACGGCCTGACCCTGCACAACGTGCTGCGCGTACGCGGCTTCACGATGGACGGCGAGGCGATCGAATTCGGCGGCGAGGCGCTGGATGTGCCGGGGCTGGACCTGCTCAGCGTGATGGTCGGCAGCGAGGGCATGCTGGCGGTCATCACCGAGGTGCTGGTACGGCTGGTGCCCAAACCCATGATCGCGCGCTGCATCATGGCCAGCTTCGACGACGTGCGCAAGGCCGGCGACGCGGTGGCCAACATCATCGCCGCCGGCATCATCCCGGCGGGCCTGGAGATGATGGACAGGCCGATGACCGCCGCCGTCGAGGACTTCGTCCATGCCGGCTACGACCTGACGGCCGAGGCCATCCTGCTGTGCGAGAGCGATGGCACGCCCGAAGAGGTGGCCGAGGAGATCGCCCGCATGGAAGCCGTGCTGGCCGCCAGCGGCGCCACGCGGATGGAAGTCAGCGCCGACGAGGCCCAGCGCCTGAAGTTCTGGAGCGGTCGCAAGAACGCCTTCCCGGCCAGCGGCCGCATCAGCCCCGACTACATGTGCATGGACTCGACGATCCCGCGCAAGCGCGTCGCCGACATCCTGCTCGCCATCCAGGAGATGGAAAAGAAGTACCAGCTGCGCTGCGCCAATGTCTTCCATGCCGGCGACGGCAATCTGCACCCGCTGATACTGTTCGACGCCAGCGATGCCGACCAGCTGCACCGCTGCGAGCTGTTCGGCGCCGACATCCTGGAAACCAGCGTCGCCATGGGCGGCACGGTGACCGGCGAGCATGGCGTCGGCGTCGAGAAGCTGAACTCGATGTGCGTGCAGTTCTCGCCCGAGGAGCGCGCGCAGATGCTGGCAGTGAAGACCGCTTTCGACCCGGCCGGCCTGCTGAACCCGGGCAAGGTCATCCCGACCTTGCAGCGCTGCGCCGAGTACGGCCGCATGCATGTCAAGCGCGGCATGCTGGCCTTTGCCGAGATTCCGAGGTTTTGATGGAAGACATGGCACAACAAGCGCTGATAGACCAGGTCAAGGTTGCTCTGGCCACGGATACGCCACTGCATGTGATCGGCCATGGCAGCAAGCTCTTCTACGGCGAGGCACCGCGCGGTGAGCCGTTGGACTTGACCCCGCTCAGCGGCATCAGCAGCTACGAACCCAGCGAGCTGGTCGTCACCGTGCGTGCCGGCACGCCACTGGCCGAGCTGGAGGCAGTGCTGACCGAGCGCAACCAGTGCCTGGCCTTCGAGCCACCGCTGTTCGGCGGCCGCGGCACGGTGGGCGGCATGATCAGCGCGGGCCTGGCCGGGCCGGCGCGGGCCAGCGTTGGCTCGGTACGCGACTATGTCCTGGGCGCCACCTTGCTGAACGGGCGCGCCGAGGTCTTGAGCTTTGGCGGCCAGGTGATGAAGAACGTCGCCGGCTATGACGTGTCGCGATTGTTGGCGGGCTCCATGGGCTTTCTCGGCGTGATCCTGGAGGCCTCGCTGAAGGTCTTGCCACGGCCGGCCGCCACCGCCACCTTGCGCTTTGATATGGCCCAGGCCGAAGCGCTGGTCCGTCTGAACGAATGGGCCGGTAAGCCGCTGCCGCTGAATGCCAGCGCCTGGTGGGATGGCGCGTTGGTGCTGCGCCTGGCGGGCGCCGAGGCGGCCGTTGCCGCTGCGCGGAAGGCGCTGGGCGGCGAGGTCATCGAGGCCGGTCTGGCCGCGCAGTTCTGGGGCGGCCTGCGCCACCAACAGGACGAGTTCTTCATCGGCGCCGAACGTGCCGTCGAGGGCGGCGCCGCGCTGTGGCGCTTGAGCCTGCCGCAGACCGCACCACCACTGGCCCTGCCCGGCGAGCAACTGATCGAGTGGGGCGGCGCCCAGCGCTGGCTGACCACCGCCCAGCCCGGCGCCCAGGTACGCGAGACGGCCCTGCGCGCCGGCGGCCACGCGACCCTGTTCCGCGCCAGAGACAAATCGGGTGGCGTGTTCACCCCGCTGGCGCCGTCGCTGATGCGCATCCACCAGAACCTGAAGACCGCCTTCGACCCGAAGGGCATCTTCAACCCCGGTCGCTTGTACACGTCCCTCTGAACCTGGCACTCCATGCAAACCACTCTCTCGCCCGAGTTCCAGGGCACCCGCGAAGGCCAGGCCGCCGAGGCGATTCTGCGCAACTGCGTGCATTGCGGCTTCTGCACCGCCACCTGCCCGACCTATCAGCTGCTGGGCGATGAGCTCGATGGCCCGCGCGGCCGCATCTATCTGATGAAGCAGGTGCTCGAGGGGGCCGAGGTCACGCGCAGCACGCAAGCGCATCTGGACCGCTGCCTGACCTGCCGCAACTGCGAATCGACCTGCCCCTCGGGCGTGCAGTACGGCCAGTTGCTGGAGATAGGCCGCGAGATCGTCGAGCACAAGGTCGAGCGGCCGGCGGGCGAGCGCGCCCAGCGCTGGCTGCTGAAGGCCGGCCTGACCTCGCCGCTGTTCGGCCCGGCGATGAAGCTGGGCCAGCTGGTGCGCCCGCTGCTGCCGCAAAGCCTGAAGAACAAGGTGCCGGCGAAGAGCCCTGCTGCCGCCCACCGCTGGCCCAGCCGCCGCCACGAGCGCAAGGTGCTGATGCTGATGGGCTGCGTGCAGCCGGCCATGGCGCCGAACATCAACAGCGCCACCGCCCGCGTGCTCGACGCCGCCGGCATCCAGACCCTGGTGGCCGATGGCGCCGGCTGCTGCGGCGCGATCCGCTCGCATCTGAATGACCACGAAGGCGGCCTGGCCGACATGCGCCGCAATATCGACGCCTGGTGGCCGCTGGTCCAGGGCCTGACCGAGCAGGGCAAGGTCGAGGCCATCGTCATGAATGCCTCCGGCTGCGGCGTGACGGTGAAGGAGTACGGCCGCGCGCTGGCCCACGACCCGGCCTATGCCGACAAGGCCCAGCGCATCAGCGCCCTGACCCGCGACCTCAGCGAGCTGCTGGCCGATATAGCCCCTCGGTTGAAGTCCAAATTGAGCCAGATCAAGCGCAGGCAGCTGGTCTTCCACCCGCCCTGCACCCTGCAGCATGGCCAGCAGCTGCGCGGCGGCGTCGAGACCCATCTGGCGGCCCTGGGCTTCGAGGTGCGCCTGGCCGCCAGCGAAAGCCATCTTTGCTGCGGCTCGGCCGGCACCTACTCGGTGCTGCAGCCCGAGCTGGCCTACCAGTTGCGCGACCGCAAGCTGGCCCAGCTCACGCCCAGCAACCCCCAGGCCATAGTCTCCGCCAATATCGGCTGCATCCAGCATCTGCAAAGCGGCACGACGACGCCTGTTCTGCACTGGGTCGAGGTGCTGGACGAGGCTCTATCCCATTGAGGATGTGGGCCCCCGGGTGAATGGGTAGTCTCGCGGTCACGCAGGCCTGACACAATATGTCACTTGCCCCCATCAGCGAGCACTCACGCCCGGACCCGGATGAAAGACGACCCAGCCAAGGAAGCGGTACGGCATTTGCAGGCCATCATCGCGCGCGAAACCGGCGCGCCGCTGGATCATGCTGCCGCGATGGACATGGAGGCCGCCGTGGCCCGCGCCTGCGGCGTGCAGCCGCTGGACGCCAGCGATTTCTCCTTTGTGCGCCGCGAGGTGACCATCGTGCTGGCCGATCTGCGCGGCTTCACCGCGATGTCGGCCACGCAGCCGGCGGGGGTGGTGATCAGCATGCTCAACCGCTGCCTGGGCCGCATGAGCGAGATCGTGTTCCGCCACCACGGCACCATAGACAAATTCATGGGCGACTCCATCATGGTGCTGTTCGGTGCGCCGCTGGAGCATGAGGACGACGTGAAGCGCGCGCTGGCCTGCGCGATCGAGATGCAGATGTCCATGCATGCGTTGAACGACGAGCACCTGAACGAGGGCTTGCCCGAGCTGTACATGGGCATTGGTATCAATACCGGCACGGTAATGGCGGGCAAGTTCGGTTCGGCCGCGTATTCGGAATACACGGTGATTGGTGACGAGGTCAATCTGGCCTCGCGCATCGAGGCCTTCAGCCTGCGCGGCCAGGTCTTGATCAGCGAGACCACCTGCCAGCGCTGCGTCGACTACATCGAGGTCAGCGAGCCGATGGAGGTGTTCGTCAAGGGCAAGGCCCAGGTGGTGCGCTTGCGCGAGCTACTGGCCATACCGTCGCTGGACCTGCGCGTGCCGCGCCAGGAGATACGGCGCAGCCACCGTGTCGAGGTCAAGCTGCCCTGCGTGCTGCATGCGATCCAGAACAAGATCGTGCTGCCCTATTCGATCAGGGGCCGCATCCGCGACATCGGCTATCACGGGGTGCTGGTCGAGCTGGACCATGGGCTGGACGTGCACACCGACGTCAAGCTCGAGTTCGACCTGCACCTGGTCGACTACCGCGCCTCGGACATCTACGCCAAGGTGGTCAAGGTTGGCCAGGACGCCGACGGCTTCTTCGCCGGCCTCGAGTTCACCTCGGTGAACCCCGACACCAATATGCACATCCAGTTGTTTGTGCAGTTGCTGGTGGCGGCACAGTAGCGACCCCGCGGTACATCGCCCGCACCCTCGGAAGACCATCACCGATGACCAGCACCAAGTTCCGCCTCGGCCTTGCAACGATCGCCTGCCTGATCTTCACCAGCGGCTGCGGCACCGCACCGACAGCGCCGACGCCGCCACCGAAGCTGGTGGTGCTGGTGGTCATTGACGGCCTGCCGATGCGCCAGGTCACCGGCTACCGCGACCAGCTGTCGCCGGACGGCTTCAGGCGCTTTCTCGACCGATGCACCTGGTTTGCCAATGCCCACTACGGCCATGGCCACACCGTCACGGCGGCCGGCCACGCGGTGATGCTGACGGGGGCCTACCCCCAGCGCACCGGCATCATCAGCAACGAATGGCGTGACCCGAACACCGGCGCACCGGTGTATTGCACCGGCGACGAGGCCCATCAGTACCTGGAGAACAAGACCGCGCCGCTGGCCGGCACCAGCCCCAAGAATCTGCGCGCCGAGACCGTCGGTGATGTGCTGCGCGGCGTGCAGCCGGGCTCCAGGGTGGTGGGCATCTCGGGCAAGGATCGGGGCGCCATCCTGCCCGCCGGCAAGCTGGGCACGGCCTATATGTATATGAGCGAAAGCGGCCAGTTCGCCAGCAGCAGCTACTACATGAAGGCCCACCCGCAATGGGTCAAGACCTTCAACGCGGCCAAGCCGGCCGATGCCTACTTCAAGCAGAGCTGGACACCGCTGCTGCCCGGCTATGACTGCCCCGAGGCAGATGCTTCGCGACTGCCGCCCCCTGCGGGGGTCAAGCAGGCTGGGGGCGGCCCGGCGCCTGCTTGCGCCTACGCCCGCTCGGTGCCCGATGGCAAGGAGTGGCAGGTCAACAGCGGCAACGGCAACAAGCTGCCGGCGCTGATCGGCGACAAGAACGAGAAGCCGGGCCCGCTGTTCTACGGCAATCTGCTGGCCACCCCATTTGCCGACGCGCTGACCCTGGCCTTCGCCCGCGCGGCGATCGAGGGCGAGGCGCTGGGCCAGGACGACGTGCCCGACATCCTCTCGGTCAGCCTGTCCAGCCACGACTATGTGAACCATGCCTTCGGCCCCGAATCGCGCCTGTCTCACGACCATATGCTGCAGCTGGATCTGCATCTGCAGGCCTTCTTCCGCTACCTGGACGCCAAGGTTGGCGTCGGCAACTACGTGGCCGTGCTGACCGCCGACCATGGCTTTGCCGACACACCGGAATGGAGCGCCTCCAAAGGCCTGGACGCCGGCCGCCTGAATCCAGGCCAGACGCTGGCCTGGCTGAACACGGGCCTCTCCCAGAAGTTCGGGGACGGCAAATGGGCGCTGGGCTGGTCGGGTGGCGGCATCCTGCTGGACAGCAAGCTGATCGCGGCCAAGAAGCTCAATCCGGCCGCCGTCGACAAGGAGGCCAAGACCCTGCTGCTGCAGGTTGATGGCATTGCCGACGTGTTCACCCGCGAGCAGTACCTGAGCCAGGACGTGAGCACGCCCTTTCTGGCGGCGATGCGCAAGTCCTGGCACCCGGACATTGCAAGCTCGCTGCAGGTGGTCGTCAAGCCGAACTGGCTGATCAGCTCACGCATCGGCGGCAGCTCACACGGCACGCCCCATGCCTATGACACCCATGTGCCCATCCTGAGCTACGGCCCGCGCTGGGTCGGCCAGGGCCAGGTCAACACCCGCGTCGAGGTGGCCGATATCGCACCGACCTTGGCCGGTCTGCTGCGCGTGCGCGTGCCCGCGCAGTCCGAGGGCAAGGTGCTGCCGCTGCCGCTCAAGTAGGGCCTGTCGAATCCGGGCCGCGTGGACTATCCTTGCAGCCATGAATCGACCCAAACCTTTTTCGATGATCCGCGAGTTCCATCTCGCCGATTGGTTCACGCTGGCCAATGCCTTCTGCGGCGTGGGGGCGCTGTTCGCGGTGATGTCCTTTCTGCAGACACGCGACGTCAAGCACATCTACTTCGCCTGTGCGCTGATTCCGGTGGCCCTGGTGTTCGATGTGCTGGACGGCCGCATCGCGCGCTGGCGCCAGCAAAGCTCGGCCATGGGCCGCGAGCTGGACTCGCTGGCCGATGTGATCTCGTTCGGCGTGGCACCGGCGGCGATTGCCTATGGCTGCGGCATGCAGGGCCTGTACGACCGCATCATCCTGGTGTTCTTCGTTGCCTGCGGCGTGTCGCGGCTGGCGCGCTACAACGTCACCGCCGAAGAACTCGCCGGCGACGACGGCAAGGTCAGGTACTTCGAGGGCACGCCCATCCCCACCTCGCTGGGCCTGGTGGTGGTGCTGGCGCTGGCCGCCTGGCAGGGCGCCCTAGGCGAGCAGCTGTGGTTCGGCGTGATCCATATCGCCGGCTTCCGGCTGCACCCGCTGGTGCTGATGTTCGCGATCTCGGGCTCGCTGATGGTCAGCCGGATCAGGATCCCGAAAATCTAGACTGGCTCCACGCTGGCATCCATGGTGCGGTTCGTGATATGGTGTAAATCGTTTATACGATTTATTCACAAGGACGCACCATGGCAAACACCAACACCCCGGCCGCCGAGGCCACGACCGCAACAGCAGCCAGCAGCGAGGCAGTTTCCGCCGCACCGGCGCCCATCGTCAAGCCCGCCGCCAAGAAGCGCGCCACCAAGGTCGAGGCAAAGGCCGAAGCCAAGCCTGCCGCCAAGCCCGCTGTGAAGGCTGCAGCAAAGCCGGCCGCAAAGCCCGCTGCCAAGAAGGCCGTTGCCGTCAAGCCGGCAGCCGTGCCCAAGGCGGCTGCGAAGAAGGCCACCAAGCCCGCTGTTGCAGCCAAGAAGGCCGCGGCAAAGCCTGCAGCCAAGCCGGTTGCCAAGGTCGCGGCCAAGCCCGTCGCCAAGCCCGCAGCGAAGCCCGCCGTCAAGGCCGCGGCAAAACCGGCTGCCAAGCCGGCCCCCAAGGCCAAGGCCAAAGCAGCTGCCAAGCCCGCCGCCAAGCCCAGCTTCCAGGACGAAGCCAAGGCCAGACTGAAGCTGGTGCGTGACAGCTTCACGATGCCGCGCATCGACTTCGAGCTGATCGATCGCCTGAAAGAGCGCGCCATGAGCTTCCAGCGCTCGACCAAGAAGAGCGAGCTGCTGCGCGCCGGCCTGCAATCGCTGGCCGCCATGGGCGACAAGCAGTTGCGCTCCACGCTGGACTCGCTGCTGCAGCTGAAGGCCGGTCGCCCGAAGAAGGGCGGCTGATGGCTGCAGGGTCGGCCTCCCGGCTGACCCCCGCCTCATCAAGGCAAAAGGAAACGGTTGCCGCGTAGCGGTGACCTCCGCAGCTCCCGGCCCACGCGATCGGCATGGTCGCCAAAGCCCTTGGCATCGGCGCCGACGATCTCCATCGGGAGGCAGGCGATGCCGCAATTGCGCTTGCCGCTGAAGCCATAGGGCTTGCCGCAGCGGCACCCGCCGATGTGCAGTTGTCACCCACCAGCGGACAGACGAAGTTGTAGAACACAGGGCGCGCGCGTGGACGCTCCGCGTGTCGGCCCGGCGGCGGTTGTTGTAGCTGGGCTGCTCGAACACCTTGTCCTGTGTGGGCACGGCGCCGTGCGATCGCGTAGGCCAATTGGCTGGCCAGGTAGAGGAAGCCACCGCCGCAGGCCGCCAATGCCAGGCACAAGGCAAGTGCCCAGCCACTGCGCACGCAGGCGAAGGCCATGTCTTGCTCCATCGTGAGCTCCCCCTGAGAAGCGCTCTTTGGCGATGTCACGGCCGTGTAGCCACCGGCACGACTGTACCCACGCCGCAAGCCGGCGATCACATTTCAGAGGCAGAAAATCGGCATCAATGCGCGCCGCCTGCGGCTTCCACCTCGGCCGCCACCGGTTTGATGCGCAGCGCCCACATCACGCCAGCGATCAGCAGGGCGATGCCGAGCAGCGTGAGCGGTGCCGGGCTTTGGCCGCGCAGCATGAAGGCATAGGCCAGCGCGGCCAGCGTCTCGAACACGATCAGCTGGCCGACCAGTGCGGTCGGCAGGCGCTGGCTGGCCTCGTTCCAGCACAGCGTGCCCAGCCAGGAGGCGAACAGGCCGATGGCCAGCATCAGGCCGATGAAGGGCCAGGGGCGCGGGCCCAGCGGCATCACAAAAGCGGCGTCGGCCGACCAGGGCTGGGTGCCGACGACGGCGCTCCACAACCACAGCGCCAGGTAGCCGGCCAGCGCCAGCGGCAGTGTCATCAGGCCCTGGGCCGTGGCCCAGCTGCGCGGGCTGCGCTGGGCATGGGTGCGCAGCCAGTCGGCATTGCGCATCGGGTACCAGGTCCAGCAGGCCACGGCGACCACGGCCAGCAACGCGCCGCTGGCATAGCGGCCCAGGTCCACATAGGTCTGCGCGCGCAGCTGCTCCAGCTCGACCTGATTGACACAGGCGATGCCGGCGGCGATCAAGGCCAGGGAAGGCGCCAGCCGCAGCCAGGGCAGGCGGCCGTCGCGCTTGGCATCCCGCAGGTTCGAGCTGATGGCGATCACCACCGGCAGGGTGCCTATGATCATCGTCGGCAGCGGCCCGCCGGCACGCTGAATGGCGGCGGCCAGGCACAGGTAGTACAGCACATTGCCGATGGCCGAAAGCTTCAGCGCCTCCAGCCAGTCGTCGCGCTCGAAGCCGGCCAGGTTCCTGCGGTCCAGCCAGCCCAGGGGCAGGGCGATCAGCCCGAAGGCCAGATAGCGGCCGAACGACAGCAGCGCCGCCGGGTAGTCGGGCAGCATCAGCGGCGCGACAAATACCAGTCCCCACATCAGGCCGGCGGCAAGCGCAAACAAGGTTCCTATCCACATGGCCCCAGTGTGGCTCAGGGCTGGCGTAGCGGTCTTGTACCCAATTGCTGTTGGTAGCGGCCCGGCGTCAGGCCGTAGCGGCGGACGAAGGCGCGGTTCAGATGGGCCTGGTCGGTCAGACCGACGGCGGCGGCCACCTCGGCCGGCGGCTCGCCCAGGGACAGCATGCGCTTGGCCTGTATCAGCCGCATCGCCATCAGGACCTGCTGCGGCGTCGCATGGCGCTGGGCCTTGAAGCTGCGCAGGAAGTGAAAGGGGCTCAGACCCGCCACGGTGGCCAGCCGGTCCAGGGTGACGGTCTCGTGCAGATGGGCACGCATGAAGTCCAGCACCGGGGCGAAGCGCATCGCCGCGTCGACCCGGGCCTCGGGTCCGCCCAGGCGGGCATGGCGGCGCAGCGCCTGCACCAGCAGCAGCAGGCGGCTGTCGAAGTCCAGCGCATCGCCGCTGTGCCACAGGCCGGCGATCAGCCGGGCCACCTCGGCGGCACTGCCCGCGTCATGAGCCACGGCGGCGTCGAACCACCAGCCCGGCTCGCCGCTGAGTTCGGCCAGCAGATCGACATCCAAATAGGCCATGCGGTAGCCCCAGCCGGCCTCGGTCTCGGCCTGGCCGGTGTGGATGTCGTCGGGGTTCATCAGCATCAAGGTGGCGCGCGGCGCCAGATGCTCGCCCCCGTGCCAGCGAAAGCGCCCGACGCCATCGGTGATGGCGCCAAGCCCATAGGCCTCATGCGTGTGCGGCTCGAAGCGGTGGCGCAGGATGCTGGCGTGGTACAGCTCCACCCCGGCGCGGTGCGCGGGGCGGCGGTAGCTGGCCTGGTCGCTGGCGTGCTCGAACTCGGGGTGCATGGGGCGGATGATGGCATGGCACACTGCCGCAACTTCTTGCCCGGAACCGATCATGAGCCTTGAAACCATCGAAGTGCAGACCAGCGACAGCCCCCGCGCCACCATCATCGTGCTGCACGGCCTGGGCGCCGACGGGCACGACTTCGAACCGATCTGCGACGAGCTGGATCTGGCGGCCGTCGGCGGCGTGCGCTTCGTGCTGCCCCATGCGCCGGTGCGCCCGGTGACGATCAACGGCGGCTATGCGATGCGGGCCTGGTACGACATCCGCGGCACGGCCATCGACCGCCAGGAAGACGAGGCCGGCCTGCGCGCCTCGCAGCAGGACATCCAGGCCCTGATCGCCAAGGAAGTCGCCCGCGGCATACCGGCCTCGCGCATCGTGCTGATGGGTTTCTCGCAGGGCTGCGCGATGGCCCTGCTGACCGGCCTGCGCCACAGCGAGCGCCTGGCCGGGCTGGTCGGCCTGTCGGGCTATCTGCCACTGCTGAGCCTGACCGAGGCCGAGCGCAGCCCGGCGAATACCGATGTTCCGATCTTCCTGGCCCATGGCCGGCAGGACCCTGTGGTGCCGATCAACCGTGCCGAGGCCGCCCGGGACGAGCTGCAGCGCCTGGGCTACACGCCGCAATGGCAGGCCTACGATATGCAGCATGCGGTCCATCCGCAGGAGATCGAGGCGCTGAACCGTTGGCTGCTGGCACGTCTGGCGTGAGCGGGCCGGGGTGATACTCGTCGGGCGGCCTTGCATCCGCCCGCAGGGTCGGACTCAAGACGCGGACCGCGTGTGCCGATAGAACGAGCAGGCCACGAATCCTTTGTGGCGGCGCCATCGTGCACACCGGTTGCCCGCCGGCGGGACAAGCCCAACTTCGGAACCTCCATGCCCCTCCTCTCTCTACTTCGCGGCTGCGTGCTGAGCGCACTGAGCCTGCAGGCACTCGGTCAGGCGCAGGCTCAGACCCAGGCCAGCACGCCGACGGTCTATCGATTCTCACCGGTGAACCAGTACGGCGTCAGCCTCACCGCCGCCTACTGGAACCCCATCATTGCCTTCGTTTCCGAAAAAAGTGGTGTGCCACTGCAGCTGAAGATAGGCCGCACTTCGGCTGACACCACCGCCTATGTGCTGGCCCAGGAGGTCGAGTTCATCTTCAGCAACCATCTCTTCAGCCCCGACCGCGAGCAACTCGGCTGGAAGGTATTTGGCCGCCGCCAGACGCCACCGGTGCACGGCCAGATCATCGTGCCGGACGACTCGCCGATCAAGGAGCTGGGGCAGCTGGAAGGCAAGGAGGTCGCCTTTCCCGGGCCGGAGGCGCTGGTCGCCTACAAGTTCCCGGCCGCGCAGCTGATGGCGCGCAAGATCGAGGTCAAGGTGGTATTCGGCGGCAATATGGACGGCGCCCTGGGCCAGATGTTCAGCGGTAAGGTGTCGGCGGTCGGGGCCAATTCACAACTCGCCGAGGGCTATGCGCGGCGCGAAGGCAGGAAGTACCGCGTGCTGTGGAGCTCGCCGCCGCTGCACGATCTGGCGCTGATGGCGTCGTCCAAGGTGCCCGACAAGGTGCACAAGGCGGTCGCCCAGGCCTTCATCGCCATGCACCAGGACCGCAAGGGCCGTGATGTGCTGCAACTGGCCTCCGAGCAGGTCGGGCTCAGCGTCGATGCCCACTTTATCGCCTCGGATGGCGGCGAGTACGCCACCTACCGCGACTTCTACCGCAGCGCGCCTGTCTCGTTGCGCTGAGTGAGACTGCCGATGATGCCGGCGCTCCGCCTGTTGCCGCGCACCCTTGTCGGCCGGGTCTTTGCGCTGTACACGGTCACCCTGGTGGCCTTTGTCGCGCTGGGGTTGGGCCTGTTCTACCGCTATCAGTTCACGGTCGAACTGGAGGAGGCGCAGCTGCGCGCCGAGGCGCTCAGCGAGGCCATCGTGCCCTCGATCTCCGACAGCGCGGTGATCGGCGACTACGACTCGATACGCCGCACCCTCCAGCATGCCGTCTATCATTCCTCCTTCGCCTCGGCCAGCTACCTGGACCTGGCGGGCGGTGTGGTTCGCGCGCCGCGCGAGGACGCGCCCGATGTGGCTCCGCCCGAATGGCTGCTGAACTCGGTGGCCTCGCGGCTGTACGACACCAACCGCATGATCAAGGTCGGCGGCCGAGACTATGGCGTGCTGCGGCTCAGCTTCGCGCCCGAGCGCATAGCCGGCCCACTTTGGCATCAAACCCGCATCGCGCTGGCGCTGGGCCTGCTGTGCGTGACCGGTGGCCTGCTGCTGATCCGCTTTCCACTGGTCCGCTGGTTGGGCAACCTGGGCCGCATCCAGGCCTTCGAGCAGGCCATGCAGAACGGCGAGCTCGATCCGGCGATGCTGGCCATGGACGACACGCCGCTGGAGTTTCGCAGCACCTTCGAGGTGCTGGGACGCGCCGCCGCAAGCCTGCAGTCGCAGCGAGTGCAGGCCGCCGTCACCCTGGGCGCGATTGCCGACAGCGTCTACACGCTGGACGCCGCCGGCCGCATCGTGCTGGCCAACCCGGCCGCCTGCGCGATCACGGGACATGAGCTGAACGGCCTGCTGGGCCGCTCTGCGCGCGAACTGCTGCCCCCGGTGTTCGACGCCGCCTCGGACCTGACCCCCTGGGCCGGACGACGCACCACGCTGACGCCGCCCGACCGTCCCCCGGTGGTGCTGGACACCAGCCTGTCGGCCATTCTCGCGCCCACGGGCGAGCCCGCCGGCTATGTATTGGTCTGTCGCGACGTGACCGAACGCCATGCGCTGGACCAGCGGCTGCGCGCCGAGCTGCAGGCTCGAGAGACCGCCCTCGACGCCCTGCGCAAGGTACTGGAGGGGCTGGAGCATCCGGGCGCCCTTCTCACCACCGAGACCCATGGCGGCGACGATCTGCAGGCCATCTCGGCCATGATCTCCCGCCTGGTGGCGCGTTTGCAGGTGCGCGGCGAGCAGCTCGACGCGATCTTCGCCCTCAGCGCAGACGGATTCATCTCGTTCGATGCGCGGCGCCGCGCCAACTACGTCAGCCCGGCCTTTGCCCGCCTGACCGGCCTGCCCGAAGCCGAGGTGCTGGCCGTCGGCGAGAGCGAGATCGAGGCCTGGCTGCGCGCGCTCTGCGACGAGCGCAACCCGTGGCGCGGATTCGACGCGATGCGCCGCGACCTGCGGCAGCAGTGCGAGGGCGCGCCCCCGCGTCGAGAACTGATCGAGCTGGTGCGGCCGGTCAAGCGGGTGCTGGAGGTGGGCCTGCGCGAGGGATCGACCGAGGTCATCTCGCAGGTGCTGTCGCTGCGGGACGTCACACACGAGAGCGAAGTCGACCAGATGAAGAGCGAGTTCCTGTCCACCGCTGCCCATGAGCTGCGCACGCCGATGGCCAGCATCTTCGGTTTCGCCGAGCTGATGATCCATCGCAGGCTGTCGCCGGAGCGCCAGCAGGAGGTGCTGGCCACCATCCACAGGCAGACGCAGCTGATGATCAATATCGTCAACGAACTGCTGGACCTGGCGCGCATCGAGGCAAGGCGCGGCAAGGACTTCGAGCTGCAGACCCTGGACCTGGCCGCGCTGGTGGCCGAGGTGTTGCACGACTTCAAGCCACCGCAGGAGCGCGCGCTGCCCGGGATCGAGCAGCCGGCGCAGACGGCCCCGGTCCGAGTCGATCGCGACAAGCTGGTCCAGGCCATTGGCAACGTGCTGTCCAATGCCTACAAGTACTCGCCCGAAGGCGGTGCCGTCGGCCTGCGCCTGGTGCGTGGCACGCACGATGGCCAGGCGATGGTGGGCATCGAGATCCGAGATCAGGGCATCGGCCTGGCTCCGCACCAGATGGCCCGGGTCAGCGAGCGCTTCTATCGGGCCGACGCCTCCGGCAGCATTCCGGGCACCGGGCTGGGCATGAGCATCGTCAAAGAGATACTGGAACTGCTTGGCGGCCGTCTGGCCTTGGCCAGCACGCCGGGCCTGGGCACCACCGTCACCCTGTGGCTGCCCTGCGTCGCGGCGCCGTCCGAGCGCAGCATGGAGCGTGCATGAGCAAGGTGTTGATCGTCGAAGATCAGTCCGACATCCGGCGGCTGATTCGTTGGGCGCTTGAATTCGATGGCCACGAGATCCGGGAAGCCGCCAATGGCGAGACCGGGCTTGCCGTGGCCAAGGTCTGGCGGCCGGACATGATGGTCCTCGACGTGATGATGCCCGGCCGTCTGGACGGCCTGCAGGTGTGTGAACAGGTCAAGGCCGACCCCCTGCTGAGCAGCAGCACCCGGGTGCTGCTGCTCAGCGCGCGCACCCAGCAGCGCGACAAGGATGCCGGCCTGCGGGCCGGGGCGGACGCCTATCTGGGCAAACCCTTCAGCCCGCTGGAGCTGTCGGCGACCATCACCAGGCTGCTGGCGCGGACTCCCCCGCCGCCAGCCACCGGGCTGGCCGAGCGGCCGGACTGAGTCCCCAGCCAGGCGGGGCCGGGCCAGGTTTGAGACAATCACCGACTTGCCGCTTTCGGCTGCCCTGACTGGACCTGCATGTCATTCGCTTCCCTTGGTTTGACCTCGGCCCTGGTGCGCGCCGTGGGCGAGCATGGCTATCAAGAGCCCACGCCCGTGCAGACCGAGGCCATTCCACCCGCGCTGCGCGGCGCCGATGTGCTGGCCAGCGCCCAGACCGGCACCGGCAAGACGGCCGCGTTCGGGCTACCGCTGCTGCAGCGCTTCGTCCAGCAGGGCCGGCTCGAGGGCCCGCGTCGCACGCAGGCATTGATACTGGTACCGACGCGCGAGCTGGCGCTGCAGGTCGGCGAGTTCCTCGGTGACGTCGGCCGCTTCCTGCTCAACCGGCCGAAGGTGGCGGTGGTGTTTGGCGGCGTCTCCATCAATCCGCAGATGATGGGCCTGCGCGGCGGCGCCGATGTCGTCGTCGCCACGCCGGGCCGGCTGCTGGACCTGGTCGATCACAACGCGCTGAGCCTGGGCGCGGTCAGCCTGCTGGTACTCGACGAGGCCGACAAGCTCTTGAACCTGGGCTTTGCCGATGAGTGGGCGCGCATCCAGTCCCTGCTGCCGGCGCGGCGCCAGAACCTGTTCTTCTCCGCCACCTTCCCGCCCGAGGTACAGTCGCTGGCACAGACCCTGCTGCGAGAGCCGGTGCGCATAGATATCGCCCCCGAGCCGGTGGCCGAGATCGTGCAGCGAGCGATCGAGGTCGACGTGCCGCGCCGCACCCAGCTGCTGCGCCATCTGATCGAAAGCCAGGCCTGGACCCAGGTGCTGGTGTTCGTGGCCACCAAGTATGCGACCGAGCTGGTCGCCGACAAGCTCGGTCGCGCCGGCATCCAGGCCGCCAGTCTGCATGGCGACCTGAGCCAGGGCGGACGCGTCGATGCGCTGGAGGCCTTCAAGGCCGGCCAGGTGCGCGTGCTCGTGGCCACCGATGTGGCCGCGCGGGGCCTGGACATCTCCAGGCTGCCGGTGGTCGTCAACTACGACCTGCCCCGCGCAGCGGCCGACTACACCCACCGCATCGGCCGCACCGGCCGTGCCGGCCAGGCCGGCCTGGCGGTGAGCTTCATCAGCGCTGGCACCGAGGGGCATTTCCGCCTGATCGAGAAGCGCCAGCAGCAGCGCGTACCGCGCGAGCAGATCGCCGGCTTCGAGCCGGTGGAAG
>Ga0187844_10001369_pt1 | contig 18612 bp, 17 predicted proteins | sample SpaLakP09_SKY_50_FD_134517 | JGI IMG/M metagenome (GOLD analysis project Ga0187844, IMG submission 134517) | Oligotrophic lake water microbial communities from Sparkling Lake, Wisconsin, USA - SP09_SKY_50 | ecosystem: Environmental > Aquatic > Freshwater > Lake | place: USA: Sparkling Lake...
ATTTTTATTTTTCTTTTTTATTTTTTGCGAAAAAGAACCCTAGTTATAGGATCGGAAGAAACAATGTAATTACCATTTGATATTTTAGCTATATGTTGCACTGTATTATGCGTAAGAGCTCGATTATTTAACTTTGGCGCAAGATAACTATATCCATCTCCGGGACATAGTTTTCCATCTGGACAAGGCAGACATTTATAATGACCAGTATCTGTGATTCCACAATATGTTCTAATTGAGCATTTTGCAAACTTGTTAGAAGAACATGGAGATTGTTGGAGATAACAGATAGATTGGCCAAAAAACATAAAAAAAAGAGCAAATTTAAAGCTCATTTGACCTTTGTAATATATATATAGAACAAAACATTTAAGTTAGTTAATTAATTTATTTGTTTTCTTTATGCTAAAAAAATATAAAAATTATAATTTAATATATAAATTATAGTTTTATATGAATACCCATCACAATTGCTCAATTATAAAAGATAAATTTTTATTGGATGACAATTTCAAAACAAAAAAAAATGCACCGCAGCATCATTCAAATAAAACTTTGAATGAGCTACTTTTAGGCTTCTGTGCTTTAAATGAAAATAATGAAATTGTCTTAGATTGCCGTTATTTTAAATTAATATATAATTTGAACTGTCTAGATGGCGACGCTATTATTAAGTATGTAATTAATGTTATACGATCTAGTCTAGAAAAAAGAGAATTATTTATTGTCCACGCATGTTTAAAATCGTTAAGTTTAACAGATATTGATAAACATTATAAATTTATATGCAAAATTTCAGAGGCTTTAAAAAATACCTTTCCAGATAAACTGGATAAATGTTTTATTTATAAAGCTCCTTTTATTTTCTCTCAATTGTTCACCATTATATCTGTATTTGTTGAGAAGAAAACAATGGCAAAGCTTCAACTTGTTGCCTAGCGCGACGCCTCAAAATAATATAATATTTATAATATTTACAAAAAATATATAAAAAGATGCAAACAATAGTAGTTATCATACAATGTTTGCACTCAATCGAGCATGTCGTTTCATTGGATCCGGAACCCAAAAATTTTCTAATCTAGCAAACTTGTCCGCCAGCACAGCAAATGAAGTTTTTCAGCGCTCGTGTTATCACAAAATTGATTTTAGAATTAATGAAGACACTTCTGTAAAAGAAGCAATTAAAAGATTTACAGCTTTTCACATTGGTTGTTTGGCCGTTACAGACAAGGAAAATAAGATAGTTGGAGTGTGCTCTGAACGCGATTTTATTACAAAGGTGGCATCCCTTGACAAGAATCCAACGGATATTAAAGTAAAAGAGATTTGTACCTATGGTCCAAACACAATAATTGCTAGGAAGACGGATTCACTTGAAAATTGTATGAATAAGATGATGCTTAAGGATATTCGTCATTTGCTTATTGTAGACGATAAAAATGAGGAATTTATTGGAATGATTTCAATCAAAGATTTAATCAAGGAAATATTAAAGGATAGAAATGAAACAATTACTCGTCTCACTGATTTGCACAAAGGTAGAGGCGCATTTTTTGGGAGTGATTAATTTTCTTAATGCACGAATAAAAAATTGACAATGATATTAATACAATTATTGCCGGTATTATATAGCAGAATGTATACTTTACAGACATTATTTATTTTATACACTTTTGCGGTTTGTTGTTCTCTAAATATTCCAAAAAATTTATCAGCTTATAAAAAAAATATTGAAAAAAGACAAAATATAACTATTTTGGATAAGATCGAGTCATCCATTGTAGATTGTAGAAATATTCAAAAGTTTCGCAACAATCACGATAATACTACATCAGTAAGACTAAATGTTTCACCCATTTTGCCTATAAACCCAGATTCACTGATGTTTGAAATGTTAATTAAATAATAAAAAATTGAAACAGTATTAAACACAAATCAATGTAACACATAATAAAGCCAGTCAAGTCAAATGAAGCTATCTATAGCCAATAAAGCAAAAAAGGATATTTTCATTTCATTGTTTCAGCTTTTAAAAAACTGTTCTTCCATTGTAAGTATAATTTTTAATGATGATCATTTGTACATTCAAGGAATGGATAAGTCGCATGTATGCCTCTTTGATGTTAAAATATTTTCATCGTGGTTTTCATCTTATGAATTCGACGAAACTGATGCAAATAAGATATGCGTCGACACTAACATTTTCCACAATGTGCTTTCTATAAATCAAGAACACCACGCGATTATCATTCATTATGAAGGCGACGCAGATAGTGTAAATATTGATTTAGTTAATGGAACACAAGAATCAAAAAAGGGCGATTTTGACAAGTTTTTCAAATTACCGCTTACAGAGATGGATGCAGAGCTTCTAGGTATCCCTGAAGTAGACTATGATGCGGAATTTTCGATACCCGCCAAAAAAATCTGCGAAATTGCTTCACAGTTGTTACTATTTGGAGATACTATAAATGTAAAATGCAGCGAAGAAAAAATAGATTTGAGGAGCAGTGGAGTTAGTGGGGAAATGATAGTAAATATTCCCATTGATGATTTATCAGAATTTTCAATTTCCGAGGGAGAGACAATTGATTTACATTATAGTTTAAATTATATTCAAAAAATGTGTTTAACAACAAAACTGTCTAGCGAAATTGAATTTGGACTAAGTGGAGAGTTTCCAATGCGCATAAGATACAATTTAGGAGATAATAGTCAGGTAATATTCTTTATTGCTCCAAAAATCGCAGATTAGGATAGATACATTGGAGTGAGTATAAATCTTTAAAAATTATTCTATTTTTCTATTAGTTAAATACTTATGTTGGAACTATTTATTGCTTTTTTTGTATTTTGTCTCGTTTTATTTATTTATTTGCACATCAATTTTCATTTCAAAACTAGCGATGATTTAGAAGTCTATGAAATTGAGCAAGGGTCAAAAGATAAACTGGAAGAAATATGTGATTTGAGGCAGCCAGTTATTTTTGACTTTGAAACCGACAAAATTGTCGAATATACAAATAAAACCTACTTATTGAATAATTATCCAGCATTTGAAATAAAAATGCGCAACTCAAAAGAGAGTGACTACAGTTCAGAAATTTATATTCCACTTCCTTTGCATTCCGCCATAAAATTAGTAAAAGAGGATAATACATCTTCTTACTTTTCTGAAAACAACTCAGATTTCCTCCAAGAAGCAGGTGTTATAAAATCATTCCAATATAATGACGAATTCTTGAGACCCTATATGGTTTCAAATTGCAATTATGATGTAATGTTGGGTTCGCAAGACGCGGTAACGCCGTTTAGATACGAATTAAATTATAGGAATTATTTCTTAGTAACAGAAGGAAGTATAGTAATTAAAATGGCGCCACCCAAAAGTTCAAAATACTTGTACACAGTTTACGATTATGAGAATTTTGAATTTAGATCGCCCGTTAATCCATGGTCGCCACAAAAGCAATATAGCGCGGATTTCGATAAAATTAAATGTTTAGAAGTAACATTAACCCCGGGAAAAGTGCTGCATTTACCGGCGTATTGGTGGTACAGTATTAAATTTTCAAAGGATGCCAGCGTGTCATGTTTTAGATATAGAACATATATGAATAATGCCGCTATTTCTCCATATATAGCGATGTATGCTCTTCAATTGCAAAATGTTAAACGAAACACGGTAAAAAAAATGGATATAAGTCAACTTAATCCTGAAACGCAAGAAATTGTAGAAACGGAAACGGGAACAAGAGAAAATCCGGAAGAAAGTACTACAAGCATAGATAATCTTCAAACTTCAAATGCACCAGTAGAATAGAATTTATAGAATTTATAGAATTATTACATTTCATAAAAATTGAATATAATAATTTGTCATCAATTAAAAGCATCCCCACACACAATATAACTGCAAATGCAGAACCGAATATATAAAGTACACATTAACGACAGGGGATACACATCGTGGTGTTTTTATGCCACGACAGATTTTCAAGAAACCAAATTGCCGGATATAGTCCCAGCCGATTATAAGTTACTAACAAATGATGTGTTTTCTCTAGACGAAAACAATACATTAAAGCTTCTGCATTCCAGCATTCGCGTATCAGATTCCATACCAGGTGTTCTCATGCTGAAAAACAACAAAACTTATGGAAGACAAAATGGCACAACTGGCAAATTGCTTTACAAGTGCATACCTGATGACATGCGATTGCCCAGTTTCTTAGTGCCTTATGAGATCAAGAACATGGGCTTTTCCAAAGTCTTCACTAATTTATATGTTACTTTTCAATTTAAAGAGTGGAAAGATAAACACCCACACGCGGTTTTATCACAAGTAATTGGTCCAGTTGACACACTGGATAACTTTTATGAATATCAACTCTATTGCAAGAGTTTAAACGCGTCAATTCAAAAGTTCACTAAGGATACATCCAAGGCATTAAAGTCAAATTCGCACGACGCATTTATCCAAAATGTAAGCAAGAAATATCCATCCATTGAGAATCGTACAGATCGATCCCAATGGAAGATATTCTCCATAGATCCAGAAGCTAGTTTAGATTACGATGATGCATTCAGTATTATTACTTTGGAAACGGGGATACAGCAGTTAAGTATCTACATTTCTAATGTTACAATCTGGATGGATGTGCTAAATCTCTGGGAATCGTTTTCTAGACGCATTTCAACAATATATCTTCCAGATAGAAAGCGACCAATGTTGCCGACCATTTTATCCGATTGTTTGTGCAGTTTGCAGTCGAATCATACAAGATTGGCATTTGTTATGGACATCTTTATAAATCCCTTGGGCGAAATCCTAGAAATAAAATATTCTAATTGCACCATTAATGTATTCAAAAATTTTGTTTATGAGGAACCTGACCTAATAAAAAACGCCGAATATTTGGCACTAATGGAGACAACCAAGAAACTTTCGCAAAAATACAAATATATATCAAATGTGCGAAATAGTCACGAAATTGTGTGTTATTTGATGATTATGATGAACTATCACACTGCGAAGGAGATGCTTAAAAGTGGAAACGGTATTTTCCGGTCCACAATAATGAAGCGCGATATTACAATTCCGGATGAATTGCCAGAGGATGTCACCAAGTTTATAAAAATATGGAATAGTGCAGCAGGGCAATACATAGATGCGAGCATTTTGGCGGAAGGGCAAACCATTTCCCACGATTTACTAGAAATGGATGCGTATATTCACATAACATCGCCTATACGGCGACTCGTAGATTTGCTAAATATCATACAATTTCAGCAAAATAGTGGCATCATACAACTGTCTGAAAATTCAAACAAGTTCTACAGAAAATGGTTGGCGGAAATTGATTACATCAACACTACAATGCGTTCAATTCGGCGCGTCCAAAACGACTGTTCACTCCTACATCTATGTACTACCAATCCGGATACAATGAACAGGACCTATGAAGGGTACACATTTGACAAGATAATAAGAAACGACGGATTATATCAATTTGTAGTGTTCTTGCCTGAACTGCGTTTGACATCGCGTATGGTATTGAGAGAAAACTTGAGCAATTTTGAAAAGTCGCATTACAAATTATATTTATTTAATGACGAGGAGAAATTCAAGAAGAAGATTCGATTGCAGCTAATAAACTAGTAAACCGATGTAGTTTACAAATTGTCTTTATCTATTATTACACTATTGGCAACATTTCTTATTATTTTATTTATTCCCAACTCATCATCCGGCGTAATCGCAGTTGTTACTTGATTGGCAATTTTCATATATAAATCATTTTTTTTGGTAGTAACATCGAAAGAACTAGGATTCGCTTCGCGCCAAACTGGAATATATTTGAAATTTTTGTGAGCAATCATTGCAATAGCATTTCGCACCTTTTGTTTATTATCATCTTTGTCCCATGTATCATTGTCTTTTATATAAAGGGTTTCCCTCTTGATATCATTGCAATGCATCGGTCTCAAGGTTTCATCGAGGTTTTTAAGCCCTTTTATAAAAATATTAGATATTCCTTGAACATAACCCAGTTTTCCTATGTTCTCGAAATCGTCGTCCTCGATTTTAATCGAGTCAATAAAGTCGCTCATATTCATGGCATTTTTGCACCTCTCGTTCAAAAACAAATTCAAATTAAATTGTTTATTATGACTGTTAGAATTATTGTTTATTACGCTAGTTGGTTTGCTTGCTAGTTCCATCATTTTATTACTCTGATCAAACATCATTTCTTTGAATTCTTTATTATCAAATATAAGTTGTTGGTTTTGTAAAAGCAACTGCTTTATAAGGTCATTTTTGCTTATTTCGGGATTATATTCCATCATTTTGAAATTGCATACCTTTTTATGCCTCCATAACCCCGAGTTATGCTTATACTTTTTTCCACATTCGCAGATATTGACATCAATGATCGGGCTGGGAGATTTCATTATATCCTTTTTATACCATTTAACATTTTTGAGATGTTTAGCTGTCAAGAGGTGTCTCCCAAAATCTTTTTTATTACCAGTATTGAAGCAACAGAATTCACATTGCCATTCCGGGGTTTTTTCAGTCTCATTCATATATCTTTTAATGATATTTATTTTTACCCCTAAATACTTTTTTTAAAAAATAATTAAAAATATATGCTAACAACTTTTTCCACTAAAAAATATAAATGAGAGCATTATGGTCACAAGTGATTTTCGGCGCAGGTTTTTGCACAAAAGTATTTCCCCTTTTGAAAAATGGACAAAAAAAATGTCCAAAAACGAAAACCCAAAATACTTTTTGGTAAAAAACCGTGGATTTCTATTCTTTCATGGATCCTTACTGAGAATATTTCTACAGATATTTTAATTATTATTTTCTTATGATAAAAGATAATGGAGTGCCATTGATAAGTTTTTGACATCAAAAATTATTTGAAGTCAAAGAAAAAAGGCTTTGTATAAGGCCTTTTTGTTTCTGTTTCTTTGCAGTCGAAACTGCGTTTCTTTGCGGACAGTGGGGTTCGAACCCACGCATCATAGATAACAGGTCTTAAGTCTGTCGCCTTAAACCACTCGGCCATATCCGCTTTGTTTTGCTGTCTTCATTGGTTTGCATAATAGGCGATTTTTGCTGCATGAAGAGAATTTGTTGTTAATCAAAGATTAGCTTTAAGACACATTCGTGTCGACCGTCGCTAATCAAAGATTAGCTTTCACCCGATGGGGGACTCGAACCCCCAACCTCAAGATTACTTTCGCCAAAGGCTTAATTTGCCAAAGGCTTAGAAGTCTTACGCGCTATCCAATTGCGCCAACCGGGCAAATTGTTTGTTTTTAACGAGACCAAACGCCCTCGATTATTTGTTCCGTTACGGGGGTTCGAACCCCGGATTCGTGGGTGAAAGCCACACGTCATGACCACTAGACTATAACGGATGAGTTTTTCTGTTTCCGCTGTTTTCAAATGAGATAAGTTTTGATTTGAGTTGCTGTCTGGAAACGGGTTTGGTTCTACCTTCTCCAAAGGTAAATAAGCTCCCACTGGGACTCGAACCCAGGATAGCAGATTCAAAGTCTGCGGTGCTAACCGCTACACTATGGGAGCATTAAGTGACAGTTTTCGCAAGCTACTGACAAACTGGGACCCCCTGCGCGGGAGGCAAACACCCGATGAGGGACTTGAACCCTCGACCACTAGCTTAAAAGGCTAGCGCTCTACCGACTGAGCTAACCGGGTTATAAGGCGCGTAGCGCCTCTTTTTGCTACTTCCACTTGTCTTCAAGACTATAATGTTTGAATTTGGTGTTGCTGGATGGAAGCGGATGTCTATTTTCTTTACGAGCTTATACGAACTCGGGATTTATGCTCAATGCGAGACTTGAACTCGCGACCCTCAGCTCATAAGACTGATGCTCTAACCAACTGAGCTAATCGAGCGGACTTGATGCTGTTTTCACTTGTTTTCAGACAATAAGGTTTGAGTTTGAGTTGCTGGGTGAAAACTCTTGTACCCCCTCAAGGGTATCTTTATTTTGTTATTATTGACCAACTTCAATTTTTTTTGAAATCAAATGAAAATTTTCTCCTCCACCGTTATGCTAGTGTCATGGGGATTTACATATTACTATATGAGGCGTCTTTAAATTGTTTTTTAATATATATAGCGGGTTTGTGAGTGTACTTTTTTATATTTTTTGCAATAAAAATTGACGCGCGTTAAAAGAAAATATAATAATTTACAAATCTATTATGGCACAAAAAACGGAAAAGCCTTCTCGAAAAAAATGCACGGGTGGTCAACCCAAATGCAAAAACTATGTTGGCAATTATATAGATGTTGAAGGTGTTGGGTGTTGCGAAAAATGTGACAAATATATTGACGAGAATCCATACGACCCTTATTGGGAACAAATGAGTCAACATTTTGAGCTCTCCTACGAATATGAAGAATTGGAGAAGCGCGGTTTATTAGAAGATTACGAGTCCTATGAAAAAGCTTTTGAAAAATATCAAGACGGTTATGAAAAATGGCCGGATATGAGAAAAAGAATGGCTAAACCTCAAAAAAAAGACGGTGAAATAACTACAATAATAAGTTTAATAGATGATAGCATAGAAGAAGACGATTTTCATGAAGCCTTTTCACTTTTCATTAGATTCGTCAAAGACTTGGATGCATCAAAGAAAAAAATTTTATTTGATAGATATTATGAAATGTTAGTTGAACCTGCAAAATAATTGCACAAAACTTAAACATATAAAGACTGATTTGTAGCCACAAATTTTTGCGTTAAAGACGGAATTTCCCTTAGCTTACTTAGGAGCGCAATGTTTCCAATGCTTTCTGCTATTTTTTCCATTTCACTTGCAATATTATTTATTTTTAGAATCGCTTTGACAAATTCGCCCAGAAATACCCCCTTTTCTTTTTCCAACCTTTGCAATATTGCTTTACAGTCTGACGCTGATTCGCACTCTGCCCACGCAATTGTGTAATCTATTAGGTCATAATGCATCGCATAATCAATTCCAGTATTGACTTGTTTCAAAGTCTCGAAATCCTGGTAATAATCGTATAAAGACGCGATTTGGCCCATAATTTCTTGCAAATCATTGGTTGGGTGTATTGATGCCAACGCTTTTTGATCGTCTGCAACAGTTATATTCGTAAAACAACTGAAAATACCAATTAGTTGCTTTGTATCCAAAACATCAAACTTATTATCTTCCAGCAGCTTTGCAAACACTAAACAATGGATTTCCCTCAAATGTGTCGCAATAAAACCTCGCACGCTCAACTTGTATTGCGAATCCTCTTCTTTGGTAATAAATCCGTCTTTCTGCAAGAAGTCCAAAATTGTTGCCACATTGGAACCCAAGAACTGCTCCGTTGAATGAAAACTTTGACGCATCTTTTCTAGTTCCTCGCATTTTTCATTGTATTTTGCTAGACTTCTTGCATCAGAATCAATGGTTTTATACTGGTCTTGCATAACTTGCACTTCTCTGTCCATTTCTTTGCGCTTTTTGTTAACCGCCATTTTTCTTGATTCATTGCAATAAATGTAGCGCTGAACAACTTCTTGAGGTGTTCTTAAATGCTGCATCGATGTATCCAACATTTCAATTTCTCTTTCTTTTTCTGTTATTTTATAATATTGTAATCCAAGTTCAATTTCAATATCTTCTTGAATCATGCTGCGCTGCACAAACTTCAAAAAGTCTTGGTCTCCTATATCTATTAAATTTAATAACAAATTATAAGAGATTTTAAATTTACTTACCAATTTCTGTGGCTTTCCTTGCATCATAATTTTGTATGTGGTTAATTCAACATTTTTAAATAAATTATTCAAATGAATAACATTTCCAACTGTATCAATGCCTCTACGGCCCGCGCGACCCGCCATTTGCGTAAATTCGTGTGAATGCAGAATGCGCATACCACTTCCATCAAATTTATTTATATCCGTGAAAACAACGGTTTTTGTTGGCATATTAATGCCCACAGCAAAGGTCTCTGTTGCGAAAAGTAGTTTTACAAATCCTTTTGCAAATAAGAGTTCTACCATTTCGCGCAAAACTGGCATAATTCCGGCATGATGAATGGCAATGCCTTTTTCTAGAAGCGCAACTAATTCGTTATATTCTGGGAGTTGCAAATATTCTTCGTAATTTGGCAATCTCCTGATGATTTGTTCGCATTCTCGGCGCGCAATATAACCCACCTTGGAATCAAATTCTAAAAGAGGAACAGTTACTTCTTTAGCGCAGATTTCTAGTTGTTTTCGAGAAAGTACAAAACAAATAGCTGGCAACATTTCGTTTTCCACCATATATTTGCAGACTTGGTTAATAACGTGCGAACGCTTTGTAAAGACATTCTTGGATTCAAATAGTTTCAACATCTTGTTCATCTTGTGATAATGAACATCGTCAAAAACACCGCCGGCTGTTTGAATAACAAAAGGTTTATTTGTAATGTCACGAATCTGTTTTTCTAGTTCTTTGTCTTTGATTGCCTTGAAAACTCCTTGCGTTGTAGTGATGAAACTGTAATGTGTTAGAGGAACAACGCGTTCATAAGTTGTTGTTAAATATACAGTCTTTGATTCAGCGTCACCAACTTCCACTTTATTTCGCAGCCCACGCGTTTCACACCATAATGCGAATTTCTCTGGAGCATCGAGCGTGGCAGAAAGCATAACCATTTGAATCTGCAATGGTAGCATCATAATAGTCTCTTCCCACACCTTTCCTCTATCTTGGTCGTTAATATAATGAACTTCATCGAAAACAACCGCTCCTAGTTCGGCATCAATGTCCATGTCAAACATTGCGAGTGACATCATATTTGTTTGAGAACCATCTGCTGGTAACATTTGTGTTGTCTTGTGCTTTTTCCTGTAAAGTGTGTTTTGCAGAATTTCAGTGGTCATAATAAGTACATCGGCTTCCGGATTGGATTTAATATCACCTGTCAAAATGCCAAATGAAATTCCAGGAAACTTCTCTCTAAACTCATAATATTTCTGGTTGCTAAGAGCCTTAATAGGACTAGTATAAATAACTTTTTTTCCTTTAGAAACAAAATGTTCGATTGCGAATTCTGCAGGCAAAGTTTTTCCACTTCCTGTGTGAGCTGTCACAAGAATATGGTGTCCTTCAACAATTGCTTCCAATGCGTATTTTTGAAAACTACTTAATGGAAACGGATATTTCTAAAAATGTTCTGCATATTTAATTTCGTCCTTTTTAGGATAAGTGGAAGAACACACTTTCACCATTCTCTTTCTTATAATGATTTTTATTATTTAGACTATTTGTATTTCAATTTTAAATTAATTTAGCAATATTTTTGCTTTTTTGTTGATATAATATATAATGGCCGTCACTCGTTCTAGATCTGCTCACTCACGCACCAAGAAACACATCTACCGTTCCCGTGTTAAATCTTCTCCCTGTCGCGGAAAGAAATCTTCCCGCTGCTTACAAAAGTACGGATGCAAAAATACCAAAAAGGGTCGCAGAAGATCCTATTGCCGCAAGCGCGCTAACCGAAGCGCTTAAATCCGCGCTAAAATAACAATAGTATTAAAATAATAAAAATTATAAAATATAAATATTTTATAATTGTCAGAAAAAATTGAACAATACTTATTCAAAGTTAACCAATGAAACACAACGCATCGCAGGGCATTTGTAAGAATGACGCAACGAATTGACATAACCAAGTACAAGACGGCATTCGATAAATTTCCGGAAGATTTTGATTCATTTTGCAAGACCAACAAGTACGATGTTACACTTTCGACTCTTGCCGGACAAGCCCTTGCTCTTATGGCTCAACCGGAAAATCGCGGTCAATGCTACTTGATTCGAGAAGACACGGACAAATTCTTTTCGCAAATAGGATTTTCAACGGGAGATTCAATACAGCCATTCAACAAGGTTCAAGTTAAACGAGTTCCAGGAAAGGGAAAGTATTGCTTGGAGTATCCATTTGTTCTTAATGTCAAGGACATTCGTAAGAGAGACGGAGCCGTTATTACGGGTGATAGAGACGCGTTAATTAACGAGATTAAACAATGGTGGCGCGACAATCTTGTTAATGTTCCCAATGAAGACTGGCAAACCGGTCACTTAGACCCAACCATTCCTGACGCGACCGATGCTAATTTGGCATTTCAACCGCCGCTGCAAGCGCGTTATAGGAATAGATTCAAGTGGGACAGACTATTTCACATTATGTGGCCCACCGCGCAACACGAGCTTATTCATCACTTCGACCAGTACTATACGGCGGAGGAGCAACGACTAATCTATGAAACCCTCAGGTTGAAGGCGGAACAAGGCGCAATTTAAGTAGATTTGCTTTATTATTTTGTAATTAACATAAATAACTTTTTTTTATATTAATAGTTTAACTGTGACGCGATAATAATAAAAATTATATGTTCCACACATTTTTTCACACGCGTTATATTTCAAAGAGAGAGAAAAAGAGAAAGAGGAATTAGTCTATAACCAATTACACCTTTGCGCATTTAAATTTAAAATTGACATAATATATTTAAATAGTAATAAAGGAACAGTAACATAGTAATTAATGGAACTTTCCTATGAGCAACAACTCGCATTTCAAAAATATATAGAAGGACAAAATTTGTTTATTACTGGACCAGGTGGAACGGGAAAAACGGAATTAATTCGACGCATCTATCAACACGCTTCTTCTAGATTTAAAGATATTCATGTTTGCGCGCTAACTGGATGTGCTGCAATTTTGCTAAACTGCAAAGCAAAAACACTGCATTCTTGGTCTGGAATTGGTCTAGGCAATTTACCGCTTGATGTTTTGATAAAGAAAATAAAGGGTAGCAAGTTTTTGAGAGCAGTGTGGAAAGATACAGACATTTTGGTTGTGGACGAAGTAAGCATGCTTTCATTGCATTTATTTAATCTATTAAATCAAATTGGAAAAGCCGTAAGAGGAAACTCTAAACCCTTTGGAGGAATGCAGTTAATATTTTCGGGCGATTTTTATCAATTGCCGCCAGTTGGAAATCGCGATGAACCAGAAACTATACAATTTTGTTTTGAAAGCGCCGACTGGGATGCAGTATTTATTAGAGAATGTCAAATACAGTTGGTTAAAATATTTCGCCAAAAGGATGAGATTTACTCGTCTATTTTAAATCAAATTCGAGTTGGAAAAATTAAACGCAAATCGAATGATCTTCTTTTGAGCTATGTTGGTCGCGAATATGATAAAAACTTGGTTGTCGAACCCACAAAACTATTTCCAACCAAGAGCAAGGTGGAAAATATAAATAATACAAAAATGTCGATGCTTGAAACCCGAGAAATTTGTTACGAAATGAAATATCACACCGATTTAAAAATGACCCCAACTGAAAAATCATTAAGATATGAGTATAATGATTTATCTATAAAAATGGACCTTGACTTTCTAGCAGGAAATTTGATTTGCGAAAAAGATATTAAAATAAAGATTGGATGTCAAGTTATGTGCATAGTAAATGTTAAATCAGATATAGACGACAGCTTAGAAATATGCAATGGAAGCCAAGGTGTTGTTACAGGGTTTTGTTCGGCAACCGGATTCCCATTTGTAAAATTTAATAATGGAATCCAAAAAATAATGTCGAGGCACACATGGTTGAGTGACAAAATACCCGGAATTGGGATATCACAAGTACCCCTTATTTTAGCGTGGGCTTTAACAATACACAAGTCTCAGGGTGCGACGCTAGATACCGCAGAAATCGATGTTGGCAGTGGAATATTTGAATGCGGACAAACATATGTTGCACTTTCAAGAGTAAAGAGTTTAGATGGGTTGTATTTAACTTCGTTTGATGCAAAACGAATTCGTATTCATAAAAAGGTGCAAGAGTTTTATGAGAAGTTGACCGAGTTTCAAACAGCGCAAAAAAAACCGAGCATTGAAATACCGACAGTATTTGCTGAACCAATTGCTGTTGCACAACAAATTGGTGCGCAAGAGAATCCCTTTATAAATTTTCAGTATGTGGAGGCAACCGAAATTGAACTAATGGAGGATAAATTTGAAGAATAGCGCAAATTTCAATATAGAAAAAAAAATATAAATAATATAGTTTATATTTTTTTATGGAACAAACAATAATAGCAAACAAATATAAATTAATACAACCTATTGGTAAAGGCGCGTTTGGTTATATTTATAAAGTATCAAATATAAGAAATGGTCGCCCAGCCGCATTAAAAATGGAACCCTTGACCGCAGAAACTAAAATGCTTAAAAATGAAACTAAAATATATCAATATTTGAACGGTCAAGAAGGGATCCCAAATGTTCTGTGGTTTGGTGTAGATGATAAGAATTTTTATATGGCGTTAGACTTATTGGGACCATCGTTACAAAAAGTGCGCGAGAATTCAAAATCTTTTTCTCTCGAACTTGCACTCTCAATAATAATAACTATTGTTAAAAGATTGGAGAGTGTACACCAAAAGGGTTTGATACACCGAGATGTAAAACCCGACAATTTTCTTTTTGGTCTGGGAGAAAAAAGTAAACAATTATATATAATTGATTTTGGATTCTGTAAAAAATATTTATTAAACGATTGCATAACGCATATGCCCGCAAGAGAAAATAGAAATTTGGTGGGTACCCCAAATTTTGTAAGCATCAATGTTCACGATGGACATGAACCGAGTCGACGGGACGATTTGGAATCGGTTGCATATATATTTATGTATTTAACGAGAGAAAAACTGGATTGGGATGACTATTCAATGCAAGCAGATTATAGAAATATAAATAATAAAATTCGAGGAGAAAAAATGCAGGTTATGATGGATGCCAACACACCAGAAAAAATTAGAAAGTATTTTGAATATTGCAGATGTCTAAAATTTGACGAAACACCGAATTACAATTTCATTTTAGATTTATTGAGGAATTAAAAATTGAAATGCTTTTTTCAAAAGTGGAAAATAGTACAACTTGAAAGAAATGGGATCTAACCAAAGCGTTCTTGCAAAGTATTTCTATAACTTGGGTCGCGCCATTTGTGGCAAGTACCAAGAACTCCCTACGCAAAAGGGAGAGGAATTTGAGTACAATGGCGTTACGCTGAATGCCGCGTACGATCACATTGAGCCTTATTTAAAGGCTGTCAACGATTCTCCCAAATACAGATTTTGGGTGGATCAATTCAAAGAACAAAAAAACATTGATTTGCGGAGTTTTACGCTTACAGATGTACCCGATTTCTTTGGACCACCCATTCCTTCTAGACTTGGATTCTTCAAAGGCCGCGGAACAATTTTTGAAGCGGGAACAAATATCCCCATTCCAAGCAATATTGCATTTTGCCGAGGCGAATGTGATGCTTGCCTAGTCATCGCGCGCGTTGAATTGCACCAACCAGACGGTTCAACAGTTGTAAAGAAGATGGTTCCTTTGGCTGAACAGGCAAGATTTGCCTCGGGGGGCTACAGAATCGAGGCAATGGGTGGAATGCGAGACGCAAATACGCGTTCTCTCAAGGGTCCAATTGTTGCTGAGATGGAACAAGAATTTGGAATAAAGATTACTGAGGATGATCCGCGACTACAACGACTACCTGGAAAGAAGTCATGGCCAAGCGCCGGCGGATGCGATGAGGCCATTTACTCGTGGTATTTTGAACTTGACGTCGACGAGGACAAATACAATGAAATGTGCGCAAGAACTTATGGCGAAGACGAAAAGGAAAAGATCCGCATCCGTTTCTTTGACTGGGACACAATTGATGACACCTTGAATGAGATTGGCGACTACAAGGCAAGTGATATGGTGCGGCGTTACCGCCATATGAAGAAAACGGAAGACAGCGTTTTGGAATTTGTTGATTTAGCTATCGAAGATGATGAACACGCGGAATTCGTGCAAACAACTTATTCCCGCATAAACGACCCAGAGGAAAGAAGTAGATTCTTGTATGCTTAAACAATGTACATTAAAAATTTTGTTGTACTTTTAAATAAATATTTTTTTTAAAATGATTTAAAGATAACGCGCAATGCAGTATATAAATGTCAAGCGAAAAGGTTGCAACACCAACACTCGGTAATTCCTCCCCTCGACTCTTGGGTCGTGTGAAGTGGTTCAATAACAAGGCAGGTTATGGTTTTATTACTGTCAGCGAAGGCGATCGCTCGGGTACGGATGTTTTTGTGCATCACAGTGGAATTCAAGTTTCAAATGAGCAATACAAGTATTTGGTGCAGGGAGAATATGTCGAGTTCAAGGTCGACAAGACTGAGGGCGGAGCGCACGAGTACCAGGCTGGAGATGTGAGTGGTATTAATAGTGGAAAGTTGATGTGCGAGACGCGTCGCGATTTTAGACAGACGCGCAACAACCACAGATCTTCCGGCGAGGAAGACGATGTAGAGAAGGGGGTGGATGCAAAGCCCGTAAGAATGACACCAAATACTCGCGCGCCAAGAGAGCAAGCGGTTTCGAGTGAGATGCCTCGTCAATCTACACCTCGTAGTTCTGGACCCCGTGCTCGCGGTTCCGGTCCTCGTGATGGAACAGATTGGAAGCTTGTTTCCAAGGGGGACAAGGTAAAGAAGCCCCCTTCTACGCCAAGACCTAAGAGCAAGGCGCCTCCCGCAGATGCGTAAATGCATTATTTAAAAAATAATATTAATTTATTTACAATATTATTTTTTCAACGCAACGCAAACTAAATTTCATCAAATCCACTTGGGCGATCAAAAAGTACCAAGGTAGAATCTAACACAGTTTGAAAATTATTTGACACCCAATCAATAATATATTGATCGTCATTATTCCAGTTTGTGTAATCGTTGCCAGTTAAAGTAATATATTTTCTCATATAACTATAAGTTCCATCGTTCAAGTAATTCGATGAATCTGTGACACCATTTAACAAGTAAGCAACTGACACTCGCAAACTAACGCTTTCAAACAAAGTTATACTGTGAACTTTTACCCTAAATCCAAAATACTCGTAGTTGTTGGTAGTAGTAATAGTTGTTTGCACTGGCGACGAAACTAAAGTAGTTGAATTGCTCATTTATAATATATATATATATATTATATTTTAAGTGATAAAAATTAAAATACTTTTTTAATAAAAAGATCAGAAAATGCCGTTTCTTTTTGTTGTCTCCAACAAATAAATATAGACTAAATTTATAAAAATTAAATTATGTTATTTGGTAAATAACATAGTTTTAAAATATTTCATTTAAATATGTGCAATTTTAGTGAAGATAAACTTAAATTATTAAAAGAAGCAAACGAAAAAATGTGCATATGCGAAGATCAGAGTGTAGAAAAAAATAAGAATCTAATATTTGTATATTGTCCACCAAAGGTCGGATCAACATCTCTAGTAACATCATTCCGCTTGTCCGCATTAAAAAAATATACTATTTTTCACATTCACGATGAATTAATGTTAAAGATTTTGTGTGGAATAGAAAATGTTACTGTAAATGAAATAATAAATTATAATAAATCTCTCGGAAAAAATATATATATTATTGACATTTATAGAACTCCAATAGAGCATAAGATTTCCGTCTTCTTTGAAAAACTGTCGACCTATCATTTCAACAACACCGAGGAAAAAGTAAACCTGTATTCAGCGAATAGAATTATTAATAGATTTAACAGTTTGTTTCCACATTTAACGCGCGCTGATTATTATAAAGAAGTTTATAATATACCCTTTCCCGAGACTTTTGATTTTGAGAAAAAGTTCTTGCTGCAAGAAATAAATGGAATAAAATATATAAAGCTGAGATTAAAAGATTCATCCGAATGGGAATCAATATTAAATAAAATTTTTCAAACAACTATAAAAATTGTAAAAGATTATGAAACTGAAAAGAAACCTATAAAAGATATTTATAAACAATTTAAAGAGATTTATAAAATTCCGTCAAATCTTTTTCATCTAATCGAAAACTGTGAAGCATTAAAATATTATTATTCTCCTGAAGAGAGATGCGAATATTTAAATAATTGGTCATGTAGACAAACGGAAGCATTTACACCATTTACAGAAAGCGAATATTTATTTTATAGTAAATTAACATTTGAAAATCAGCACATTAGTGAAGTGCAAAGGAACCATTATATTGATGTTGGTTGTGCGTGCGCGGGGTGCGAAAGAAAAAGACAAATAGCAATGTATAAGCTAAGTATAGGCGAGACTATAGAAGAAACTATTGATCATCGCCAGGCAAACTGGGAAATTAATAATGTTATTAATAAAATAAAACTAGAAAAACTTCGTAAATTTTTAATAGAAGTTAAAAATAACCAGGCTAAAATAAATAAGACAAAACCTCGAACTATTATAAAAGATACTTTTTTAAATAAAATAATAAAATTTTGAACCATTTCAAATTAGCCGTTGGTTTGGCTCCACCTTTTTCAAAGGTGGAATTTTTTTAGTGGTATATGTATTGAGTAAGTAATAGAAAAAAATTGAAGTAAAAAAGTAAGTGAAGTAGAAAAAGTACCAATAGAAGTGTTAAGTAGCAACAAATTGCAAGTAAGAATGACG
>Ga0187844_10001370_pt1 | contig 18601 bp, 12 predicted proteins | sample SpaLakP09_SKY_50_FD_134517 | JGI IMG/M metagenome (GOLD analysis project Ga0187844, IMG submission 134517) | Oligotrophic lake water microbial communities from Sparkling Lake, Wisconsin, USA - SP09_SKY_50 | ecosystem: Environmental > Aquatic > Freshwater > Lake | place: USA: Sparkling Lake...
CCGGCAGGCTGCGCAGCGCTTGTGCGTAGGCCAGCTCCACGCCGCGCAGCCTGGCGCTGTCGCCGTTGGCAAACGTGTTGACCTGGCTGAAGCCCGTCCAGCCGGGGCTGCCAGCCAGGTCGGTCTGGAAGACAAAGTCCTTGATGCTCTTCGTGAAGACATAGGCCGACAGCGTGCCGTCGCGCCCCAGGCCCTGCTCCACGCCGAGGTCCAGGTTGCGCGAGCGCAGCGGCTTCAGGTTGGGGTTGCCCAGCTCGGCCTCGTCACCGTCGACGATGCGGCCTGGCGACAGCTGCTCGAAGCTGGGCCGCACGAGCGAGCTCGTCAGCGCCGCACGCAGCAGCAGCTGGTTGCCGAAGTCCTGGCGCACCAGCAGCGCCGGCAGCCAGTGACTGCTGCGCGTGTCGACGCTGACCGCCTCGGGCACTTCGTCCTTCAAGGCCATGCCCCGCGCCTTGAAGGTGATGCGCTCCATGCGCACGCCGCCCAGCACCTGCAGGCCGCCGCGCTCCCAGGTGGCCTGGGCGTAGGCGGCGTCGACGTTCTCCTTGATGTCGAAGTCGCCGGTGACCGAGTCGGCCACGTCGCGCGAGCTGGCCAGGTTGACGCCGCTCCACAGCGAGCGCGCCTTGGCGGCGTCACCGGCCGGGCCGAAGGGGCTCCAGGGGTAGTCGACGGTCTGCGCGCCGGAAATGGCTGCGAACGTCGGGGTGCCAATCGTCTTGCCCTTGAGCTTCCAGGTCTCCTGCAGGTTGTCCTTGTGACGACGCGTGGCCTTGGCGCCGAGCTTGAACTCCAGCTCGTCGCCGCCACCCAGCTCGAAGTTGCGCTTCAGATCAAGCTTGGCGTGATCGACGCGGTCACGCGCATCGCTGTCCTCAATCTTGAAATTGTTGAGCTTGTAGAGCGTCGCGTCCTGCAGCGTGGCCGGGCCTTGCAGTACCGGACGCCGGCTGTCGCTGAAGCCCAGGCCGCTGAACTTGGCATCGAAGGCGGACGAGGCCAGCGCGTTGGGCGTGTCTTCCTCGGCGCGGCCGGCGCCGGCTTCGGCGCTGGTCTGCCAGCCCGCCACGTCCATCTGACCACCCAGCGCGAGCGAACTTGTCTTGGCGACCTCGCTGCGCGACTTCAGCCCGCGTGACGCGCTGCCGCTGCCCGTGGTGCCGGGCGCCTGCTCGGCACCAAACGTGACCTTGAGCGACTGGCGCGTCTCGTCGTCCGTGAAGCGGCTGTTGAAGCCGCGCAACCAGAGCGCCTGTCCGGCAGCGGGGTGCCAGTCCAGGCTGAAGGCGGCACCGATGCGCGTGCGCTGGATCTCATATCGGCGCAGCTCCAGCTCCTCCAGCTTGCCGTCGCTCCACGCACCGCCGGTCTCGACGTTGTCGCTGGCAAAGCGCCGCTGGTCGCGCGACACCGACACGGCCAGGCCCAGCTTGCCGTCGGCAAAGCGGTCGGCAAACGTGAGGCCTGCACGGGGCCGGCTCTTGCCGAGGTTGCTGTCTTGGTTCAGACCCACGTCGAGCGCCAGCAGGCGGCCCTTCACGTCGAAGGCGGTCAGCGTGTTGACACTGACGCTGCCGCCCAGGCTGCTGGCGTCCATGTCGGGCGTCAGCGTCTTGTGCACTTCCAGCGAGCGGATCAGCCCGGCAGGCACCACGTCCAGCCCTGGCGCGCGGCGGCCGGCTTCGGAGGCGGGCACGGTGGCGCCGTTGATGCTGATGGTGTTGTAGTCCGACCCCAGGCCGCGCACGCGCACGAAGCGACCCTCGCCCTGGTCACGCTCCAGCGTCACGCCGGGCAGCCGGGCCAGCGCCTCGGCGGCGTTATCGTCAGGGAGTTGGCCTATGCCATCGGCATGCACGACGCTGAGCACGCCCTGGGCGGCACGCTGCTTGTCGAGCGCCGACTGCAGGCTGGCGCGCTGGCCGGTAACGACGATGGCGTCGAGCTGCTGGGTTTGCGCGTGGGCTGTGAAGGCCAGGCTCAGGGACAGGGCCAGCAGGCTGGGGCGCGGGAGGTTCTTGAGATGCATTGCGAGTCGCCAGGGAGTGAATGGCCGCCATGCTCGCGAGGGGCCATGGCGCGCGTTTGACACGGCTGTCACAAAAGCCGAACGGCGCAACGCAAGCCCCACCGTGAGCCGATCCGACTCCCCCGCTGTCAGCGGCCAACAGCTTCCCAACACTGTCACACGCCGTTCATACGATGGCCACATGACTCGCCTGATCCTTCCCGCCTCCCTTGCCAACCGGCCGCTGAACCTGCTGGTGCGGGACTTCTTCTACCCCGCGCTCGCCCTGGTCCTGAGCGCCCTGACGCTGGCCTTTGCCACGCTGGGCGAATTCAAGGCCCTGGCCGAATGGCACTGGACCGACGTGCTGGCCGAAGGCGGCATGGCCCTGATGGTGGGCGTGTGGCTGGTCTATGTGCGCGGCAGCCGCCCGGCCGGCCGGGTGACGACCTGGCTGACGCTGGGCCTGGCCGCCATGCTGGTGGGCGAATGGGTGGACGCGCTGGACGAGGTCTGGCGCCTGCCCAAGGCCATGGTCTGGGACAACGCGCTGGAGGCGTTGACGCCGCTGGGCATGCTGGCACTGACCGTGGGCCTGCACTTCTGGCGCCAGGAGCAGCGCGTGCTGAGCCGCCAGTTGGCACAGCGCGAACGCTTCACCCGCGACCACCGCGCGGTGGACCGCGTGACGCAACTGGCCGACGCCGGCTACATGGCCGAGCAGATCCAGCTCGAACGCGGCCTGGGCCGCGCGGGCTGCGTGCTGATGCTGGGCTTCGACGGTTTCGACCGCCTGACCCGCGAGCAAGGCCTGCAGGCCGCCGACCGTGCGCTGGAAGCTGCCAGCCTGACCCTGCTGCTCAACCTGCGCCCGCAGGACCTGCTGTGCCGCTATGCCGGCGACCGCTTCGTCGTGCTGCTGCCGGACTGCAACGCGGCCGAAGGCGAGCGCCTGGCCGATGAGCTGAAGGCCGCGCTGGCCCAGCTCAACTTCAACGGGCGCGATGGCCAGCGCCTGCGCCTGCCAGTGCGCGCCGCCTTGCGTGCCACTGCGGGCACACAGTCGCCCGAGCAACTGCTGCTCGACCTGCTGCAAGCTCTATGACGTTGCAAGCCCAGCTCGACGCGCTGCTGCCGCTGGGCCTGGGCGCCAGCAACACTGGCTTGCCGCCCTACGAGATCGACACTGCCTGCCTGCCGGCGGCCGACCACGCTGCACTGCTGGCCGAGTTTGCCCACCACCGGGGCGTGGCCCTGGCCTGGCCCGAACAGGCGCTGATCTCTCCACGCGAGCTGATCACTCTGCTGGCACCGCTGCGCGAGGCCGGCGCCGACAGCGCCTTCGCGCTGGGCCAGTTGCTGCTGCCCGGCCACTACGGCCTGGCCAGCCAGGCGCTGCTGCAGGCGGGCAGCCTGGCGGACATGTTGCAGTGCCTGTGCCGCCATGCCGGCCGCCTGACACCGCTGCTGACGCCGCGGCTGCTCATCGACGAGCAGGAACTCATCCTCGTCTGGACTGACGCCTGCGGCCTGCCGGCGGGCCTGCGCGGCTTCATCGTCGACCTGCACATGAGTGCCGTCGCAAGCCTGTGCGCCTGGCGCGCTGGCCGACGCCTGCCGTGGCGCTTCAGCTTCGACCGCACCGCGCCGCGCGACCGCGCCCAGCATGCGGTGCACCTGGGTACGGCGCTGCACTTCGGCTGCCAGGTCGACGCGATGCGGCTGACGCGCGCCGAGGCCGACGTGCGGTGGGCAGCCACGCCGGGCATGGCCAGCACGGCCCTGGCCCGCCATGCCGATCCCCAGGCGCTGCGTCGCGGCCTGCTCGCGAGCCTTGGCGATCGCCTGCTGCGCCAACTCGCCGAGCCGCCCAGCCTGGAGGTGCTGGCGGCCGAGCTGGGCGTGAGCCCCGCCACCTTCAAGCGCCGCCTGGCCCGCCACGGCACCCACTACCAGGCCGAGGTGGACCGTGTGCGCGCGCATGTGGCCGTCTACCTGCTCGGCCCGCGCGGCCAGGGCCGCGACACGGTGGCGCAGGCGCTGGGCTATTTCGACGGCGCCAACTTCCGCCGCTCCTTCAAGCGCTGGACCGGCATGGCGCCGGGCGCCTGGGCGCTGGGATGAGCCCGACATAAAAAAACCCCGGTCCATCGGACCGGGGTTGAAACCGTCTTCCGCTGTCACGGTAGACGCCTGCTCAGGGAGGAACAGCAGGGGGCCTAAGCCCAAAGCCAATGTAGCCGGGTCTGCGGCGGCGCGGTGTAGGACTTGAGGCAGACGATGTAAAGGGCCGTGTGTAGGACAACGCGCCGTCGATCCTGCTGGCCTGCGCATCAGCCCGTGAGAAATCGCATGACCAGGTGGCAAGCGGTGTATCGGTCTGTGAGGGGCGCGAAATGCCCCCCATGCGTCCCTCAGACTGGCTGCTCGCGCACTGGGCGCTGAGGATTCCAAGCACATGCTCCCGATCTTTGAAGCAACCCGGCGGCCCTCACCGAACGGTTTCGGCGGTGCGCCGCTTGAGCTGGACAGCGGCTTCGGCGGGCTCGACGGCGACGCCCTCGACCTCGTCGAGCGCCGCTACGCCCATCGCGGCCTGGCCGTGACCCGCGAGAACTACAGCAGTCGCAAACAGGAGGGCGATGTCGTCTGCACCGCCCGAGAAGGCGACGCCATCGTCGGCACGCTGTCCGTGCGTTTTGACGGCGACGGGGGCTTGCACGCCGACCTGCTGTTCGGGCCGGAACTGGACGACTGGCGCGCGGCAGGCATCAAGCTTTGCGAATTCGGCGGCCTTGCGACCGACAAGCATTCCCGCGACCCCAGGAGCGTGCTGGCGCACATCTTCCATCTCGGCTATTTGCACGCCCACCGGCGAGCTGGCTGTGACCGCCTCGTTGTCGAGGTCAACCCGCGTCATGTGGGCTTCTACCGGCGTTGCCTGGGCCTGGTGCCCTGCACGGCAGCGCGACACAACCCGCGAGTCAACGCGCCGGCCGTGCTGATGAGCGTCGACTTGGGCGAAGTGCGCGAGCAAATCTCGCTCTGGGGCGGCCGGCCGGACTCCGTCGCCTCGGCGCGCAGCCTGTATCCGCTGTTCTGGGACGAGATGACCGAAGCGACCATGCTGTCGCGCTTGCCGTAAGCCTTACGAGCCGGCGCTCGATTCCGGCGGCGGCTCACCGGGCTTGAGATCGCGGATAGGCTTTTGCGGGCCCTTCGGAGCGGGCGAAACGGGCGAGCCAGGCAAGACGGGTTTGGGCGCATCGGCGCCATCATCGGTCGTGGGATGGATCGGCAGTCGCTCGGCAGGCTGCTGGTCTTCGGGGGTCATGGCGGCTCCTTGCATTTGCCTCAGCGGGCAAGCGCCATGCCCGACTGACGCTCAGCCCGCAGGCAACAGGCCCAGGAAGCGGTCCAGCATGTGGAAGTGGTCATCGAAGAACTGCGTCTCCATGGCCGCCAGTTCTGCCACCGGTGCCCAGCGGGCCTGCGCAGCATCGTCGGCACCCAGCACTTCCGGCAGCTCGCGGTCGCCGAGGTCGAAGTGGTGGGTGTGCGAGATCGTGCGGCCGCGCTGGCTGCGGTCGGGGTGGTCGAAGACGGCCACGCCGCGCATGGCGCGCTCCAGCGTCTCGGGCAGCAGGCGCAGGCCGGTCTCCTCTTCCAGCTCGCGAACGGCCGACTGGTAGAGCGTGTCACGCGGCTCGACAAAGCCGCCCGGCAAGGCCCACAGGCCCTGGCCGGGGTCGCGGGCGCGCTGGATCAGCAGCACGTGGTCGGCGCAGCGCAGCACCAGGTCGACGGTGACAAAGACCGGCGCATAGGGCGCGCTCGACCAAGCCTGGCGGTACTGCTTGAGCATGCGCCACTCGCGCCGCAGCGCCGCCAGATAGGGCAGGTGCGCCCAGGCCTGCACGAAGGACCTCGTGCCAGGCGGAACCTGGTCCACCCAGCTGGCGAGCACACCGTCCAGCGCCTCGGGCGGGGCCTCGAACAGCGCGGCGCGCAGGTCGGTGGCATCGGCGCGGTGCTGGCGCGGCAGGCTGAGCAGCTGCCAGGGAGCAAAGCGGCGCAGGTAGTCGCTGGTGGCGTCCTTGAAGTGGCCCACCAGCGTCACGTCGTCGCTGCCGACGCGCTGCTGCACGGCCGCGCGCACGGCCTGCACCCAACGGGTCTCGTCGTAGAGGTCGCGCAAGGGCACCACGTCCACGCGCTCACGCTCGGCGGGCGTCAGCGCCAGGTTCAGCATCTCGGCCCGCTCGGTCCAGCTGAACGGGTGGCGCGGCGAGCGCGCCTGGTGGGCCGACCCCAGCAGTACGATGACACGCGGCGCGCAGGCCAGCGCCTCGCGCAGCAAGGCGAGGTGGCCGTTGTGGACGGGCTGGAAACGGCCGATGACAACGGCGGCAGAGGTCATGACAGCACTCCCGGGTACACGGCGGCAATCGGCATCTGCCGCCCCTGGCCGAAGGCCCGCGCACGCAGCCGGATCAGCGGCGGTGCCTGGCGGCGCTTGTATTCACTGCGATGGATCATGCGGGCCACCTTCTCGATGAGCGCCCTGCCCTCGGCGGTGTCCCGCAACGCGGCCATGCGCGCCTCGGCGGCCTCGCGTTCCCAGCGGGCCAGGCGGTCGCCTTCGATGAGCAACTTGAGCATCTCATCCAGCACTGCGTAGGGCGGCAGGCTGTCGCTGTCGCGCTGGCCCGGCGCCAGTTCGGCCGAGGGCTCCTTCTCGATGATGGCCGTGGGGATGAGTTCGCGCCCGGCCGCTTCGTTCAGGTGCCGCGACAGCGCGAACACCTCCGTCTTGTACAGGTCGCCGATGAGGCCGAGGCCGCCGTTGGTGTCGCCGTACAGCGTGCAGTAGCCCACCGACACCTCGCTCTTGTTTCCGGTGGTCAACAGCAGGTGGCCATTCGCGTTCGAGTAGGCCATCAGCACGGTGCCGCGCACGCGGGCCTGCAGGTTCTCCAGCGTCAGGCCCTGCATGGGTGAGCCGAAGCTGTCGGCGAACTGGGCCTTCAGCGCCTCCACCGCGCCCTGGATGGGGTGGTTCAGCAGCGTGATGCCGAGGTTGCGGCACAGCGCCTCTGAGTCCGTGACCGATCCGCTGGACGAGAAGCTGGACGGCATGGTGATACCCACGACGTTGGCGGCACCTAACGCCTCGGTTGCGAGCGCCAGCGTCAAAGCGCTGTCGATGCCGCCCGAGCTGCCGACCAGGGCCTGCGTGAAGCCACAGCGGCGCGCGTAGTCGCGCAGGCCCAGCACGATCTGCGCGCGGTAGAAGGCCATGGCGCTCAAGCCGGCCGGGTCGGGGCGGGCCGGGCGTTGCCCGTCCAGCTCGACAAAGCGGCCGTTCTCAAAGCCCAGCGTGCGGACCGACTCGACAAAGCGCTCGGCCTCGAAAACCACGCCCGCCTCGGGCTCGACGGCGAAGCTGGCGCCGTCGTAAACGAGCTGGTCATGCCCGCCGATGTGGTTGACGTAGAGGATGGGCAAGCCGTTGCGCTTCGAGGCCGCACTGAAGACCTGGTGCCGCTGCTCGCGCTTGCCAATGTTGCTGGGGCTGGCGTTGATGCTGATGACGAGGTCCGGCGCGGCGTCGCGCAGGCGCTCGAAGGGGTTGACGCCGTAGTCCGCACCGTCGTCGTTCCAGCCGTCTTCGCAGATCAGCAGGCCCACCTGCGCGGAGCCGATGCGCAGCACCTTGGCCACGTCGGGGCCGGGCTCGAAATGGCGGCGCTCGTCGAAGATGTTGTAGGTGGGCAGCAGCTGCTTGGCATAGCGCAGCAGCACCTCGCCGTCCTGCAGCACCAGCAGGCCGTTCTCCAGCTTCTTGCCGGGGCCATCTCGCAGCAGCGGCGCGCCGAACACCCAGGCAAGGCCGGGCAACTCACGCGAGGCCGCGCGCAGCGAGGCCAGGCCGCCCTCGACCTGACGCAGAAAGGCGGGCTCGTCCAGCAGGTCGCCGGGGTAGTAACCGCTGACGGCCAGTTCGGGGAAGACGACCAGCTCCGCGCCGGCCCAGGCCGCCTGCCGCGCTGCAGCCACCATGCGGGCCACGTTGCCGTCCACGTCGCCGACGGTCAGGTTGAGCTGGGCGATGGTGAGCTTGATCATGACTTGATGCCGAAGACTTGCCGCAGGTAGGCCAGAAAGGTCTCGTCATCGCACAGCGTCTTGCCGGGGCTGTCGCTGAGCTTGGCCACGGGCTGGCTGTTGGCGTGGGTCAGCTTCATGACGATGTTCAGCGGCGTCAGCCCCAGGTCGTTGCTGAGGTGGGTGCCGATGCCGAAGCCCAGCTGCACGCGGTCGGCAAAGTGGCGATAGAGCTCGATGGCCTTGGTGACGGTGAGCCCGTCGCTGAACACCAAGCGCTTGGTGTGCGGGTCGATGCGAAGCTTGGCGTAGTGGGCCAGCGCCTTCTCGCCCCACACCACCGGGTCGCCGCTGTCGTGGCGCAGGCCGTCGAAGAGCTTGGCGAAGTACAGATCGAAGTCGGCCAGGAAGGCGTCCATGCCGACCACGTCGGTCAGCGCCGTGCCCAGGTCGCCGCGGTACTCCTGCACCCAGTCCTCCAGCGCGGCCTTCTGGTGGTCGCGCAGGCGCACGGTGCCCAGGGCCTGGTAGGTCTGCAGGTATTCGTGGGCCATGGTGCCTATGGGCACCAGACCCAGCTCCTTGGCCAGCAGCACGTTGGAGCTGCCCTTGAAGTGCTGGGGCAAGGCGTCGCGCAACTGGCGCACCACCTCGCGCTGCCAGGCGCCCGAGAAACGCCGCCGCAGGCCGAAGTCGAACAGGTCGAAGGGATGGCGCTGTTGGCGAGGCTCGGCGGCAAAGGCCTGCAGCGCGGCGATCTTGGCACCCAGCCGGCGCTGGCCTTCGAGGCGGACCTCCGGCGTGTCCAGCCGGCGGAAGTACAGCTCGTTGACGATGGCCAGCACCGGGATCTCGAAGCCCATCACATGCACCTGCGGGCCACGCGCGACGATGTGCAGGCTGGGGCCCTCAGTCGTCACCTCGATGAAGGCGCGCTGGAAGCGGAAGATGCGCAGGAAGTCGACGAAGTCGCTCTTGATGAAGCGCAACCCCTTCAGGTAGGCCAGCTCATCCTCGCGAAAGCTCAAGGCGCACAGCGCATCCAGCTCGCGCTCGACATCGGCCTTCAGCTCGGCCAGCGGATAGCCCGGCTGGTTGCGGCAGACGAAGCGGTACTCGGACTGGGTCTCGGGGTGGCGATGCAGCAGCGTCTGCCACATCGTGAACTTGTAGAGGTCGGTGTCCAGTAGGCTGGTGATGATGGGCGCGGCGCTCATGCTTGCACCTCGGTACTGAGGGCGAGTTGCAAGCCCTGGGCCTGCATCGCGGCCAGGAACTCGGCCTGCTGGGCCTCGAAGCCGGCCACCGGGCTGATGCAGTCGGTCAGCAGCACCAGCTTGCTCAACTGCCGCGAAGGCAGGTGGGCGGCCAGGTGCTCGACCGTGGCGCGCACGCAGTGGCTGCCGGCCTCGCCAGCGATCAGCACGCGGTCAAAGCGGTCCAGCTCGGTCAGCAGCGCCTGGTTGAGTTCGGTGCGCTCGTCGGCGGCGTCGGGCACCTCGGCCTGCAGCGCGCTGTAGTGCTCGGTCCAGGGGTTCTCGCCCTTGGTGACGACGGCGACCGAGCGGCCTTGCGCGTCGGTCCAGGTGTCCAGCGCCGCCTGCAGGCCGGCATGCACACCGTGGCCCCAACTGCCCATCTGGCAGTGCACGGGCCAGACCATCAGCGTGTAGCGGCCGGTGGCCTCCAGCGCATCCAGGTAGGCCAGCGTGCGGGCCAACTGGGCGCCGTCGCGCGGTCTGTAGGCGCCAGCGCGGACCTGGGCCGCCGTGATGGGCGTGAACGGCCCGGGCGCGCGGCCGCTGGCAGCCTCCAGCCAGAAGCCCGGGTGGGCGATGTCGATGCGGTGGTGGGAGTCCAGCGTCACGGTGATCGCGTCGAGCTGCCCGCCCAGGCGCGCCACCAGGCTTGCCGCCCGCTGCAGGTCGGCGTGGGCGCCGGCCACCGGCAGCGCGGGGCGGATGGCCTCGCCGGTCACCGGCGAGCGCGGCAGCCAGTCAGGTGGCAGGTCACAGAAGTCGTTCTGGGGGTCGATCAGCAGCAGATGCGTGCTCATGGGCTTGTCCTCTCTTGGTGTGGCGCCATGATAGACCCACTTAAATTAATAACGCAACTAAGTAGTTGTAAGGACGCCATTGGCATGGACGAACGTTTATCCTTGCTTCGGTGAACCCATCAACAAACTCCTTGAGCGATACGCGGCTGATCTGCACGGTCGACGTCGTGCTGCTGACGCTTCGTGAAGGCCAGCTGCAGGTCATGCTGCTCAAGCGCGACCGTGAGCCCTTCGACGGCGTGCTTGCCCTGCCCGGTGGCTATGTTCACACCGATGAGGACCAGAGCTGCGAGGACGCCGCCCAGCGCGTGCTGCTACAGAAGGCGGGACTGCAGAGCCCGTATCTGGAGCAGCTGGCCAGCTTCAGCGGCCCGGCGCGGGACCCGCGCGGCTGGAGCGTGTCGGTGGCCTATTTCGCGCTGGTGGCGGCGCCCGAGCACGATCATCCCGGCAAGCTCTGGCTGCCGGTGGACCGCCTGCCGCAGCTGCCGTTCGACCACGGGCGCATCGTCGCGATGGCCGTCGAGCGCGTGCGCAGCAAGAGCCAGTACTCGTCCCTGCCCGTCTACCTGTGCGCCGAGCCCTTCACGCTGCCCCAGCTGCATGCCATCTACGCGGCCCTGCTGGGCGAGGCCATCAACCCGGTGAGCTTTCGCCGCAAGATGGATGAGCTGGGCATGCTGGAGCCCGTGCCCGGCGCCAAGCGCGCAGAGGGTGCCCATCGGCCGGCGCAGCTCTACCGGTTGAAGGACGAGTTCCGGCGCACGCTGAGACTGGTCGGGCGGGGCTTGAACGCCTGATGGACCAAAGGCCCATGGGCGGGATGGCGCATCGCTGCCGTGCCAGGTGGTGCCGACGCAGCCGGCTGGCGATAGAGTGAAGCCACACACTGAACCTGCCCTGAGAGGAGCTTCGACATGTCTGGACGCTGGCTCATCCTCGGCGCGCTGGTGCTGGCCGGATGCGCCACGTTGACCCACGAGGCCCTGCTCGCACGATTCGGCTCGGCCGAGCCCACGCGGCTGGATGCGGCGCCGGTGGCAGCGGCCGGCGGCGTGTCGTACCGACGCGATGTCAAACCCATCCTGGACCAGCGCTGCGTGGTGTGCCACGGTTGCTACGACGCGCCCTGCCAGCTCAAGCTGAGCAGTTGGGACGGCATCGCGCGCGGCAGCAGCAAGGCCTCGGTCTACGCCATGCGGTTGCTGGAAGCACCCACCACCCGGCTGGGCATCGATGCGCAGCGTGCATCGCAGTGGCGCGACCAGGGGTTTGACGCCGTGCTCAACGAGCGCACCCCGACGCCAGGCAACCAGTTGGCGGCCAGCGTGCTGTGGCGCAGCCTGGCGCTCAAGCAGGCCCATCCGCTGCCAGCGACACCGGTGCTGGACGGGCGCTTCGACTTTGCGCTGGACCGTGCGCAAAGCTGCCCGAGGCTGGCTGAGTACGACGCATTCGAAGCCGCGCAACCCCATGCCGGCATGCCCTACGGGCTGCCCGGTCTGTCTGCCGCCGAGCTGGACACCATCGCCCGCTGGCTGCAAGCCGGTGCGCCCGACGACCCGCAGCAGCCGCTACCCGTTGCCGTGGCGAGCCAGGTGGCCGACTGGGAGCGCTTCCTCAACGGCACCTCGCTCAAGGAGCGGCTGACGAGCCGCTATCTCTTTGAGCATCTGTTCCTGGGTCATCTCACGTTCGAAGGGGACGCGCAGCGCCATGTCTTCCGCCTCGTGCGCTCGGCCACGCCGCCCGGGCAGCCGGTGCAACCGCTGGCCACGCGACGCCCCTACGACGACCCAGTCGTGGCAAGCTTTCACTACCGGTTGATGCGCGACGAAGAGACGCTGCTGGCCAAGACGCACATGCCGATGAGCTTGTCGCCCGAGCGCTTGGCCCGCTGGCGGGGCTGGTTCATCGAGACCCCGTACATGGTCACCTCGCTGCCGTCCTATGCGCCGGAGCAGGCCTCGAATCCGTTCGCCACGTTTGCCGCAATTCCGTTGTCGTCGCGTTACCGCTTTCTGCTGGACGAGGCCGGCTTCTTCGTCATGAACTTCATCAAGGGCCCGGTGTGCCGGGGCCAGACGGCGCTGGACGTCATCAACGATCGCTTCTGGGTCTTCTTCGTCGAACCGGCCGTGGGTGCCGATGCCGAAGCCGAGCAGATGGTGGCGCGCGAAGCCCAGGTCCTGCGCATGCCCGCCGCCCAGGGCAGCAATGCCGAGTTGCTGGCCTGGCTGCAGGTGGCTGCAGCGCAAGACCGCCTGCTGGCCACCAAGAGCGAAGCGATGAGCCAGCGCTATGGGGGCCCGCGGCGCATCGACCTGTCCACCATCTGGCGTGGCGACGGCCATAACGCCAACGCTGCGCTGACCATCTTTCGGCACTTTGACAGCGCCTCAGTCGTGAAGGGTCTGGTGGGCGAGCCACCCAAGACCGCCTGGGTGATCGGCTACCCCCTGCTGGAGCGCATCTACTACCTGCTGGTGGCCGGCTATGACGTCTGGGGCAACACGCCGCACCAGCTGCAGACGCGCCTGTACATGGACTTCCTGCGCATGGAAGGCGAAGCCAACTTCCTGATGTTGCTGCCACGGGACCAGCGCGAGGCGCTGCGCAACCACTGGTACCGCGGCGCCACGCCCGATGTGACCGAGCGCGTGCTGGGATCGAAGTTCCGGTTCGATGCCGAGACGGGCATCCCCTATGAGCCCGGTGATGCGCAACCCCAGCTCTACCGCATGCTGCAGCGTCACCTGGGGCCGGTGCTGGACACGCGCTTCGACCTGCAGCGCGAAGCCGATCCAGCGGTGCGCCAGGCCTTGCAGCAATTGGCCGGCGTGCGTGGCGAAAGCCTGCGGTGGTGGCCCGAGACCGTCGTGCTGCGCGTGGACGCACCACCCCATGCGGCGCGCTACTACACAGTGCTGCGCAACACCGGCCACTTCAACGTCGCCACTCTGCTGCGCGAAAGCGCCGCGCTGGCACCCGGCGAACAGACGCTGACCGTGGTGCCCGGCTTCATCGGCGCCCACCCCAATGCGCTGATGCGCAGCACGGTGGCGGAACTGCCGGCACTGGCGCGGCGCGTGGCTACGCTGGCCGGCGAAGCCGACTACCGGGCATTGGCCGACCAACACGGCATCCGCCGCACCGACCCCGGCTTCTGGGCCGCCAGCGATGCGCTGATGCAGGCCTACCGGCAAGCGGCGCCCACCGAGGCCGGCTTGCTGGACTACGGGCGACTGCAGAACCGGTGAACGGCGAGGACTGCTTTTGGCAGTCCTCGCCTGCCTGCGGTTAGGCGTCTAGCGTCCACCTTGCCGCACGAAGCACTGCTTGCGCTTGCCGTAGGCGGGGTCCTCGCCGAACGAGCCCTCGTTGCAGGACATGCCGTTGAACCCGCGACGTGTCACGTAGCGGCCGTCGACGCCAAAGCGCACCTGAGCGGAGCCCCTGAAGTTGCAATAGTCACCTTCATTGGCGCACGACACCCATTCGGGCCCGTAGTTGGCATTGCCATTGCCGTAGCGGTAGCTCGACTGCTGCCTGCGCTCGTCGACACCGCGGTTGTAGCCGTCGCTGTAGTCGCGGTTGTCGCCGTAGTTGTGAAATGAGTTGTTGTAGAGGCCGTCACGGTAGCCGCGCTCGAAGTCAGCCGTTTCCTCTTCGTTGTATTTGCGATCGTCGCGGTGATGCGACTTGTGCAACAGCGCCGCGATACCCAGCAGCGCCGCAGCGCCGACGGCAACCTTGGCGCCATCGCTCATGCCCGACTCCTTGCGGGTCTGTCCACAGTCGCTCTCGTCAGCATTGACGATGGAGGCGTACTTGCCGTCTCGCGTGGTCACCCGCACGCAGGACTTTTGGCCGTTGTTCCACCAGTAGCTGTACGCGGCATTGGTGGACTTGGACGTGTCGATATGCGTGAAGCCGCGCTGCTCCAGCGTCGGCTCGCCGTCACGGCCCCGCGCACCGACCACGTCGCGAAGATCATCTGCGCCGGCCGCATGCGCCGGCAGGACCGGCAACACCATCGCAGTTGCAACCAAGGCACTCACGGCACGGGAAAGTCTGGACACGGTCATCGCTTTTCCTCCTGAAGAGATCGGTTGATGAAGCGTAGCAAGGCCTGCTCGACTCCGCCGCGATGACTGTAGGGGGTGGCCGTCCGTTCGAAAAGCTCGACAAGCCCGCCGTGCGCGTTGTCAAGCGCGTGTCACGCCGTCCAGCCATGAAAAAAGCCCCTGAGCCGTTGAGCGGCTCAGGGGCGGACGCGTGATATGGCCTGCCCGGAGGGACTCGAGCCCCCGACCTGCTGCTTAGAAGGCAGCTGCTCTATCCAGTTGAGCTACGGGCAGAAGCTGAGGATTAGATCAGCACGTTGATGATGGCGTTGCCGATGCCCATCAGCGCCGCGCCGGAGATGAGGCCGGCGCAGATCGGCTCCATGCCTTCGACCCAGACGCGGTGGCCCTTGGTGCCGGCTTGCTTGTGCTTGCGGCCCATGATGAAGAAGATCACCGCGCCGACGAACATCGCCAGCACCGACTCGGGCGGCAGCACGACGCCCAGGCCAGTGGCCACGGCCGAGATCTGGAAGCGGCCCTTGGTCTTGATGCGCGCGACTTCCATCGCCACAGCCGCGAGCGCGGCAACACCCATGGAGATCAGCGCCGACGTCGGCAGGCCCTTCAGCCCTTTGGCGATGATGTCGGCCACGCTCTTCCACTGCAGCGCAGCGGGCATGGCGAACTGGTCGGTCACGATGGTGGCCACGCTGCGCACGCCGTTGGCGTCCGGCTGCAGGAACAGCAGGAAGAACAGCGGCACACAGGTCAGCACGCCGGCCAGGTTGCCGATGATGTGGCCGATGGCCTGGTGGCGCGGCTTGCCACCCAGCATGTAGCCGGGCTTGATGTCGGACAGCAGGTTGGCCGCGTTGGACGCGATCTCGCTGGTCATGGCCGCCGGCAGCAGGTTGGAGCCGGGGTTGGTGCGGTCGATGGCACCCATCGTGAACTGCGTGATCTTGGACAGCGAGCCGGTCGGCGTCCACGAGGTCAGCGCCATGGAGTTGGTGCAGATGATGGTCAGCACGAAGATCAGCGGCAGCGAGATCAGCGCCAGCCACATCGGCACGCCGAAGAACAGGTGGGTGATGTAGCTGCCCAGCACGCTGCAGACCGGCACGCCGACGTAGCTGATCCACAGCGGCACTTCGATGTCCTTGAGCAGGTCCTTGCCGGCAGCCACGGCCGGCGCGGCCTTGCGCTTGAACGCGCTGGTGAAGATCTCCGGCTTGGCCAGCAGGCCCACCATGGCACCCACCACCATCATCGTGACGCCCCACCACAGCGACCACTGGTTGACGATCTCGGCCCGGTTCAGCGGGATCAGCGCGCCATTGGCGCCGATGCGCGGCGCGATGTCGCCGGCCTGGATCATGATCGGCGCCAGCACGACGAAGTTGATGAAGCCACCGAGGAAGCAGCTCGTCGCCACCGCGATGCCCATCAGGCCGCCAACGCCCAGCATGGCCGCGTCCAGCGTCACGCGCAGGCCCAGTTGACGGATGTCGGTACCCAGGATGCTGGGGATCAAGGCCTGCGCCTTGGTGGCCCAGGTGTAGTAGTAGCTGTCCAGGCGCTCGTGCAGGTACCAGGGTTCCGTCATGCCGGCCCACTTGTCCAGCATCAGGATCTTGAACTGCACCAGCTTCATCCAGCCGTCGCTGACGATGGCCTGGTAGAGCGCCGTGAAGCCGCCCACCACACCCAGCAGCTTGGCCTTGAACACGCCTTCGTCACCGGCGCCGTGGTACAGCGAGTCCAGCACCACACCACACGCCCGCCCCTCAGGGAACGGGGCCTGGTCTTCGTTGATGAAGCGGCGCTTCAGCGGGAAGGCCAGCAGCACGCCGATCAGCGCGACGACGAAGATCCAGATGACGAGCTGCCACCACGGCGGAATGACCCCCGTGACCAGCATGTAGGCCGCCAGGCTGGAGAACAGCGGCGTGGCCACGTACCCCGCCGCCGTCGCGATGGACTGCGTGCAGTTGTTTTCAAGGATGGTGTAGTCCTGCGCGAACCCGGCGGCATGCAGCGCGCGGAACAGCGCAAAGGCCAGGATCACCGAGGTCAGGCCCACGCCGATGGCGATGCCCGTCTTGGCGCCGATGTACAGGCCGGTGGCCGACAGGATGCCGCCGAGCAGAAAGCCGGTGAAACCCGAGCGCAGCGTCAGCTGCGCCATGTCACCGCGGAAGATGTTCTTGAACCACCACTCGTCCTTTTGGGCGCGGGTCCAGGTAGCGATCTGCTCGTCGGTCAGGTTTTGGAGTGCCATGGGTCTCTCGGGCGCGGCTTGTGGCCCCGCCGGGGTTGCAGCAAAAGCGCGGATTGTCCCGGCCGACCGCTCGGTCGGACTTTGGGGGATGCCCTCGGGTGCAGCCCCCGCGAGCGGGGGCTTCACAGGCCACCCGGATGCGGCGTCCTCAAAAAAGAAAACCCGCCGCAGCGATGAGCCAACGGCGGGTATCAGAAGAGATGGTCGGGGCGGCGGGATTCGAACTCGCGACCCTCTGGTCCCAAACCAGATGCGCTACCAGGCTGCGCTACGCCCCGACTGAGACTCGCATTCTAGCCCACAGGAATCAGACGGCCGGCGCCGCTGATCAACGCCGCTCTGACGGGCTCACCCGGCTGCAGCGCCTGGATGGCGGCGACATAGCTGCGCATCTGCTCGATGTAGGCCTGCTCGCGCTCGGGCGTGGCGCCGAGCTTGTAGTCCAGCACCCACCAGACGCCGTCGTCCAGCTGCACGAGGCGGTCGATGCGGCGGTCTTCGCCTGTCGCGTTGATGGCCACTTCGTTGCCGGCCCAGCGCAGCCGTGCAGGGTCGAAGAACGGGCGGCAGTCGGGGCTTCTCAGGATGGCCTCGGCGGCAGCCGCCAGGCGCAGGCGGGCCGCCGCGTCCAGCGCAAAGGCCTGGCCGGACGACGCCACCAGCATGTCCAGCGGCAACACCTGGCCGGCGGCGCTGGCCCACTCCAGCACGCGGTGCAGGGCTTCGCCGAGATTGGCCTGTGCCGCGTCATCGGCAGCGCCACCGCGCACCGGAACGGGAGGCGCGTGCCACGTCGGCAAGGGCAGATGCGTCGGCAGCGGCAAGGCCAGAGCTGTGTCGTCGCCCTGCTCTGCCAGCACGAGCGGCTGGCCCAACGGCGACAGGCGAGCCCACCAGCTGGCGTCCGACGCGCCGCGCCGGGGCGGGGTGCGGCTGACGATGAGCCGGCGCCGCGCGCGCGTCATCGCCACATAGAGCGCGTTCAGCTCCTCGCGTTCGCGCAGCGCCGTCTCGTCGGCGATCAAGTCGACCAGGGCCGGCGGCGGGCGACGCTCGGAGACAAGGAAGGCCAGTCGCGCCGGCGCGGCCGCGTCGACCGGCCAGTCGCACGCCAGCGACAGCGTCTCGGCGCGCGGCGGCGCTGCGTCGGCATCCAGCAGGATGACGACCTCGGCCTCCAGACCCTTAGCGCCGTGCACGGTCAGCAGTTGCACGGCGTCGTCGGCGGGCGCCGGCGCGAGCTTGGGCGACCGGGCCTTCAGCGCACGGACGAAGCCGTACAGCTCGGCGAACCGTCCGCCATCCAGCTCCAGCGCGGCCTGCAGCAGCGCGTTGACGGTGCGCAGCCGGTTGGCCGCCTCGGACGGCGGCGCCGCAGCCAGAAGGCGCGGCAGCAGGTCGCCCTCGCTGACGATGCGGTCCAGCAGCTCATGCGGCGTGCAGCGCGACGCGGCGGTGCGCCAGGCCAGCAGCAGCGTGCGGGCGCGGGCAAGCGCTGGGCTGGGGTCGGCCAGGTCGGACAGCGCATCCCACCAGCCACGACGTTCACGCTGAGGCGCTCCCAGCCATGCAGCCGTGCCGGCCGCCTCGGCCAGCTGCAGCAGATCGGCCTCGTCCACGCCGAAGAGCGGGCTGCGCAACGCCCGCGCCAGCGACAGCGCATGGCCCGGCGAGGCCAGCGTATCCAGCAGCGCGATCAGGTCTTGCGCATCGGGCAGGTCGGCCAGGCGGTTGTCCTCAGGGGCGACATGCGGGATGCCCGCCGCCAGCAGCGCCTGGGCCATCTGGCGTAGCGGCACGCGCTTGCGGGCCAGCACGAAGATGTCGCGCGGCCTCAAACCTTCGTCCAGCAGCGCCCGGATGGCGTGGGCAACGCGCTCGCACTCCGGCGCGCGGCGGGCGATCTCGGCTTCGACACGCGGCACGGTCAGGCTAGGGCGCCAGTAGTCAGGGTCGGGTTCAGACGCTTCTTCAACAGCCAGCGGGCCATCCAGCGTGAACAGCCCGGCCGCTTCCTCGGCACCCTGCTCCGTCGTGTGCGGTCTGAAGCCCGGCATCTGCGCGTTGAAGGCCGC
>Ga0187844_10001374_pt1 | contig 18584 bp, 11 predicted proteins | sample SpaLakP09_SKY_50_FD_134517 | JGI IMG/M metagenome (GOLD analysis project Ga0187844, IMG submission 134517) | Oligotrophic lake water microbial communities from Sparkling Lake, Wisconsin, USA - SP09_SKY_50 | ecosystem: Environmental > Aquatic > Freshwater > Lake | place: USA: Sparkling Lake...
CTGGGCCAGCGCCTCGCCGGAGGCGGTCAACACATAGCCGCCAGGCAGGCGATCGAACAGGCGCGCGCCCAGCGTCTGCTCCAGGCTGGCGATGCGCCGCAGCACGGTCGAGTGGTTGACGCCCAGCAGCGCGGCGGCGCCCGAGATCGAGCCGGCGCGGCAGACGGCCAGGAAGTGCTGCAGATCGTCCCAGCTCAGCGGGCGTTCGGGCGGGCTGGTCGCCATGGTGAGTGCTTCCCTTTGGTATGCATATTTGCAGAATTCCAATGCGTGTTCAGTGAATTGTCGTGCAAATCAGCGGACCCTACAGTCTCTTCACCGGCCTCAAGCCACAACCCTGTGAAAGGACTCCCCATGAACCTCGCCCTGCCCCCACAAGCCTCGCCCGCCCTGGGCGCCTCCCTGCTGCGCATCGCGCTGGGCCTGATGTGGCTCAGCCACGCCATCCTGCTCAAGCTGATGACCTTCGGCATCGCCGGTCTGGCCGCCTGGATGGCCACGCAGGGCCTGCCGCCGGCAATGGCCTGGCCGCTGGTGATTGCCGAGACACTGGGCGGCACCCTGATTCTGCTGGGCCTGCATGGCCGCTGGGCCTCGATGGCCCTGCTGCCGGTGCTGATAGGCGCCACCGTCATACATGCCGGCAATGGCTGGGTGTTCACCAGCGCCAACGGCGGCTGGGAGTACCCGGTGTTCCTGCTCGTCGCCTCGGTCGCCCATGTGTTGCTGGGCGATGGCGCACTGGCCGTCAAGCGTTGAAGCGGGAGCCTGCCATGCCCACACTGGAACTGATCAGCCACCCCCTCTGCCCCTATGTACAGCGGGCGGTGATCTCGCTGAGCGAGAAGCAGGTGCCGTTCACCCGCACCGATATCGACCTGGCCACCAAGCCAGAATGGTTCAAGGCCCTTTCGCCGCTGGGCAAGGTGCCGCTGCTGCGGGTCGATGACGAGGTGTTGTTCGAGTCGGCGGTGATCGTCGAATATCTGGAAGACACGCAGGCGCCGGCCCTGCACCCCGGGGAGCCGCTGGCCCGCGCCCGCCACCGCGCCTGGATCGAGTTCGGCTCGACGGTGCTGAACGATATCTGGGGCTTCTACACCGCCGCCGATGCGGCCCAGCTGAAGGCCAAGGGCGAACTGTTACGCGCCAAGCTCGAACGGCTGGAAGCGGCGCTGGGCCCGGGCCCCTTCTTCGCCGGCGAGCGCTTCAGCCTGGTCGACGCGGCGTTCGCGCCGGTGTTCCGCTACTGGGAGCTGTTCGACCGGATCGCCGACTTCGGCGCCTTCAGCGGCCTGCTCAAGGTCCAGGGCTGGCGCCGGGCCCTGGCCGAGCGGCCCTCGGTGCGAGGCGCTGTGGCGGAGGACTATGCCGAGCGCCTGGCCGCCTTCGTGCGTGCCCAGGGCAGCGAATTGGCGCGGCGGATGGCGGTTGTCGAGCCCGCCTGAGCGTGGCCGGGTGTCCGCCCGGGCGCGCTTGGATGCGAGCGCCTGACTCTGGATGAACAACGGAGCTTCAAATGCCGGCACGCACTCGACACCGCCCCCCGGCCGACCTCCGCCGTGCCGGGCGATGGCTACGGCCAGAGCAACACCAAGAGCATCCTGATGATGGCCCTGCTGCGCGCACTGGGCATCGCCTGCCGCTTCCATGGTTTCACCATCGACAAGGCCTTGCAGCGCGGCGACATCACCGGCCTGGCCTATGGGCCGGCGCCGGCCAGCATCATCCACAGCTGGGTCGAGGTCTGGCCCGGTGAGCGCTGGGTCACGCTGGAGGGCTTCATCCTCGACCGCCCCTACCGTGCCGCTTGACAGCTCGGCCAGGGCTTACACTGCCGACCCATGCGCCGCACCCTGCTGGTCCTCCTGATGCTGATCATGTCCGCCCAATGGACCTGGGCGGCCGTGACCCGCGTGTGCGAGCATGAGACCGGCAAGAGTGCCGTGCATCTGGGTCACCATGAGCACCAGCATGTCGCAGACGCGGCCGAAGCGGCCGATACGCCATCGCCCGACACGGTGGTCCACGCCGACTGTGCCACCTGCCATGCCGGCATGAGCGCGCTGCTGGTGGCCGTTGAGCTGACTCCCCCGCTGGCCGCGCAAGACATGGGGCGAACCCCCTACCAGCGGGCCGTCACCCAGGGCCTGCCCGAGCAGCTGATACGCCCTCCTCACCTCAGCCATTGATCGAGAAAAACGCGCGCGCAAGGCCCTGACCCTGCACGCAGCACCGATCTGGCATCGGCGGACGCTGTCCGTCGAGCACGAGGACATCTATGACATCGAGATCCCGAATGGGAGCGCTGCTGGCGTGCAGCGCCGCCCTGTGGCTTGGCGCCGGCCAGGCGCGGGCCAATGAAGCTATCCCCGCCACCTTGGCACAGGCCTTCAACCAGGCCTGGGCCCTGCAAGCGGAAGCCGCCGCCGCCCCAGCGCGGCGCGATGCGGCCCAGGGCCGAAGAACCGCCGCCGAGGCCTGGACGGCCGCACCACCGGTGCTGGAGCTTTCAGGCCGCAGCGACCGGTTGAACCGGAGCCAGGGCAACCGCGAGGTCGACTTAAGCCTCAGCGCGGCGCTGTGGCTGCCGGGGGAGCGCAAGCTCACCCAGGCCCTGGTCGACGCCGAAATGGGCGCGCTGGACAGCCGGGTGCTCGCGGCCCGCTGGCGGCTGGCCGGCACGGTGCGCGAGGCCTGGTGGGCCCTGCAGCTGACCGCCCTGGACCATCAATCGGCGCAGTCGCGGATCGGGGCGGCGGCACAGCTGGCCCGTGACGTCGCCCGCCGCGTCGCGGCCGGCGATCTGTCTCGCGCCGACCAGCACCAGGCCGACGCCGCCGTGGCGGCCGCCGAGGCTGAGGCCGCCCAAGCGCAGGCCGCGCTGGCCCAGGCCGCGCAGGCCCTGCGCAGCTGGGGCTTGGCACCCGATTTGGCTAGGCAAGACCTAGCCCTAGCCGAATCCAGCCCCGAGGCGCGCGAGCTCGATGCTGCCCATCCGGCACTGCAGGAACTCAGCGCCCGAGCACGGCTGGCCGAGCGCGGCCTGGCACTGGCCAGCCGCCAGCGGCGCGGCAACCCCGAGCTGGTGCTGAGCACCACGCGCGAGCGCGCCAGCTACGGCGAACCCGCTGCGCAAACGGTGATGCTGGGCCTGCGCATCCCGCTGGGCTCGGCGGCCGTCCATCAGGCCCGACAGGCCGGTGCCAGCGCCGATCAGATCGAGGCACAGACCCTGCTGGCCCTGGAGCAGCAACGGCTGCGCGCCGAGGTCGAGGCTGCCCAGGCACGCCTGGCAGCTGCACGAGCCGGAGCCGATGCCGCAACACGCCGCGCCACGCTGGCCCGCGAGACGCGCGGCTTCATCGAGAAGGCCTTTCGCCTCGGCGAGGCCGATCTGCCCAGCCGCTTGCGGGTCGAGCAGGAGGCCTTCGAGGCCCAGCGCCAGCAGGCCCGCGCCGGCATTGCCGTCAGCCAGACCGTCTCCGCGCTGCGGCAGGCCCTGGGCCTGCTTCCGCAATGAACAGCACCTCCATTCAAGAGAACATCTCCATGCATCGATTCAATCTCTCCCCGAAGGCCGCCCTGCTGGCCGTCGTCCTCTTCTTCGCTTCGGCCGCAGCACGCGCCGGCGATGGCCATGACCATGGCGAGGCCGCGGCCGCCGCTGCCGGCCCTGCCCTGTCGCGTTTCACCGCCAGCTCCGAGCTGTTTGAGCTGGTCGGCGTGCTCAAGGGCCGGCAACTGACCCTGTACCTGGACCACGCGGACAGCAATGCCCCGGTCAAGAACGCCAAGCTCGAGCTGGAGTTCGGCACGCGTAAGCTGACGCCCAGGCCCCATGGCGATGGCAAGTTCGAGCTGATGCTGGACGCCGAGCCCAAGCCCGGCGTGACCGCCATCACCGCCACTGTGTCCACCGCCACCGAGAGCGATCTGCTGGCCGGCGAGCTGGACATTGACGAAGCGGCCCATGCCGAAGTGGCCCATGTGCACGGCACGAAGGAATGGGCGGTCTGGATTGGCTCGGCCCTGGCGGCGCTGATTGCCTTGGGGCTGCTGGCACGCCGACTGATCGGCGCCCGTGCGCTGCGCGCCGAAGGTGCAGCATGAGAAAGCACCTGCTCCCCATCACGCTGCTCGCCGCCAGCCTGATGCTGAATCCCGCACAGGCCGGCGAAGGCCATGACCACGGCGATGCCCCCGCCGCGAGCAACTCCAACGGCCCACAACGCCTGCCCGATGGCTCGGTCTTCCTGCCCAAACCGGCGCAGCGGCAGATCGGCATGCGCACCCTGATCAGCGCCGAGCAACAGCTGCCCCGCTCGCTGGAACTCAACGGCCTGGTGCTGATGGACCCGAATGCCGGCGGCAAGGTGCAGGCCATGGCCGCCGGCCGTCTGGAACCCGGCCCGCGCGGCCTGCCCACTCTCGGGCAGACGGTGCGCAAGGGCGAGCTGCTGGCCTATGTGACGCCGTCGGCAAGCAGCCTGGAGCGCTCCAACCAGCTCGCCCAATTGGCCGAGCTGCGCGCGGCGCGCCAGCTGGCCGAGAAGCGGCTGGCGCGCCTGCGCGAGCTGGCCGACACGGTGCCACGCAAGGACATAGAGTCGCTGGAGAGCGAGGTCGCCAGCCTGGGCGAACGGGCCCAGGCCGTCGGTGGCGGACTGTCCGGCCGCGAGGCCCTGCTGGCGCCCGCCAGCGGTGTGATCGCCTCGGCCCACGCAGTGGCCGGCCAGGTGGTCGACGCACGCGAGCTGCTGTTCGAGGTGGTCGATCCGCAGCGGCTGCGGGTCGAGGCCCTGGCCTATGACGCGGCCGTGGCCGGCGATGTGCACGGCGCCTACATCCCGGTCGGCGGCGGCGCCAAGGTCGCATTGAGCTTTGTCGGCGCGGCGCGCAGCCTGCGCGACCAGGCCCTGCCGCTGAGCTTCAAGGCCCAGGGTGAAGGGCTGACCCAGCTGGCCGTCGGCCAACCGGTCAAGGTGATCGTCCAGTCGCGCAGCAAGGTCTCGGGCGTGGCGGTGCCGGCAGCGGCGCTGATGAAGAACCCGGCCAACCAGTCCATCGTCTGGGTCAAGGTGGCGGCCGAGCGCGTCGAGCCGCGCGTCGTGAGGGTCGAGCCACTGGACGGTGCTTCGGTTGCGATCACATCGGGGCTGAAGAACAGCGACCGTGTGGTCACGCAAGGCGTCGCCCTGCTCAACCAGATCCGCTAAGGAGCCACATCATGTTCAAGTGGCTACTCGACAGCAGCCTGACCAACCGGCTGCTCATCATCATCGCCAGCCTCGTGCTGATGGCCTACGGCGCGTTCACCCTGTCACGCACGCCGGTGGACGTGTTTCCCGATCTCAACAAACCCACCGTCACCCTGATGACGGAGGCCGGCGGCATGGCCGCCGAGGAGGTGGAGCAGCTGATCACCTTCCCGCTGGAGACCACGATGAATGGTCTGCCCGGCGTGGAATCGGTGCGCTCGACCTCCAGCGCCGGCCTGTCCTTTCTGTACGTGACCTTCGACTGGAGTACCGACATCTTCCGCGCCCGGCAGATGGTGTCGGAGCGGCTCTCAGCGATGGAGGAAGGCCTGCCCGAGGGTGTGATTCCGCGCATGGGGCCGATCAGCTCCATCATGGGCGAGATCATGCAGGTGGCGATTCCCATCGACACGGCCAAACTGTCGTCCATGGCCGTCAGGGAGTACGCCGACTGGGTGCTGAGGCCGCGCCTGATGTCGATTGCCGGCGTGGCCCAGGTGATACCGATAGGCGGCGAGGTGCGCCAGTTCCAGGTGCAGCCCAACACCGCCTGCATGGCCGAGCTGGGCATCACGCATGAGCAGCTGGAGGCGGCGCTGAAGGGCTACTCGTCCAACAGCTCGGGTGGATTTCTGGAGCGGGGCGGCCGCGAGTACCTGATACGCCATCTGGGCCGCACGTCCAATCTGGAGGATCTGAAGGGCCTTGCGCTGAGCACCAGGAACGGCCAACCCATCCTGCTGCGCCAGTTGGCGGAGGTCACTTTCGCCCCGGCGCTGAAGCGCGGCGATGCCGGCTTCGAGGGCAAGCCGGCGGTGATACTGGGCATACAGAAACAGCCCACCGCCGACACGATTGCGGTGACCCGCGCCATCGAGACCGCTCTCGACGAGATGAAGCGTTCGCTGCCCAGCGGCATGGAGGCGCCCAAGGTCACCTTCCGCCAGGCCAGCTTCATCGAGGCCTCGATCACCACGCTGCAGGGCAAGCTGATAGGCGCCTCGGCCTTTGTGGCGGTGATACTGTTGCTGTTCCTGGGCAATCTGCGCACCACCCTCATCGCGCTGGTGGCGATTCCGGTGTCCATCTTCATCACCGCCCTGGTGTTCAGGTACTTCGGGCTGTCGATCAACACGATGACACTGGGCGGCCTGGCGATCGCGATCGGCGGCCTGGTCGATGACGCCGTCGTCGGCATAGAGAACGTGATGCGCCGGCTCAAGGAAGACCGCATCAAGCACCCCGAGCACCGCATCAACCCGCTGGAGGTGGTGGCGATGGCGACGATGGAGGTGCGCTCGGCCATCCTCTATGCCACGGTGATCATCGTGCTGGTGTTCGTGCCGCTGTTCGCGCTGCCGGGCATGGAGGGGCGGCTGTTCGTGCCGCTGGGCATTGCCTTCATCGTCTCCACCTTGGCCAGCCTGATCGTCTCGGTCACCGTCACGCCGGCGCTGAGCCTGTACCTGTTGCCGCGGATGAAGTCGCTGGACCATGGCGACACCCGGCTGTTGGCCTGGCTGAAGGCGCGCTATCGCGGCGCGCTGCAGGCCACGCTGAACCGCCCCAGGGCGGCCATCGCTGCCGGCACCTTGGCGGTGCTGGCCGCAGCAGCGGCCGTGCCCCTGTTCCCGACCACCTTCTTGCCGCCGTTCAACGAGGGCACGCTGCTGGTAGGCCTGCGGCTGAACCCGGGCGTGACCCTGGCCGAGAGTTCGGCGCTGGCCCGCCAGGCCGAGGTGCTGGTCAAGCAGGTGCCCGAGGTCACGCATGTGGGCCGGCGCAGCGGCCGCGCCGAGCTGGACGAACACGCCGAGGGCGTGCATGTCAGCGAGCTCGATGTCGGCCTCAAGCCCAGCGGCGAGATCATCCGGCCCATGGACGAGATCTATGCCGACATCCGCACCCGCCTGGCCAATCTGCCGGCAGCAATCGCCATCGGCCAGCCGATCTCGCACCGCATCGACCACATGTTGTCGGGCGTGCGTTCGCAGATTGCCATCCGCATCTTCGGTGACGACCTCGACACGCTGCGCGGCCAGGCCGATGTCTTGCGCGCACGGCTGGCCGCCATCCCCGGCGTGGCCGATCTGGAGATAGAAAAGCAGGTGCTGGCGCCGCAGATCAAGGTACGTATCGACTACGCGGCCGCCGCGCGGTATGGCGTGCCGGCGCCGCAGATCCTCGCCACGCTGCAATCCCTGGTCGAGGGCGAAAAGGTGACGCAGATCGTCGAGGCCGGCCGGCGCTTTGCGCTGGTCGTGCGCCTGCCCGAGAGCGCGCGTTCGGTCGAGGGCCTGGCGCAGATACTGATCGCCACGCCATCGGGAAGCGTGCCGCTGTCGAAGCTGGCGACGATAGAGGACAGCGACGGCCCCAACCAGATCAGCCGCGACGATGGCAAGCGCCGCATCGTGCTGTCGGCCAATGCCCAGGGCCGGGCGCTGTCCGCCATCGTGGCCGACATCCGCGCCGTGGTGGCCGAGACAAAATTGCCCGAGGGCTATTTCGTCACCCTGGGCGGCCAGTTCCAAGCCCAGGAGCAGGCCTCGCGCCTGGTGGGCCTGCTGTCCATCGTCTCGGCGGTGCTGATGTTCGTGGTGCTGTTCAGCCGCTACAAGAGCACGCGCCTGGCCCTGCTGATCATGGCCAATATCCCGCTGGCCCTGGTCGGCGCGGTCGTCGGTCTGGGCCTGTCGGGCCAGCCGCTGTCGGTGGCGGCGCTGGTCGGCTTCATCACGCTGGCCGGCATCTCGGTGCGCAACGGCATCCTGAAGGTCAGCCACTACATCAATCTGATGCGCTTCGAGGGCGAGAACTTCGACCACAGGATGATTGTGCGCGGCTCGATCGAACGGCTGAGCCCGGTGCTGATGACGGCCCTGGTGACGGCCTTCGCGCTGGCGCCGCTGCTGTTCGAGGCCGAGCGCCCGGGCACCGAGATCCTGCATCCGGTGGCCGTGGTGATCTTCTCCGGCCTGATCAGCTCGACCCTGCTCGACACCTTTCTGACCCCGGCGATGTTCTGGCTGTTTGGCCGCCGCGATGCTGCAGCGTTGATGAATGACCGCAACGCCGAAGCCTTCTGATGTCCCTGCACCTGCGCAACCATGGCAAGGCGGTCCGCGTTCTAGGTGGCAGTGCCAGGCTGACCCTGCTCAGCGGCGACGACAAGACCGAGCTGCAGCCGGCCCCCGCCGGTGAGCCTGGCCGGCAAGAAGCCGTTACAGGTACGCTTCGGTCTGACGAAGTCCGGCCACAGGCCATTCGGTTCAACGCGCGGCTGCTGGCCGGGTTCGCTTGCAAGGGGCAGGTTGATCGGCGCATCGCACCGGGCACGGTTGCGCCACCAGCATGTTCCCGCCGAGCCGGTGGACCTAACCGTGGTGTGCAACCCGTCGGCCCCAGCGGGCGCCGCGAGCTGGCCGCTTCCCTGTTGGGTCAGCCTAGAAGTGCAAAGACCCGTGTACGGACTGCAGGGCGGCGACTTGCCATGGAAAGTTCACTTTCGCTGGTCCGTCAGGATCGAAGGCAGCTCCTGCAGCACGGCGAGCGCTTGCTCGAATTCAAGGTCCTCGATACAGGTGGCGAGCGTTTGGAAGCCCTTTACGTCGAGCACGCCACGCAGCGCTGGCGTCAGCGCCTCGAACATCGCCATTGCCGTCAGGTCGTTGGACCTCAGCGCTTGCACGAGCTCGGCCATGCGCCGGGTGTCCAGCGGCGGTGCGCCGGCCTCGGTTGCTGGCCGCTCAGGCGGCGCCTCCAGCCAGGCGGCCGCGGCCGCCTGCAGTCGCCGGGTCTCGTCGCCGAGCTGCGCCAGCAGCGGAGCCACCGCCCCCGCCTGATCCGGCTGGCAGGCCGCCTCGACCTGCCCGGCCAGCGCTGCAATCGACTTGGCCCCCAGCGTGCCTGCGCTGCCCTTGAGCTTGTGCATCAACGCCGCCAGCGCCTGGCGCTGCTCGGGTGTGGTGGCCGGCTCGCCCAGGCACTCCTCGCACAGCATCAGCATGCGCCGCAGCATGCTGCGCATCAGCTTCACATCGCCCGCCAGTCGCCTGCGCGAATCGTTGGCGTCGATGCCTTCGATCTGCGGCCAGTCCGGCGTGTCGTTCACCACCGGAGCTACCGCGGGCACGACGGGCGCGCGCCCGAGCAGCCGGCGCACGCCCTGCACCAGCAGCTCCGGGTCGATCGGCTTGGACAGGATGTCCTGCAGCCCGGCCTCGCGTGCGCGCCTGTGTTCGGTGTCGGTGTTGCCCGCGGTCAGCGCCACGACGGGCAGCCCGGCGCGCTCGGGCATGGCGCGGATGCGCCGCGTCGCCTCCAGCCCGTCCATGACGGGCATCTGCACGTCCATCAGCACGATGTCGAAGTCCGCGCGTTGCTGCACCCAGCGCAGCGCCTCGGCGCCGTCGCGTGCGGGCTGCACCAGCGCGCCTTCGAGCTCCAGCAGACGCCCGGCCACCTGCAGGTTGATGTCGCTGTCGTCCACCAGCAGCACTCGCACGCCCTGCAGGCGCGGGCCATCCACACGACCCTGGGCGGCTTGATCGAGTTCGGTGGCGTCGCCCAGCCCGAAAGGCAGCTCCACCCAGAAACAGCTGCCCTCGCCCGGCGTGCTGTGCACGCTCACCTGTCCGCCCATCAGCGCGACCAGATGCTTGGTGATCGACAGGCCCAGCCCCGTGCCGCCAAAGCGCCGCGTGGTGGACGCATCGGCTTGCGAGAAGGGCGCGAAAAGCGTGGGCAGCACGTCGGCGGCGATGCCCACGCCGGTGTCGCGCACCTCGAAGCGCAAGCGGCAGTGGCCGGCCGGCGCCGGCAGCGCCTGGATGCTCAGTGCGACCTCGCCGTGCTCGGTGAACTTGAGCGCATTGCCCAGCAGGTTGACCAGGATCTGGCGCAGCCGCGTGGGGACACCCAGCAGGGCATCCGGCAGCGTGGCTTCAGGCGTCATGGCCAGGCGCAGGCCCTTGTTGCGGGCCTGCTCCGCGAAGAGCGCCTGCAGCGACGAGCTGACGTCGCGCAGGCTGAAGGTGATGCACTCCAGCCCCATCTCGCCGGCCTCGATCTTGGACAGGTCCAGCACGTCGTTGACGATGCCCAGCAGCGACTTGCCCGACAGCAGGATGTTCTGCACATAGGGCGCCTGCTCGGTGCTCAGCGGCGTGCGCTGCAGCAGGTGCGCCAGCCCGATCACCGCGTTCAGCGGCGTGCGGATCTCGTGGCTCATATTCGCCAGGAAGCCGCTCTTGGCCACGTTGGCGGCCTCGGCCGCAGCGGTGGCCGCGCGCAGCAGATCGTCCGTGCGCCGGCGCTCGCTGATGTCCTGGAAGGCCCCGACGAGCTGCGCCGGCTGACCGTGGGCGTCGAGTTCCACCTCGCCCATCGCCCGCACCCAGACCGAGCGGCCGGTGTAGGTGATCAGGCGCAACTCCAGGTCCCAGCCTTGGCCGCTGCCGATCGCCCGGTTCACGGCCGCGGTGATCATCGGGCGGCTTTCGGGCGCGTAGAACGTGATGGCCTTGTCCAGCGTCGGCTCAAAGTCGGCCGGCACTTCGTGAATGGCGCGCGTCTGCTCGCTCCAGCGCAGCTGGCCGGCCTGGATGTCGACGCGCCAGCCCCCGACCAGGGCCATGCGCCCGACGCTGCGCAGCAGGCTCTCATTGGCCTGCAGCGCGGCTTCGGTTCGCAGCCTTTCGGTCACGTCGAAGCTGACGCCGATCATGCGCAGCGGTCGGCCGTCGGCGTCACGCACGACGCGGGCCATGGCCTTGAGATGGCGCTCCCCGCCGTCGGGACGGACGATGCGGAACTGGGGCTCAAAGTCGGCATGCCCGTCGATGGCGCCCTGCAGTGCCTTCTCGCTGCGGGCCCTGTCCTCGGGGTGAACGCTGTCGCTCCACAGCGCGTAGGGCTCGATCCCGCCCGAGCGATGGCGGCCGTACAAGGCATACATCTGATCGTCCCAGACCAGGGTGCCGGCAACGAGGTCGTAGTCCCACACGCCGATGCCGGCGGAGCCGGCTGCCAGCTCGAAGCGCTCGTTGCTGCGCTGGACTTCCTGCGCGAGGCGCTTCTGCTCCGTGATGTCGGTGCTGATCGACACGTACTTCCGGATCGAGCCGTCCGAGGCCTTCACGGGCACCATCACCGCGTAGGTCCAGTAGACACGGCCATTCTTCGCGACGCCGCCGATCTCACCCTGCCAGGCCCGGCCGGCGCGCAAGGCGGGCCAGACCTCGCTGTCGAAGGCGCCCGAGCTGAGTTGGGGCTGGTGCACGGCAAAGGTCTTTCCGAGCAGCTCCTCGCGCGAGAACCCGGTGAGCTGGCAGACGTTGTCGTTGACCGTGGTGAACTGGCCGTCCGGGTCCATTTCGGAGAAGATGGCGTACTGCTGGATGGCCGCCAGCAAGGCCTCGTTTTCGCGCAATGCGGCTGTCAGTTGCAGGCGGCCTTCGTTCAGCTCGGTGACGTCATGAACGATGACATAGAAGCCTTTCACCTCGTCGCCTTGGCGGTCGGGCAGGTAGTGGGCCAGTGAGTGGCGCAGGCCCTGGCCGTCCGGGCGCGGGATGGAGCGCTCGAAGGACTGCGGCTCGCCGCGCAGCGCCGCCTCGATATACGGCCGGTTGGACTCGAACAGCGTGGGCCCGAGCAGGTCGCGCATATTGCGCCCGGGCAGCGTGCCGGCATCGGCGCCGAACCAGGTGTGGTAGGCCCGGTTGGCAACGCGGTTGTCGAGGTTTCGGTCCCAGTAGCCGATCATCGAGGGCACGGCGTCGAGCACGGTGCGAAGGTCTCGGCGGGTGGCTTCCAGCGCGGCCTGGCGGTCCTGCAGGGACTGGGTCATGGCGTCGAAGCTTTGCGAGAGCGCGCCGAACTCATCCGGCGCCGGGTAGGCGCTGCGGGCCTCCAGCTCGCCGGCCTCGATGCGGCGCGCAGTATCCTGCAGCCGGCGCATCGGGCGCAGCACGCGGCGCATCACCACGGCCACCAGAGCTGCCAGCAGCGCCGCCAGCGACGCATTCGCGGCCAAGGTCGCGATGCGCAGCCGGCGCTGTTGCTGGCTGCGCAGATCGATCAACCGGCTGGCCAGGTCGAAGGCCCCGTCGCTGATGCGGCGCGTTTCAGCCACCATGTGGTCGGCCAGCATCTGGCGCCGCGCGCCCTCGGCATCGGCGGCCCCCGCCCCGGCCGCCGATACAAGCGCGGCAAAGAGGGGCGGCAGGCCCTCGTTCACTTCCACCAGATCGTCGATATCTTCCTTCAGGCCCACCGCCGGGCCGTCGAGCGCGTGCAGGGTCTGGGTCACCTCGGCGTGCACGGCATGCCACTGCCGCCGCGCCCGTGCATGGCCGTGCAGCAGATAGTCCTGCGTCAGAACCAGCAGACCGGCGGCATCGCGAGAGACCTTGCCGACAGCCAGCTGCACGGCGTCGATGCGTTCGCGCTGACGTTCCAGCAACTCGACGGCGACCTGGTGCACGGCCACCAGCCCGAAGGCCAGTGCCATGCCCCACAACATCAGGCGGCGGACTTTCACACTCGGCTCACTTGATGAGTTTGACCGCGCTCGGGTCGAGCTTCTTCAGCGGTTCGGGGCGCACCAGGTTCAGGTAATCGGGTACCTCGCCGGCCGGCACCAGCCGCCGGCGCAAGGCCCAGCGGGCCTCGGCCTCCAGCGTGGTGATCAGTGGCTGTGACAGCTGCAGCCGGAACTCGAAGGCACCCCAGGTCTTTGCCAGATCCTCCACCGGCACCTTGAGTGCCTTGGCCACGATGGCGCGGGCGCGCTCGGGTTCGCGCTGCAGCAGTAGCGTGGCGCGCTGCACGGCACGCAGCAGCTTCATGGCATCGTCGTCGCTGACACCCTGGCTGGCGGGCCGGCTGACGATGTTGAAGGTCACGCTGAAAAAGGCAGGGCCGGGCAGCACCCGGCCCTGCGGCCCCAGCCGATGCAGCGCCTCCGTGACATAGGTGCCAAAGAACGATGCCGCATCCACCTCGCCTCGCACCAGGGCGCCGACCGGGTCCTTGGGGTCCAGGGGCTGCTCGATCACGTTGTCGATATTCACGCCATGGAAGAGCAGGAAGGTGTCGGCAAAGTAGTGGCCGCTGGTGCCCGGGATGACGCCGAGCCGTTTGCCGCGCAGGTCGGCGGGCTGCTGGATGCTTCGGTCGGTGCGCACCACGATCTGGTTCTCGCGCCCTGACACGGTGGTGGTGGCCAGGATGCCGAAGTCGCGCCGGGTGAAGCCGGCCAGTGTGATCGGCGTGTCGGCCACGGTGGCGAAGTGCGCCTCGCCGGCCAGCAGCCGCTCCAGGCAGATGCGTCCGACCGGGTAGTGCTTGACATGCAGGGCCAGGCCCTCGGCCGCGAAATAACCTTCGGCCTCGGCGATGAGCACCGGGGCGGAGTAGGGGATGTCGGCCACCGCCAGCGTCAGCGTCGCGGCCCGGCCTGCACCGGCGAACAGCGTCAGTCCGATCCAGCATGCCGAAAGCCAGAACCTTCGCGACAGTGTTGCCTGACTCCGTCGATTGGAAAGTCTCAAAGCCCGTCTCCCTAGAATTCGATTATGGGCCAGCCATGCGCAGGGGTGGTGGTCGCGAGCTTTAGCTATCAGATGCTAGCCCAGCCTCTGGCTCTTGGTCCTGCGAAGAGGGTAAGCGATGAGTCGTCATGCTCAGTCGACCACGTCCGTGGAGGCGCGGGGCCTCAGGAGTCTGAAGCGGACGGTGGTCGGAAGCTGCGCTGATCCATCGTCTTGCACGGTGATCGCTCCGCCTGCACCTAGCTGCATCAGCGCAAGTCGCCAGGCAGGCGATTCGGCGACGCGGTGATCCGCAAGCTCCGCACGAATGCACAAGTCCAGGGAGATGGCCTCTTCGACCTTGCAGTTGATGTCCACATCCAAACCTCGCGTGACACACGATGCCGCAGCGGTCAGCAGCTTTTCCAGCCCCTGGCGGAAGTTGTCGGCGTCACCCATGACCCCAAGCGTTCGGGTTGGCAGTGCCAGATGCAGTCGGATCGGCACCTGCCGCTCCAACCCCCATTCCTCCACCCGCTGCATTTCAAGGGTAAGGTCGAACTCGCAGAGTCGCGGCGCGTTCAGCGGCAGGGCGACCCGGCCCTGCGCGGCCGCCACGAGGTCCTCGGCCGAATGGTCCCCGCTGGCTAGCGCCTGAAGCAAGGCCAGTTGAACCGCAGAAGCGACCACATAGTCTCTATGCACCTCGCGGCGCTGCTCCGCGGCGATCCGATCCGTCGCATCGCGCAGCACGACCGTGGTGATGCGGTGCTGCGCGGAGCCCTGCTGGAACACCACCGGCTCCACGGAGCGGACGGCGCCATCGCCGCGGTAGTGGCGGAATATCCGCCCTCCTCGACCGCTGCGCCGGCGCTCATTGGCAAGGCCGAAGGCATCACTGACGAAGCCCATCACCATCCAGCCGGGCAACACTGCCTCGGCCTCCTGACCCAACGCTCGCTCGATGGAAACGCCGAACAAGGCCGCTGCCGCCTTGTTCATCAGACGCACCACGCCGGCGGCGTCCACCGAGACGACGGCGTCCGAGGCGACCGCGACCAACTCGGCCACCCGGCGGTCACCCAATTCCTGCCACTGGGCGGCGATGGCACTGACCGCGTCCTCTCGCTCGCTGCGCAGCTGAAGCAACTTGCGAACCCGGGCCAGCAGGACCTCAGGCTTGAAGGGCTTGGCCACGAAGTCGGAAGCCCCCACAGCAAAACTGAGCGTTTCGAACTTGGCTTCGGCATTGACACTGACAAAGGCCACCGGAACCTGGGCCAGCACCGGGTCGACCTGCATGGCCTGGCACACCGCGTAGCCGTCCAGACGCGGCATCTCGGCGTCCAGCAGCACCAGGTCCGGGGCCTGGTCATGCATCGAGGCGAGCGCCTGTTCTCCGTCTGCAGCGGCCATCAACGTGGCCCCGAGCGGGGCCAGGGAGGCGCGCATGAACTCGATGGCCACCGGATCGTCGTCGACAAGCAAGATGCGAGCGCCCTGGCGAAGCCGGTCCGTCATCAGCGAGGCGTTCGGTTGGCGCAATGCGGACAGCCGCAACAGCGCTCGCATCCGGTCCACCAGCAGCTCCGGCTGGAACGGCTTGCGAATGAAGTCCTGCGCGCCGATTTCCAGCGCAGTCGCTTCCAAAGCCTCGTCGCTGGCACTGGTGACAAGGATGACGGGCAGATGCGCGGTGGCCGGCTTGGCGCGCAAGCTTGCCAGCACATCCATCCCGCCAAGCCCCGGCATATTGATGTCAAGAATCAGCAGGTCGGGCAGTTCCTCGTCGACGGCCTTGAGTGCTTCGGGACCGCTGCGCGCGAAGCGCATGCGCGCATAGGGCGCCAGGGTCTTGCTCAGGACTTGCAGGGCGACTGTGTCGTCGTCGACCAGCAGCAGGCGTGGTTTGTCGGCCATTTGTATTCTCCCTTTCGTGCTCCACAGGCTGTGCATGTGCGAAACGCCACCCATTCTGCAATTAAAGTCCGTTCATGGAGCGGGCAGCCCCGCTGACAACCTAGCCGGCAAGGAGCGCAATGTTAAGGAAGCCACCGAACGGACGCCCCTGGCTTTGGGTTGGCTTGCTTGGCCTGATCGCCACGGCTATGGCCGCCTGGTGGCTGGCGCGCGAGAACGAGCAGCGGCTGGCCGCGGAACTGGACCGCCTGGCTGGCCGGGCAGCGCAGCAAGTCGAGGCCCGATTCGGGCTCTACGAGTACGGCCTGCGCGGTGCTCGCGGCGCCATCCTCGCGGGCGGCGGGGCCAATATCAGCCGGGAGACCTTCGCCGCCTACTCGCAAAGCCGCGAATTGTCGCGAGAGTTTCCCGGGGCGCGGGGCTTCGGTTTCATCCGGCGCTGGCCGGCGGGCCACGACGTCGACGGGTTGCGCCGTGCCCGGGGCGACGGCATGCCCGGCTTCCAACTGCGCGAGCTGGCACCCAACACAGGTGATCGTTTCGTTATCGAGTACATCTACCCCCGGGCTGCCAACCAAGGCGCGACCGGCCTGGATATCGCCTCCGAGTCGAGCCGGCGCGACGCCGCCGTGGCGGCTTCGCGTGAAGCTGCGGCCCGCCTGACCGCGCCGGTCACCTTGGTGCAGGCTGACCAGAAGGTTCGCCAAGGCTTCCTGATCCTGCTGCCCATGTACTCGCCCGGCGCCCTGCCGCCGGACGGGGCGGGCCGCCTGGCCGCTACCCTGGGGTGGACCTATGCCCCCTTGCTTGCCGAGGAGGTACTCAAGCCCCTGCTCGACGAGTTTGCGTTGGTGGATCTCAGTCTTGGTGAGGTGAGCGAGCCACGACCCTTTTTCACGACGCGGCGAGGCGACACCGAGCTTGCGGCGGCGCCCGGGCGCAGCGTCGAGAAGCAGCTCTCGGTATTCGGCAGGCGTTGGCAACTTCAGCTGCAGGCGAGCCAGGCCTTGCAGAACCAGGCAAGCCTGGCCCCTGTCGGACTGATGTTGGCGCTTGGAGCGTTGCTTAGCCTGTTGGCATCTCTGATCACCCACCTCGTCACGGCAACACCGCAGGCCGATCTCGACGCTGGGGCGGACGGCCGCAGCCTGATGGACTTCGCGCGCAGCCAGCTCGCCCGCTGGTCCTTGCTGGCCCTGCTGGTGCTGGGAAGCGCCTACGCCGCCTTCAGTTGGTGGCAGGTGCGAGAGACCGTTGCCGCCCGCTTCGAGCGGGAGCTGCAAGCCTTGGTCGACCAGCGCGGCAACGCGGGCACCACGGCCATCAAGGCCCGAAAAACGGCGCTGATCTTCCTGCGCGGCACGCCGCCGGTTGACGGGCTGGTTCGCAGCGACGCCTCCGGCCTGGACCCGATGGATGGCTCCAGCCGCCGTCTCTGGCAGCAGCGCATGGCCCAGATCTTCGCAGCCTATGGCAAGGCCAACCCGGATGCGCAGGAGGTCAGGCTGATTCGACTTGCCGGGCAGGCCAGCCAGTTGGTGACCTGGCGGCGCCAGCCAGGCGAAAGCGGTGAAACCCTGTTCGACCGGGCGCTCGATGCCAGCCGGATAGGAGGGCTGAGCGACCTGCGCTCCACATTGCTCAGGGGCGAGGCCTGGACTCATCCCATAGAGCTGCGGAGTCGCCCAAGCGAAGGCAAGGCCGATGAACCGCCGCGGCAGCTGCTCCGCTACTCGATGCCGGTGCTGGATGGCGAAAAGCTCTTCGGGGTGCTGGAAATGGAGGTTGACATCTCAGCGCGCTTCAGTGCGGAGGCACTTCGCCTGCCCTGGGGCGGCAGCCTGCACGTGCTGGGCCATGAAGAGCGCTGGCTGAGCCGGCAGGGCGTGCTGGAAGGCCAGCCCGGTGAAGTATGGTCGGACCGCTACGACCCAATTTCGGTGGGCATCCGGACGCCTGCCGACACCTTGCGCGCTTGGCAAAGCCGGCAGGGCGAGGTGCTGACCGCGCAGAGCATTGTTGACCCGAATGCCGGTGACCTGAGCGCGAGGGTGCTTTACCGCGCGGTGGTGCCGGCGAGTGCCATGCAGCAGCAGGTCCTGTCGCAATGGCAAGACCGGCTGTGGCTACCCGTCGTGCTGGCCGGCGCGCTCTATGCGCTGCTGTTTCTCTATTGGCGCTTGCAGCAGGGTCATCAGGGCCGGCTTGCCGCGCTGAACGGCAGCCTGGAGCGTCGCGTGATCGAGCAGACCCGGGAGCTCGAGAATGAGCGAAGCCGTTTGAGCAACATCCTGGAAGGCACGGGGGCCGGCACCTGGGAGTGGAACTGCCAGAGCGGCGAGGCCCATTTCAATGCGCGCTGGGCGCAGATACTGGGCCATGAACTCGACGCGTTGCCGCCGATGAGCGGGGAAGGCTGGGTCGCATACCTTCACCCGGAAGACCTGGAGCGGACGCGCCAGCTGCTGATCGCGCATTTCAAGGGTGAAAGCCGGCAGTACGTGTGCGAGAGCCGTCTGCGTCACCGGGACGGCCGCTGGGTCTGGACGCTGTCCAGCGGACGGGTGATGAGCCACACGCCCGACGGTCGCGCCGAGTGGATCAGCGGCACCTTGCTGGACATCTCCGAGATGCGCGCCGCCCAGCTTGAGCGAGAGCGCTTCGGCAACCTGCTGCGCGGCGTGCTGCAGGCAGCCACCGACTTTTCCATCATCGCCACGGAGCCCGACGGGTTGATCACCGTCTTCAACGCGGGGGCCGAACGCCTGCTCGGCTACACAGCGGACGAGATGATCGGCCGGCAGACGCCGGCCGTCATCCATCTGGCCGACGAAGTCGTGCAGCGCGGCGCTGAGCTCAGCGCCGC
>Ga0187844_10001375_pt1 | contig 18575 bp, 27 predicted proteins | sample SpaLakP09_SKY_50_FD_134517 | JGI IMG/M metagenome (GOLD analysis project Ga0187844, IMG submission 134517) | Oligotrophic lake water microbial communities from Sparkling Lake, Wisconsin, USA - SP09_SKY_50 | ecosystem: Environmental > Aquatic > Freshwater > Lake | place: USA: Sparkling Lake...
AGGCCGATCAACTCGCCCAGCCGCAATTGTCCCGAGGCCGCGCGTTCGACCAAAGCGAACAGCGGGCCCAGTTCCTCCTCGGCGGCGACCAGCGCGGCAAAGCTGGGGCGCAGGGTCCGCGCCTCGCCCGCCACGGTCAGGCTGGCCTCGCCGCGCCAAGGGTTGGCGGCCCCGCTCATACTACCACCACTCATACCGCCACCACCGGGCCGGAGCTTTCAAGCTGGATCGTATAGGAGCGTTCATTGTTGTAATCGCCCGCATATTCCAGCTTCTGGACAAGGAACTGGCCCTGCATCCGGCTGCCGTCCTCAAAGCTGAGCTGATAGGTGTCGAGCGTGCCACCCAGCGCATTGCCTAGGATGCGTGTCTCGGCGGCGGACCCCATGAAGACCCCGGCGGCGCTGACCGAAACGGTCCGCGCGCCAGCCCCCGAGAGCAGATCGCGCCAGCCCGCGCTGTCCTTGGTGGTGATGGTGACGGCCTGTCCCGCGATCGACATTTGCGTCGTGCGCAGGCCCGCCACCGTGTTGAACGTGGGCGGCGCGCCGCCATCGGTGACTTTCAGCAGAAAGGCGGCTCCGGATTGAGCGGACATGGTGTTCTCCTTGGAACGAAAGGGGTCAGGCCGCGATGGTGCGAAAGCGGTATTCGAGCAGCATCGCGCCGGTGTTGTTGGCGCGCTGTTCGGCGCGGCTGCGCAGGAATTGCAAGGTGACGATGCGGAAAGTGTCGGCAATGCGGGGAAGGGAAGCGATGCGCGCCTGAACCGCCGCCGTCACCGCCGCGCCATCCCCGGGCCGGTCGCCGCGCAGGTGCAGTTCCAGTGCGATGCGGATTTCATGACCCGCCTCGGTCTTGGTGCTCCAGTCGATGCTCGCGCTGGTGGCGATGGCCAGCCAAGGCAGGGCGGTGCGGCTGGGCGCCTCCTGCGTGATGGCATTGAGCATGGTCACCAGCGCCGTATCGCTTTGCAACCAGCCGATCAGGTGGGCGCGCAGGGGAATTTCCATGGGGCCTATCCTCCTTGGCCGGTAAAGGCGGGCCAGAGCAGGCGCGCATTGCGCCAGATGGCGCTGCTGTTGCGGGCCCGGCCGGCGGCGATCTCTTGCGCGATGGCCTCGCCCTGCCGGGTCAGCGCGGCGAGCAACTGGGCGGGATCGGGCTGAAACGAGGCCGCGATCATGCCATGCGCATCCGGCGCCATGGCCGCCACAGCACCGTGACCGAGGCAGGCGGGACACTATCGGCCCCCGCGCTTTCGCGGCTGCGATATTGATGCGCGGCCAGACGCATGATCCCGTGGCGCAAGGTTTCGGGCAGCCCCGACCATTCATCCACCAGCCCGGCGGCAAAGCGGATCACGGCGCGATCAACGCCGGTTTGCGCCGGAATACGGATCGCACATTGGCCATCGCCATCGACGCGCGGCTCATATTGGCCCGGCAGCATCGCGCTGCGCGTGCCATCGGCGCTTAACGCCTCGACACTGATCAGCGCCGAGACGGGCCGCCCGCCCAGCCGGTGCCAGCCATCGTTGCAGGCCCTCGGCTGCCAGTCCGCCGGATAATGACGTCTTTGCCAATCGGCCGGGGCGGGCAGGGCAATCCGCCCGGTGGGCACGGTGATGACCTCTTCATAGGTGGCGCTCAACGGCGCCATGCCGATATAATCGGCACAAACATCCAGCGCGGTGTTCAGCAGGGCGACAAGACCCGCATCGTCCGCCGAGATAGTGATGCCAAGCCAGTCCTTCAGCTCGGCCAGCGCCGCAGGTGGTAGCACCGGGGGCGTGACGATAACCCGCGTCATGGCGGTCTCCCTTTTTGGCTGTGTCGAAAAAGATGCCCCCGCGCCCAATGGCATTGCGGCGCGGGGGCCAGTCGGGGGAGAGCTTTAGGCGGTGATCTTGAGCAGCTTGATCGCGTCGCTATCCAGCACCTGCCCGCCCACGCGCTTGGTGGCGTAGAAGTTGACATAGGGCTTGTTGCTGTAAGGATCGCGCAGCAGGCGGGTGCCGAAACGCTCGGTGATCAGATAGCCGTTCTGGAAATTGCCAAAGGCGATCGGATAGGCATTGGCCGCCACATCGGGCATGTCGGAGGCCTCGACCACCGGATAGCCCAGCAGGCGGTTGGGCTGGCCCTCGATCACCGAGGGTTGCCAGATATAGGCGCCGGTCGAATCCTTGACCTTGCGGATCAGGGCGATGGTGGCCGCATTCATCACCCAGACCGCGCCCTGCCGATGGCCGGGTTTGAGCGCCATCACCAGATCGATCAGCCGGTCATCGGGCAAAGCGCCCAGCCCGGTCGCATCGCCGAACCCAGATGCTGGAGCGTGCCGAACGTGCGGCTGACATCATCGGCGGCGCTGGTGCCGCCCGTCAGAAAGCCCAGCGGCTGGTTGGTGCCATTGCCGGACACGAAGGCGGCCCCTTCGGCGCGGGCAAATTCGCCTGCGATCTGGCCCGCCAGCCAGCTTTCAACATCGAAACCGGCATCGTCCAGCATGAATTGCGTGGCCGAGGGGTTGGCATAGAGTTCGCCCGAGGGGGGGATGATCTCGGCGAATTTGGGCGCGGTGGTTTCGCTGCGCGCGGCGGTCTGGCTGGCCCAGCCCGATTGCGGCGCGCCGGTGGCGATCAGCTTGCGATAGTCCGAGGTGGTGGTCTGGACCACCTGCGCAATCGCGCGGATCGGGCTGAGGCGCACAAGACGCTCGGCGATCTGCTGATCCAGAGCCGTGGGCACGACAAAGCCGCCATCGCCCATCACCGCCGTATTGAGCGACTTCAACTCATGGTCGCGGCCCGCACGCAGATAGCCATCGACGAAACCTTTCATCTCATGCTGGCCGCCGGGGGTGGCCGAGAGCGGCGGGCGGGCAGGGGCGCGGAAACGCGACTTCACTTCCTCGATCTCGCTGCGCAGCGCATGGAGCGCAGCATCGGCGGCTTCCTGACGCGCCACGATGTCGAACGAGGCGCCGAGACCTTCGTTGAGATTGTCATGTTCCATGGGGCATTTACCTTTCTCACAAAAAACCGCCCGCCAAAGGCGGCCTGACGAAAAACGAAAATCTGTGATGGATGGCCGCGCTCAGGCGACCATGTGGACCCGCGCGTCATGCTGCATCGGGCGGGTGACAAGGCTGACCTCAAACAGGTCGATGTCGCGCAATTCGCGCCCCTGCGCGTTGCGGTCAAAGGCGCGGGCGCGATAGCCAAAGCTCAGGCCGGTGACCTTGCCCGATCTGAGCGCCGCCGCCGCCCCGCCCGCCGGATTGTCGATCCGGGCGATGACGCGCAGGCCCCGCTCATCCTCGGCGGCATCTTCGACCCAGCCGATGCGCTGGTCCGGGTTATGCTGCCAGAACAAAGGCATGGGGCGCGATGCGCGCTCGGCCAGCGTGCGGGCAAAGGCGCCGGGGCGGATCGTGTCGCGCCCGGCATCGCGCCGGTCAAACAGCGCGGCATAACCGGCAAAGCGCAGGCCATCATCAGGTTCTGCTGTCATTTCAGCAACTCCATCCCGCCCGATCGCATCGCAATGCCCACCAGCAGCGCGGCCAGCACCGCGCGCACCGCCCAGTCGATCACCGCTTTCCACATGCTGCGCTTGGCATCGCGCCATGCGCGCAGCAGTTCGCGCAGTTCCGAGAGATCATCGGGCGCGCCATCATCATTGAGGCCCATGCGCGCCAGCATCCGCGCGGCGCCAAGCTCGCTGGCCTCCTCGACAATCGCGCGCAGGGTGACCAGATCGCCCCCTTCGGCATTCTCCTGCGCCATCAGCCGCGCGAGCATTTCCCCGCGGTTCATGGCTGCACCAGCGCAGGAAGCCCCAGCATCGCGCGCTTTTCCGCGTCGGTCAGGAAACCGGCAGCGTTGATCTGCGTCCACAAAGCCTGCCGGTCCTCGGCCAGCGCGGGGATGCGATCAAGGTCGATGGCAAGGCGCGCATCGGGGAACCAGACCTCCAGCCCCTCGGCAATGGCGGAAAGCAGCTTGTCGGCCAAAGGCAAAAGCGTGAGCCGCCAGAGCGCTTTGTTGGCCTCCTTGTAATTGCTGTAGGTGCTGTCTCCGGGCAGACCGAGCAGCATCGGCGGCACGCCAAAGGCCAGCGCAATATCGCGCGCGGCAGCCGATTTCAGCGCGGCGAAATCCATGTCTGCGGGCGACATCGACATCGACTGCCATTTCAGGCCGCCTTCGAGCAGCATCGGCCGCCCGGCATTGGGATGCCCCGAAAACACCCGGTTCAATTCCTCGCGCAGCCGGTCGAACTGTTCGCCCGAAAGCCCCGCGCCATTGCCCGCATCATAGACCAGTGCGCCCGAAGGCCGCGCCGCATTCTCCAGCAAGCTCCGGTTCCAGTTGGCCGCTGCATTATGCGTCGCCACCGCCTGATCCGCCGCGCCAAGGCAGCCCGCGCCATAGTGATCGTCGCCCGGATGATAGCCCTTGATATGGATGATATTGGGCGAGGCATCGCCATCGCACATCGGGATCGTCATCGAACGATCCCCCACCCGATAGGTGATCCCCGTGGGCCAGCCATCATTGCCGAACACCAGCGTCACCCGTTCGGGGCGCAAAGCGAAGAGTTCGACCGGATAGCCCATCGGGTCCTTGAGGATCTGCACATAGGCATTGCCATGCAGCAGCAACTGGCTGGCCAGCGTTTCGAGCAAGGATTGCCCCGCCGAGGTTTCCAGCACCAGCAGCGCCAGTTCCGGATCGGTGGGGGCCAGCGGCGCCCCGGCAAGGCCATCGGCCACCAGCCGCACCGCGCGATGCGCCACCGGATTTTCCAGATAGGCATGGCGCACCGCACGGTGATAATCAAAGGGCAACCGCCCGCCATGACTATCGCCAAACATCCATGGCGAGACATAGGATTGGGCCAGCGGCACGCGGGCTCCCTTGCCCTTGAAGGCGGAAGCGATTGTTTCAAGCAGGGTCATGGGTCGCCTTTCAAAACAGATGGTTGGGCGAAAAACTCACAGATCGAGCACGCGCGGCGGGGCGCGGGTGGAAAGCATCAATTCGGTCAGCGCCCAGACCGCAGCGTCCGCCCGGTCGGGCGAACGGCCCGGCCCCTGATAGGTGCCACCCGCCACCAAGCCGCAGAGCTGGTCCTCCAGCGCAGGAAAGGCGCCGACATGGCGCACCCGCCCGACCTCATAGAGCGCGGCCACCGGCTCGGCCCTTGCCGCCTTGCCGATGCTGGCATGGACCAGCCGGATGGGCAGGGCGATGCAGGCCGCGCGCAGCACGCTTTCCACCATCGCGCCGCCCTGATTGGCCTCGGCCACGACGCGGTCGGCGCGCCATGTGGCGGCGGCTTCGGCCACGGCGCGGGCCCATTTTTCCGGACTCGCACGCTGCACGGTGGCGTCGGCAAGGATGCGCGCCACCCCATCCTCGCCCAATTGCGCGACGATGATCCCGCAAGCATCGCCCGCCGCCGAGGCCGGAGGGTCGACCCCGATCACGGTGCGGACCGGCGAGGCCCCGGCGGCGTCTTCACGCGCCGCCTCGATCATCGCGCGGGTCCAGAGCGCCCCCTCGATGTCGGTCAGCAATTCGCCGTCCAATTCCTGCCGCGCCAAGGCCGAGCGGCCAAAGGTCCGGCGCATATCCTTCAGGAATCGCGCAGGCAGGTTCGAGAGATTGTCCTGCGTGCGGCCACGCGTGATGGTCACATCCTCCTGCCCCAGCAGTTGCAGCAGGAGCGGCACCGCGCGCGGCGTGGTCGTGGCCAGAACCTGCGGATTTTCGCCAAGGCGCATGCCCAGCAGCAGGTTGTTCCAGCCTTGCTCGGCGCGCTGGGCGGCATTGTCCCATTTGGCGATCTCGTCGCACCACGCATGGCTGTGTTGCGGCCCGCGCAGGCTTTCGGGTTCGCCCGCCGAATAGAGCGTCGCCTGCGCCCCATTGGGCCAGATCAGCCGCCGCAGCGACGGCTCGAACCGGGGGCGGCGGCGCGGCGGAGAGCAGGCCAGCAGCCCGCTTTCCCCCTCCACCATCACCGCGCGGGCCTCACCCAGCGACGCGCCCACCAAAGCGATCCGCGCATCGGGATAATCGCCCGCCACGCGGCGGACCCATTCGGCGCCCAGCCGCGTCTTGCCGAAACCGCGCCCGGCCATCACCAGCCAGATCCGCCAGTCGCCATCGGGCGGCAATTGCTCAGGCCTTGCCCAGAGCTCCCAGTGATGGCGCAGTTCGGCGCGTTCTTCGCCGCTCAACACGGAAAGACTCGCCTGCCTTTGCGCCTCTGGTTGGGCCAGCAGGCATTCGAGCATCTCGCTATTGCTCATCGCCTGCCTCCTGTTCTCCGGCCTCCTTGGACGCCAGCCAGCGCTCGCGCATTTTTTCCAGCTTGGCGTTGATCGAGGCGAGGATGGCGTCGGCATCCTCCTCCTCGCGGATGGCGCGTTCACGGGCCACCGTCTCGCGGTGGGCGGCCAGCAGGCGCAGCGCAGTGGCATTGTCAAAGCTGCGCGTGGCGCGCTTTGCACCCCCCGCCACCGGCTTCAACTCGCCCACGCGCAGGCGATAGAGCAGCGCCATTTCCAGCGCATCATACCCCTCGCACAGCGACGAGCGCCAGGCGCGGGCGAATTCGGCATCATGGCGGCGCGTCTCATAGACCACGCGCGTCGACACTCCGGCCTTGTTCGCGGCTGCCGTGACATTCGAGGTCGCGGCCAACTCGCCCAGAAAGATTGCGCTCCACTCGGCATGGGCACGCCGCGGAGGCGCCGTCAGTTCACCCTGACGGCGGGACTTGGGACTGTCCGCCATAGTTTTGATCCATTGCTTGAAGGTGGGCACTGTGGGAGCGACTCAATTCATTCGCGATGTTCTTGATATGTACCTATTGGGCGCGGCAATGTCAATGATAAAGTGCCATATGGGTTAAATGATCCGCGCTTGCCCCAAGGCCCCGCGCTGGCTAAGCAGGCGCCGGATAGTAGGGGAAACCAGATGCTTCGCCGCCTGTATAACTGGACGATGGGCAAGGCCGCCGGGCCGTTTGCCGAATATTGGCTCGCGCTCTTCGCCTTTGTCGAAGCCAGTTTTTTCCCGATTCCGCCGCATCCGGTGCTGGGGCTGATGTGCCTCGCGCGCCCGGAACGCGCGATCCGTTATGCGATTATAACCACATTGGCGTCTGTGGCAGGCGGGCTGCTGGGCTATGCCATCGGCCATTTCGCCTTTGCGCTGGTCGGTGAAAAGTTGCTCGATGCGCTGCACCTGACCGCCAGCTTCCCCTATGCCGCCTGCAAATTGCGCGGCGAGGCAGGCTTTATCGCCATCATCGCTAAGGGCGCGACACCCATCCCCTTCAAGCTCATCACCATCACGGCGGGCTTTATCGGCATGCCGCTGGGCAAATTCATGCTGGCCAGCGTGATCTCACGCTCGATCAGCTTCATGATCGTGGGCGTGCTGTTCCGCCTGTTCGGTGCGCCGATTAAGGCGTGGATCGACAAATATCTGGCCGTGGCGGTTGGCGGGTTTGTTGTGCTGGTGGTGGCGGGTTTTGTCGCTGCCGCGATGCTGGGCGGGCATAAGGGCGCGGTCGCGGATGAATGCACCGGGGTGACGATGGAGTCACTGGCGGGGGTGAAGTAGGAAGGTTTGCCTCCGGCGGGCAAAGGGTCTTGGACCCTTTGCAATCCCGTTAATGGGGTGGCGCATGAATGGTGGCGTAGCGTAAGTTCGGTAAAAATAAAGCCTGCGGCGCATTCAAATGGCGCCGCAGGCTTTGATAAATTCAACGCTGCGTCCGACACAAAACGCCGAACCCCATGCGCAACATAGACAGTAACGGGAGCGCGAGGGTCTAAGACCCTCGCACCTTTAACTTGCTTAAATAATTCCGATTTTCCTACCAGCCCGCTCAAACATGCCGATAATGGTCTGCACCTGCTCGGACGTATGCGCCGCGCAGAGCGAGCACCGCAGCAAGGTCATCCCCGCCGGTGTTGCCGGGGGCCGCGCCAGGTTCACATAGAGCCCTTCGTGCAGCAAAGCTTCCCACATGGCCGCGCCGCGTTCCAGATCGGGCATGATCACCGAAATGATCGCCGACTGGGGCGTTTCGGTGCCCAACTGGAACCCACGCTCGCGCAGGCCGCCATGCAGCACGCGCGAATTTTCCCACAGATGAGCGCGCTTGTCGGCGGCATGCATCAGCTTGCGCACGCTGGTCGCGGCCGTTGCCACAACCGATGGCGGCAGGCTGGCGGTGAACACATAGGGGCGGCAGACCAGACGCATGATCTCGAACTTGGGATGGTTCGACACGCAGAAGCCGCCGACCGTGCCGACCGACTTCGAGAACGTGCCGATCACGAAATCCACATCGTCCAGACAGCCCTGATCCTCGGCCACGCCGCGCCCGTTCGGCCCGATAAAGCCCATCGAATGCGCCTCATCGACCAGCACCATCGCGCCATATTTCTTGGCGATGGCGATCATTTCCTTCAGCGGCGCAATATCGCCCAGCATCGAATAGACGCCTTCGAGCACGACCAGAATGCCGGCCCCGGCAGGAACGCGCTTCAGGCGCTTTTCCATCGCCTCGATGTCATTGTGCTTGAAGGGCACGACTTCGGCATCGCCCATCTTGCACCCGTCCCAGATCGAGGCGTGGCTGTCGATGTCGAGGATGATGTAATCACCCTTGCCCGCGATCGTGCTGATGATGCCCAGATTGGCCTGATAGCCGGTGGAAAACACCATGGCATGATCCATGGCATAGAATTCCTTGAGCGCTTCCTCGACATCGCGGTGCGGGGCATAGGTGCCGTTCAGCACGCGGCTGCCGGTGGTGCCGCTGCCGAAATTGTCCAGCGCCTGCTTGCCCGCGGCGATCACGTCCGGGTCGAACGTCATGCCCATATAGTTGTAGGTGCCGAGCAGGATCGTCTCGCGCCCGTTGCACATGGCAACGGTTGGCGAAATCACCTTTTCCATCACCAGCCCGAATGGATCGGTGACGCCCGTGGACAACAGGTCCGCGCGCATCTGGATCAGGGGGTCGAATTTGGAGAACAGATCAGTCATCTTCAACCCTTGAGTTTGACCACGGCGTCGACAAGCTGGCCATAGGTTTCGATTTCGGCCTGCTGGTTCATCGAGATGATGATGTCGAATTCGTCCTCGATGGCGGCCACGAAATCCATCACCGTCAGGCTGTCAAATTCCAGATCACCGGCAAAGCTGGTGGCGTCCGAAATGGCGATGCCTTTCTTGTTGAAAGGCTCGATCAGCGCGGCGATCTTTTCGCTGGTGGCGGCGCGGTCCATGCAAGTTTCCTTATGCAAAAGCAGTGATGGCCCTCTGGCCGACAATTGCGGCGCAAAAGCGGCGGCGCGGGGCAAATGTCAAGCGGGCGCGTTTTCCAGCAGGCGTTTGACCGCCGCCATAAACGGGCCGATCGACACGGGCTTGGCCAGATAGCCATCGGCGCCCGCCTCACGGATGCGCTCCTCGTCGCCCTTTCCGGCATAGGCGGTGACGGCCAGCACAGGAATCGCGCGCAGGGCCGGATCGGCCTTGGCCCCCTCGATCAGTTCGAGGCCGGAAATATTGGGCAATTGAATGTCCATGATCATCAGATCGGGCCCAAAAGCGCGCGCCTTGTCCAGCGCCTCCAGCCCATCGCCGACGGGTTCCACGGTAAAGCCCTGACTCTTCAAAACATCGCAGAACAGCTTGCGATTGAGGTCATTGTCCTCGACAACCATAATTCGCTTTGCCATGCGCCTGCCTAAGATCGTAATGGGTTCCGGCTTCTGGCTCTAGGACCTATCGAGGGGGCTGACAATTCTGCGCATGTCGAAAAAGGATGAAGGCGAGCCCGAAGGTCTGGCTCTGGCCGCTCTGGGCTGGATCCTCTCGGATGAGGATCATGCCGACCGTCTGCTGGCGCTGACCGGGGTGAGCCCGGAGGAATTGCGCGAAAGAATTGGCGAGCGCTTTGTGCTGGCCGCGATATTGGAGTTTGTCTTGAGTCACGAACCCGACCTGATCGCCTGCGCCGAGGCGCTGGGTGTGCCGCCCAAGGCGCTGGAAAAGGCCCATATTGCCCTAGCCGCGCCGATGGGCGACGATGATTGGGGGGCATGATGGCGCGCCCTCTCATCATTTCCGATTGCGATGAAGTGCTGCTGCACATGATCGCCCCGTTCCGCGACTGGCTGGGCGAGACGCAGGGCGTCACCTTCACCATGAACGGCAATGATTTCTCGCGCTCGATGCATTATGCCGATGGCAGCGCGGTGCCGGGGCCGGAGATGTGGAGCCTGCTGGGCTCTTTCTTCGACACCGAAATGCACCGGCAATCGCCCATCGCGGGTGCGTTGGAGGCAATGGAGGAATTGGCGCAGGACGCCGATGTCGTGATCCTGACCAATCTGGAGGATCACCGCCAGCAGGCCCGCACCGCCCAGCTTGCCGATCACGGCCTGAACATTCGCGTCTTCACCAACCAAGGCCCCAAAGGCCCGGCGATTCGCGCGATCCTCGATGAATATCGCCCCAGCCGCGCTGTCTTCATCGATGACCTTGCCCAGCATCATGGCTCGGCCTTTGAGATCACGCCCGATGTTGCCCGCCTGCATCTTTGCGGTGAGCCTTTGCTCGCCCCCCATATTCAATGCGCCTTTGTCCAAGGCCACGCGCATGCCCGGATCGACGATTGGGCCAGCGCCTTGCCTTGGCTGAAGGCCCGACTGCATGGAGACAAGAATGACTGATTCTGTTGAAGCCCGTCTGGCCGAACTGGGCCTGACCCTGCCTGTGGCCGCTGCGCCCGTTGCGGCCTATGTGCCGGTGGTCGAGGCGGGCGGTCTGGCCCATGTCTCGGGCCAGTTGCCCTTTATCGATGGCAAGCTGGTGACCGGCCGCCTTGGCGAAGATGTCAGCACCGAGGAAGGCTATGCCGCTGCGCGCGCCTGCGGTCTGATGCTGCTGGCGCAATTGAAGGCCGCTCTGGGCAGCCTCGACCGCGTTGAGCGCATCGTCAAGCTCGGCGCCTTCATCAATTCGACCGGCGATTACACCGATCAGCCCAAGGTGGCCAATGGCGTCAGCGAGCTGATGGTCGCGGTGTTCGGCGATGCCGGCAAACATGCCCGCAGCGCGGTGGGCGTGCCGGTTCTGCCCTTGGGCGCGGCGGTTGAGGTCGATGCCATCGTGGCGATCAAGGCCTAAGCCATGACCGAGCCGGAGTGGGCCGATTCGCGGGTCGGCTGGCTGCGCGGGGCGGTGATCGCTCATCGGGGCCTGCATGATGTGGCCCGCTCTGGCGCGCCCGTTGCCAACAAAAGATGGGTGGAGAACACGCTCTATGCCTTTTCCTGTGCGATTGCGGCGGGGCTGGGCATCGAATGCGATGTGCGGCTGGCGGGTGATGGGACGGTGGTGGTGTTTCACGACACCACCCTCGACCGGCTGACCCATGCCAAAGGGCCGCTGAAGGCGCATGGCATGGAAGTGCTATCGCGCCTGCCGGTGGGCGGAACGCGCGATGTGATCCCCACTCTGGCGCAAGTGCTGGATCTGGTGGCGGGCCAAGTGCCGCTGCTGATCGAGATCAAGCTGGACAGGCGCGAGGATGTGGCGCCGCTTTGCGAAGGCGTGGCAAAGGCTTTGGCCGATTATGCCGGGCGCCACGCGATCATGAGTTTTGACGTTCGCGCCCCCCGCTGGTTTGCCGAACATGCGCCCGATGTGCCGCGCGGGTTGGTGATGGAGGCGCGCAATATGCGCGGCTGGCGCGCAAGATGGCTGATGCCGCGCAGGTTCGCCTCGGCGCAGGTGGAGTTTCTTGCGGTGGACATACGCGGTCTGCCCCAAAGGGCAATTGCGCAATGGCGCGAAACGTGGCCCATCGCTACATGGACAGTGCGCCGTGCCATCCAGCGCGAGGTGGCGTTGGCCCATGCCGATGCGCTGATTGCCGAAGGAGACGGTCTGGCGTGAGCGAAGTCCGATATACCGCCAATGTGCAACCCGGTGTGGCGGAATTGTCGGCGGCGGAATGGGATGCGCTCACCGATGGAGCTAATCCATTTATATCCCATGCCTTTCTTGGCGCGCTTGAGGATTCGCAAAGCGTGGGGGATGGCACTGGCTGGACCCCGGCGCCGATCACGATCCAGGACAGCGAGGGGCATCTGGCCGCCGCATTGCCCGCCTATGTCAAGACGCATAGCCAGGGCGAATATGTCTTCGACCATAGCTGGGCCGATGCGTGGGAGCGGGCAGGGGGCGATTATTACCCCAAGCTGCAAATCGCGGTGCCCTTTACCCCGGCCACCGGCCCGCGTTTGCTGACGCGGCGGCCTGAATTGATCCCCGCCCTGCTGCGCAGCGCCGAGCAGATGTGTCTCGATGCCGGGCTTTCGGGCGCCCATGCCACCTTTATCGCGCCCGATCAGGTGGCCGCGTTTGAAGCGGCGGGCTGGCTGATTCGCCATGATATCCAATTCCACTGGACCAATGCCGGTTACGCCGGATTTGACGATTTTCTGGGCGCTTTGTCGTCGGACAAGCGCAAGAATCTGCGCAAGGAGCGGCGCGCGGCGCAGGAGGGCGTGACGATTCGCGCGCTGACCGGCGAGGCCATTCGCCCCGAACACTGGGACGCGTTCTGGCGATTCTATCAGCACACCGGCAGCCGCAAATGGGGCACCCCCTATCTGACGCGCGCGGCCTTCGATCTGCTGGGCGAGAGGATGGCGGACAAGATCCTGCTGGTGCTGGCCTTTGTCGAGGATCATCCGGTGGCGGGGGCGCTCAATTTCATCGGGCGCGATTGTCTTTATGGCCGCTATTGGGGCGCGACCATCGACAAGCCCTTCCTGCATTTCGAGCTATGCTATTATCAGGCGATCGATGCCGCCATTGCGCTGGGCCTCAGCCGCGTTGAGGCGGGCGCGCAGGGCGGGCATAAATTGGCACGCGGCTATGCCCCGGTGCGAACGACATCGGCGCATTACATCGCCCATGCCGGTTTTCGCAACGCGGTGGCTGATTTCCTGCGGCGCGAGCGCGAAGGCATTGCCCAGGATCAGAATTTTCTGGCGACCCGAACGCCTTTCCGGCGTCTCGGTTAGTTCCCGCATCGCGCGAGCGGCTAGGCCACGCATCGCGGGAGCAGTCAGACCCCGGTGCGCCGGGGCGGATAAGGCCCCGGTGGAATCGGGGCGAATCAGGCCGCGCGGCGGTTGCTGGCGGCTATCCACTCGCGGGCGCGGCGCTGGGCCTCGGCGATCTCGCGGGTGGTCATTTCTTCGGATACTTCGGCGCGGCAGATCTGGGCTTCTTCATGCCCGCCAACGGCTGCCAGATTGAACCATTTATGCGCCTCGATCAGATCGCAGATCGCGCCATGGCTGCCGGTGGAAAAGGCCACGCCCAAATCGAAATAGGCATCGATGCAGCCCTGACTGGCGGCCAGCAGGCAATTGGCGATCAGGCCGGTGATTTCTGAACCAGCGCTCTGATGGCCCGAAAAGCCTAAAGAGTGGTCCTGCGATTGTGTCCAGTTGTAACCCATGTCGAATTTCCCCGTTTTTTCGTCATGAGGAGAAAGCTGTCAAAAGATGGATAACAATTGGTAAATGGGCGGCAGAATGTTGCCCCTGTCATGGGGGCGTCATCAAAAGCTGGCCAAGGACTGGCCTATTCGTAATTTTGCGGTGGTTTAAGCCGCAAGAGTTCGGCTTTGGCGCTTGTGGACCCTTTTGGGGCAAACTATAGGCCGGGCCATAGAATGGGGCGAAGATCAGTCCCGCGGATCGAATTCGGAGGGTTATAATGGCAAGTGGTCTGGCAGACGAAATCGATGTGCTGGTCAAGGCGCGGCGGTCGCTGGCCGGTGATTATGTCCCGTCCGATGCTGATGAATATATGAATGCCGAGCAGCAGGACTACTTCCGCCGGCTGCTGCAACAGTGGAAAAAGCTGATCCTGAGCGCGGCGGCCGATACGCTGAGCCAGTTGCAGGAAGGCCCGTTGCGCGAACCGGATCTCAATGATCGCGCCTCTTCGGAAACCGATTGGGGCATTGAACTGCGCACCCGCGACCGCCAGCGCAAGCTGATTTCCAAGATCGACTCGGCGCTGCGCCGGATCGAGGAAGGCGAATATGGCTTTTGCGAAGTGACCGGCGAACCGATCGGGCTTGGCCGCCTGATCGCGCGCCCGATCGCCACGATGACCGTCGAGGCGCAGGAAGCCCATGAACGCCGCGAACGCGTGTCGCGCGACGACTAAGCGCGGGCCCGGAATTCGCCGAAAAAGGGCGAATTCCGGGCGGCCTTGGCCTTCTGCTCCGGCGGCGGTTAACGCTTTCTTTGTCATTTCCTTTTAGCGTGTTGACGTGGAACAGTGGCCATGGACTTGATGTGGAGCGATCCATGCCAAGACCGGTCGCAGCAGCGGGAAGTAGCCAACGATGGCCGGTAACGAGCAACGCCAGATCAATCGCGACAGCCTGTTCATGCTGGCCTGTCTGCGTCTGGACGGGCGCGATCCGGTGCGCCGGGTCAAGATTCGCAACCTTTCCAGCGGCGGCCTGATGGCCGAAGGCGATATGCGCGTGGTCAGCGGAACGCCGCTTGAGATCGAATTGCGCAATGTCGGCTGGGTCGGCGGCACGGTGGCCTGGGTTCAGGACAACCGTTTCGGCATTGCTTTCAACGAAGAAATCGACGCGCGAAGCGTGCGGGCGGCCCAAGCGCCTGCCAATGCCGATCCCGCATTTGTGCCTATGCGCCCGCTTGCCACCGTCACGCAGGTCGAACCGGGGCAATTGCGCAAGATCTGACGCGCGCTATCTGTTCAGAGCGCCTATCCGGCGAGTTTCCCTGCGCGGCAAATTGTTCTAGGCTCGGCGCGATCATGCTGCGCAAGACCCGCATCTCCATCCTGCTGGCGGCCCTGTTGACCGGGGCATGCCATGGTTCCACCCAGCAACAGCCGTTGCGGGTCGTGGTGCTGAGCGAATCGGGCGATGGTCCCGCCGCGCTCGACAATTGGTTGCGCGCCGCCACTGCCGAAGGGCTGGTCAGTCTCGACGATGAGGGCAAGGTCGTGCCCGGTCTGGCCGAACGCTGGATCGTGGCGGATGGGGGGCGCGGCTATATCTTCCGCCTGCGCGACAGCGCCTGGGCCGATGGCACAAGGCTGAGCGGTGAGACCGCCAGGCTCGCGCTGCGCCGCGCCATTGCCGCGCAAAAGGGCGCCGCGCTGGGGCAGGATCTGGCGATCATCGAGGATATTCGCGCCATGGCCGGGCGCGTGATCGAGATCAGGCTGGCCCAGCCCATGCCCAATTTCCTGCAATTGCTGGCTCAGCCCGAATTGGGGCTGGAGCATCGCGGGCAGGGGGCGGGGCCGATGCGGCGCAAACATGTCGATGGGCTCGACTGGCTGACCCCGGTGTCGCCCGATGCGCGCGGGCTGCCGATACCCGAAGGCTGGGCCGCGAGCGTGCGCCCGCTGGCGATTCGCACGATGGGCGGCGAACAGGCCGTGGCGCAACTGGTGGCCGGAGAGGTCGATGTGGTGCTGGGCGGACGGCTGACCGACCTTGCGCCGGTGCAGCGCAGCCTGCTGAGCCAGCGGGCGGCGCGATTCGATGTGGCGCCGGGTCTGTTTGGCCTGATCGTTGAGCGCGAGGATGGTTTTCTGGCCGTACCAACGAATCGCTCGGCGCTGGCCATGGCGATTGATCGCGCGGGGCTGGTGGGCGCGATGGGCGTGCCGGGATGGTCGGCCACCACGCGGCTGATCTCGCCCGGCATTGGCGAGGTGCAGATGAACGAGCGCTGGGCCGATATGGACATGGACCAGCGCCGCGCCGTGGCCGGCGAGCGGGTGGCGATCTGGGTCAAGGCGCGCAATGCCGCCAACCCCGATGGGGAGAAAGGCGATGGTCTGGACCTGACGCTGGCCATGCCTGCGGGGGCGGGCAGCCAGATCCTGTTTGCCCGGCTGGCGCAGGATCTTTCCACCATCGGGCTGCGTCTGCACCGGGCGGCGTTAAACGAATCGGCCGATTTGCGCCTGATCGATGAAGTGGCCCGCTATAACGCGCCCGTCTGGTTTTTTAACCAGTTGCATTGCGGTCTGCATAAAGTCTGTGTGCCCGATGTCGATCAACTGGTGGCGCAGGCATGGAATGTCGAAACCTCGCTGGCCCCCGCGCTCCTGGCCGAGGCTGAGCGTGAAACGCTTGATGCGAATCTGTTTATTCCGCTGGGTTTGCCGGTTCGCTGGACTTTGGCGGGCAAAGGGATTCGCGGTTTGACCCCCAATTCCTATGCTGTTCACCCTTTTTACCCTTTGTCGACGGGGTCGCGTTAGGATTATTGCCGCGAAAGCCCAAAAAATCGGCGGTTTTGACGCCGGTTTACATTAAATTAACCTTTCGCGTTCATTCCTCCTATGGTTAATAGCGGGTGCGTTTGTAAAAGATGCGTTCGCGGGTTTCGGGGCAAGGGGGTTCACCCATATGCGCGTGCTGTTGATCGAAGATGAGCCTACGACGGCCAGAGCTATCGAATTGATGCTCACCACAGAGGGCTTCAACGTCTATTCGACCGACCTCGGGGAAGAAGGCCTCGATCTCGGCAAGCTCTATGACTATGATATTATCCTGCTGGATCTCAATCTGCCGGATATGCATGGCTATGATGTGCTGAAAAAACTGCGCGTCGCCAAGGTGCAGACACCGGTGCTGATCCTTTCGGGCATTTCCGAAATGGACAGCAAGGTCCGCTCCTTCGGCTTTGGCGCCGATGATTACGTGACCAAGCCCTTCCATCGCGAAGAGCTGATCGCACGTATTCACGCCGTGGTTCGCCGCTCCAAGGGCCATTCGCAGTCGGTCATCCGCACCGGCAAGCTGTCGGTCAATCTGGACGCCAAGACGGTTGAAGTGGACAGCGCTCGCGTCCATCTGACCGGCAAGGAATATGCGATGCTCGAGCTGCTTTCGCTGCGCAAGGGCACCACGCTGACCAAGGAAATGTTCCTCAACCATCTCTATGGCGGGATGGACGAGCCGGAACTCAAGATTATCGACGTGTTCATCTGCAAGCTGCGCAAGAAGCTGGCGCATGCCTGCGGCGGTGAAAATTACATCGAGACCGTCTGGGGCCGTGGCTATGTGCTGCGCGATCCGGGCGAGGATGCCGTGGCGGCCTGAAACAGTCCTGCTGCCAAAACGGACTCTGCCGAAACCTGACAAGAAGGCCCGCCTCCTGCCAAGGATGGCGGGCTTTTCTTATGGGGCTTTCAGCGCTTTGCGCTGGCCTTGACCAGTGCGAGACCGGCAATCGCGCTCATGGCAAGGGCGATGATTGCGCCGATCCCGGCGCCCCAAACCCCTGCGCCCTCGCCGCCCAGAAACAATCCGACGACAAAGCCGATCAGCGGCAGAACGATCAGGGCAAGGCATCCAAGGGCAAACATGGCGGATTCTATCGCCTGTCGGCCCTTGACCCCACCTTAACCGCCTGCCAATCGCGCCGGGCATTATTTCAGGCAGGCAGATATGACGGCGCATAAAGAAGGCGATCCCCTCACGCTCAACCGGCTCTATGGCCGTTCCAAGGGCAAACCCCTGCGCGCCGGACAGCAAGGTCTGGTCGACACGCTGCTGCCCCAGATCGCGGTGCCGCTCGACGGTGAGGTGAGCGCGCAGCGCCTGTTTGGTGATGACCGCCCGCTGCATTTCGAGATCGGCTTTGGCGGGGGCGAGCATATGGCCTATCGCGCCGACCTGCTGCCCGATCACGGCTTTATCGGCGCGGAACCCTTTATCAATGGTGTGGCCCAAGCCCTGACCCATGCGTCGGGGGATAATGGTCAGCACGCCCCGATCCCCAATATCCGCATCCACCATGGCGACGCGCTGGAGGTGCTTGCGCGCATTCCCGATGGCTCGCTCACCATGCTCTATCTGCTGCATCCCGACCCATGGCCCAAGGCGCGCCATGCCAAGCGCCGCATGATGAACGATGGCCCGGTGGAGATGTTTGCCCGTAAGCTCAAGCCCGGCGGTGAGTTCCGCTTTGGCACCGACCATGCGATCTATGTCCGCCACGCGTTGATGGTGATGCAGCGCCACACCGACAAGTTCGAGTGGCAGGCCAAAGAGGCGAAGGATTTTCAGGTCCGCCCCGGCGGCTGGCCGCAAACCCGCTATGAGCACAAGGCCCGCACGGTTTACGGGCATGAGGTCTGGTACTTTCGGTTTAGGCGGAAATAGGTCAAAGGCTTATTTTTTAAAATCGTCTAAAACTAATATGTTATCTACGAAATTGCACGCTGCGCTATCCGGCGATTTCCGCAACAGTGATTGCACGGTGCTTACTTTTGCGGTACACGAGGTATCGCAATGGCGACCGGCAGGATCAGCAAACGAACGCTTGATGCGTTCCAGTCGAGCGGGGTGACCGGCTTCCTTTGGGATGAAGATCTCAAGGGCTTCGGAGTGAGGGTCGCTGGGTCCGGAGCGGCGTCCTACGTCGTCCAG
>Ga0187844_10001378_pt1 | contig 18560 bp, 10 predicted proteins | sample SpaLakP09_SKY_50_FD_134517 | JGI IMG/M metagenome (GOLD analysis project Ga0187844, IMG submission 134517) | Oligotrophic lake water microbial communities from Sparkling Lake, Wisconsin, USA - SP09_SKY_50 | ecosystem: Environmental > Aquatic > Freshwater > Lake | place: USA: Sparkling Lake...
GTTGATAACGCGCCCACCATTCATTGCCGCTCGATTTCAGCGCCGGCGAAATCATTACCTTTTTATAACCCGCTTGCTGAATGGCCGTGGCATTGGCGGTTACGTCGCTGTATTTCCAATTAAAGGCATGCAAAATTACATCGGCGTGTACGCTGCCGCTGAGCAATAGCGTAGCCGCCAACAGCCCGTGTTGAGTCTTCATGGTCATTGTGTTTATCCTGTCGTTTTTACCAGCGATGGCCCTCGCGCTGGCGAATAATTTTTATGATTATTGAGGGCAGGTTAAAAGTAGTGATAAAGCGGTTGTTCTGTATACAGCATAACGGGGTATTGACTTAAAATGCATACGTATTCATTGCTTTTGGTTAAATTTGAGGTGTTTTTATTAACTTTTAAATCAGCGAGTTTGCTGTCAATTTCGCGCAATAGAGTGACATTTGCGCAAAAAACTGGTTCAGTTGTAACTGAAAAGCATATAATGCAGCGTTTATTTAAATAATAAGAGCGCTGCTTCGCACGACATTTCCTGCTTGCTTCGATGCTCACCTATAGCCAAACCCTCACACTCACTAAAAGGAACTTTGATGTTACCGTTAAAAACTATGGCTATCGTCACTTTGTGTTCGCTGGTTATGGCGTGTAATAGTACGCCGACAACAAAAGCAACAAAACCAGCGCCGAACCAAGTAGCCCCGAAAAAAGAGCAAATTCAAAATTTTGCTGATACTGGCAAAGAACTAAAAACCATTAAGCCACTTCCTGCTGGTGCGATTCGTTTCGAAAAGCATGAAACCATCACCACACTTCGTCTTCTAAAGAAAACTGGATTCACCTTTATCGAAACTGACTTATTGCAAGGTCCAGACGGTATGTATCTGTTGCCCGGTGAATATAGGGCTAAGTTTGAGTCGAGTATTTTAGTGGGAGATGCGACGCTGCAATTTGTATTGGCGGCTGATACTGAAATTGGCTATTTGCATCTTGATGTCAGCCCGGATCAAAAACATGTAGTAATGTGGTATTCACGTAATTCAGCGAGTTCTGCTGAATATAGCAATGATAAGTTGACTCAACTTTGCATCAACGAACTGGCTGACAGCACACCAAGAGAACCTTTGTTTTCTGACTTCTCAGAAGAAGCCTGTAATGGCATCACGGGCGAAAAAAAGCCGGAAGTAAAACTGGCATTGGCTCGAATGTATAAGCAAGATGTCACAGGTAAACACAGTCGTGCCGAAATTGAGAAGTTATTAAAAGAGTCATTAGCTGTAAAAGATGCCAGAGCTGGCTATATGTTGATGACTCAATATCGAGATGCTGCCGAAACGGCAAAGCTTAACGCCTTGATCAAGCAATTAGAAGGATCGAAAGAACCGTCAGTATTATTGCTAGTCGCGTTAGGACACCTTGAGAATGATGACCAAGAATTAGCGAGAAAATTCGCTTTAAAATCTTTCGAAAATGGAAATAGCTACATTCCATTGATTATGACCGATCTAGAACTTCGGAAATTAAAGCCGGATTATGTTGCTGCAGAAGCATGGTTACAGGTCTTTAATTACCAAAACGAAACATGGTCATCTGAAGCTGATAAATTAGCTCAATTGGTCAATGGCAAGAACTCCCCAGAGAAAGCCGTACAGATTGAAGCTAAAAAACGAGAGTTCCTCAATATAGTCAAGCCAGAAGTTGAGTTGTCAGTTTGTTTAAAGGGCATGGATAAGCAAAAAGATTTCAAAGGGAAAACATTGACTTATGCAGTGAATGGCGAGAAAGCCAAGCGATCATTGCAGTTAGATAAACCGTTGCATTTACGCAAACTGAGCCCGCAAATGAATGAGTTCAAAGTGTTTTTTTATAACGGTACTGATGATGCTTTTTGGTTAGAGAGCTTGGAACCAAAAAGCAGCGATAGCCCACATATGTGCGTCATTTGGACTGAAGAACAGCCACTTGATCCATTCCGCTATAGTAATCAAAACCCAGCGGATTGCACTTGTAGTCGTTAATGCTTACGTCGAGCAGGCTGGATTTAGCCTGCTCGAATCCAAGCGCTCTGTTCAGATCCAAACACTCTGCGCACTTAAAACAACGTATAAATAAGTCCTGCCAAGGCCGATTGTTGGCTCACCACAATCAACGAACCCAACAACGCTAAAAAAATTACCACTGGCAACAGCCACATTTTTTTGCGGACTTTCAGAAAAGCCCAGAGATCGCCAATAAACTCCAACATCAAAATGGTTCCTTTAAATTATGGACTTGTGGCAGTTGCGTGGGTGCCTGCCAATTGCTTGTCGTGAGTGCCGCATTTTCTGAGCTTTGGTTGGCTGTATCTTTACCATTGCTGCTTTGATATTTGCTGTTGTGCCCCAAGCTTTGGCGATGAAAGCTATTGCGCCGATAGTGCAATTTCCCCAAATTTCTGACGACAATACCAAGTGGGGTGATGACAAGCACAAACACCAGTGCCAGCAAGATCACCGTGTTAATTTTGCCAAGGAAGCCAAACACCAACATCCACAAGCGGTAAAACGGATGCAACCAACTGGGTTTTACCAAGGCCAAAGGGAGGAGTGTGGCAGGGATCAGCAGTGGGTAATAAGACCAAGCATAATCAAACCACCAAGGCAGCAACCCCATCAGTAATAGCGGCAGCGCCCAGCTTAGGCTGATGGCAAATTGGCGCAGGCCTTTTGTATCGGTGCTCGCTAATAACTTAGGCTCCATGCCAAGCTCCTTGCTTCGATGCGATTAGCAACAACGAGTTAATCATCGGCAAATTCTCGCGCTTTAAAGTGGGCGATAAGTGCAGCATCTTGCTCAGTTTTATTCAGCAGATAGTTGCCCATCACTAAATAATCCATATCGGTGGCCAGAAAGCCGGCAATCGCATCGTCGGGGCTACAAACCGGTGGCTCGCCACGCACATTAAACGAGGTGTTGATGAGCATCGGCACAGAAGTCTTTACTGCAAACGCTTGAATAAGCTGATAAAAACGTGGATTGGTTTTGGCGTCGACCGTTTGCACGCGTGCACTGTAATCCACATGGGTAATAGCAGGCAATGAAGAACGTTGCGCGTTCAGCCGATCTAAGCCAAATAGCGCTTTAGCATTGCCGTTCGCCTGCTCGCTTTCAGGTTGAAGATGCCACGCCGCTTTTACTTTCGCCACTAGCAGCATATAAGGACTGTCGCTTGCGAGCTCAAAATAGTCGCTACACGCTTCTGCTAATACTGCAGGCGCAAAGGGGCGAAAAGACTCACGTTGTTTGATTTTCAGATTCAATTGCCGCTGCATTTGTGGGCTGCGGGGATCGCCAAGAATAGAGCGATTGCCAAGCGCGCGTGGGCCAAATTCCATGCGTCCTTGAAACCAGCCGACGACATTGCCCGAAGCCAACAAATCTGCGACTTTGTCATACAATGTCTGTTCGCTTAAGTGTTGATGCGGCAGATTAAAATGCAAAATACGCTGAAGAATTTGCTCATCGCTAAACGCAGGACCTAATAAGCTGCCTTGCATTTGGTCAGTGCTTTTTTCAGTGATTTTTTCTGTGCTTTCTTCTGTAGTGTGCGCAGGAGCCTTTGTGTTGGCATTGTTTATGTCTGCAGTGTTTACATTTAGATCGGGTGAAGCTACCTGCTCATCTTGCGATTGATGCCAAGCCAATAACGCAGCACCTAGTGCACCACCGGCATCTCCAGCGGCAGGCTGGATCCAAATCTTTTTAAACGGGCCTTCACGTAATAATCGGCCATTGGCGACACAATTCAGTGCAACACCACCAGCAAGGCAAACTGCCTCACATTGCGTAATTTTGTGCGCATGTTCGGCGATTTTAAGTACTAACTCTTCAATAACTTGCTGAATGGAACGCGCCAAATCCATGTGTTTTTGCTGTAGTGACGCTTTGGCATCACGCGGTAATCCGCCAAACAGTTGATGAAACTTGGCGCTGGTCATGCGACTGCCGACTTCGAAGTCAAAATACGATAAATCGAGTACAAAGCTGCCGTCGGCATGCACACGCAGTAACTGATAAATTTGCGCAACGTAATTCGGCTCACCGTAAGGCGCGAGCCCCATTAATTTGTATTCGCCAGAATTGACCTTAAAACCACAATAACTGGTAAATGCCGAGTACAGCAGTCCTAAAGAATGCGGGAAATGTTGTTCGGTCAGTGGTGTCAGTTGATGGCCATCGCCCAGCCAAATGGAGCTCGCCACCCATTCACCAACGCCGTCCAAGCAAATTACCGCAGCTTTGTTAAACGGCGATGGATAAAACGCCGAAGCCGCGTGGGCTTGGTGATGTTGGCTAAACAGCAATTGTGGTAATTGCGGCTTGGCAAGGCCGCTTAACAGGCTAAATTCACCGCGCAGGACGGATTTCAACAACAGTTTTTCTTTAAGCCACACCGGCATCGCTTTGATAAAAGACCATAAACCTCGAGGAGCGTAAGCCAAATAAGTTTCCAGCAGCCGTTCAAACTTCAGGAGTGGTTTGTCGTAGTAGACAATGGCATCCAGATCTTCCAAACGTAAGCCGGCTTCGGTTAGGCAATATTGAATGGCGTCGCTTGGAAAACCGGCATCGTGTTTAATCCGACTGAAGCGTTCCTGCTGCGCAGCCGCAACAATGACGCCGTCAAGCAACAAAGCGGCGGCGCTGTCGTGGTAGTAGCAGGATATTCCAAGAATTTTTCGCATTGACCCTTATTCCATGACGCTTCGGCGGTGTGGCTGCCTTCTCTCACTAAAGTTACATCGTTCAGTATGCGCCTTTAGGTTCGTTTAGTGACTGCCTACCCGAATCTTCAAAAAGATCCTAAAGCCAAGTCGAGGGCACAATCGTGTGCTTGGCAAACTCACTCGTTGTCGATACTGTTGTTATATTACGAAAAGCTACTGGCGTCGAGCGTCGACGATACGAAACAAATTGAGTCAAACGCAGCAAATAAACACTCAGGTTCACGCCGTCAAAGCCCGCACAACGCTGATGTCCTATGGCGTGTTGGTACTATTACCCTTGGTTTTATTGGCCTTGCTTGAGTTCGTGTGTCGACTATTGCCGCAATACGATCCGTTGCCTTTATTCATCGATGGCCCAGTCGCCGGCTACCTGCAACCGAACCCACAAATTGTCAGACGGTATGTGAATACGTATGCAGCGGCAGCCCCAAAAGTCGCGCCGGATACCCAATATTTTCTCGCAAATAAAGCCCAAGGCACTGTGCGGATTGTGGTGGCGGGTGAATCTACTGCCGCCGGTTTTCCTTATGGCCGGTTTGGCTCACCAGCGGCGTTGTTGCAAGAGCAATTCAAACGTCAGTATCCGGACCAGTCGATTGAAGTGATTTCGGTGGCGATGGCGGCGATTAATAGCTACACAGTGCAGGATTTAATGCCGGAGATTTTAGCGATTTCGCCAGATGCGGTAGTGCTTTATGTCGGGCATAACGAATATATCGGGCTTTTGGGCGTCGGTTCGCGGTTTGCCTTTAGCGAAAGTCGCAGCCAAACGTTGGCTTGGTTATGGCTGCGCCGCTTGGCGCTTTATCAGGTGATGGAGCAAGCGCTCACGCCAGCTGCGCCAGTAAGCGCGAATAAAACCGCGATGTCGCAGGTGGCGAAATCGCAAGGCGTGGCTTTTGGTTCGAACGAATATCAACTTGGCGTGCAACAATTTCAGCAAAATTTGCAGGAAATTTATCGGCAAACTAAAACGGCCAATGTGAAATTAGTGGTGAGCAGTTTGGTCAGTAACGACACCGGGCTTGCGCCATTTTTAGCAACTCCAGCAATGCCGGAGCTGGAACAATATTGGCAAAGTCAGCAATTTGCCAAATTGCAGGATGCTTTGCAGCAAGGCTTAAAACAAACCGAGTGCCATGCACAGGTGCAGTATTGGCAAGCGCGCTGGTTGGTTTTACAAGGGTATCCGGCAGCGCCAGTGTTCGTAAAAGCACGGGATTGTGATGAGCTGCGCTTTCGCGCCCCTAGCGACTTCAACCGATTTTTACGCGAGTGGCAGGCGCAAGAAGCAAGCGCAGGCTTGTTATGGTTAGCCGATGTTGCCGCAACTTTTGCCAAACAAAGCCCGGTGCATGGCATCGGCAACGAATGGCTGCTGGAGCATGTGCATCCAAATCAGCAAGGGTATCAGTTGCTGGCGTCGCAATGGTTGCGGACGTTAGCGCAAGCTGCTGTGGTTTCTGGAACGGTGAACTCCGCGGAAATTGCCGCAATCGCCAATCAGCCGGCGAGCTTGTTAAGTGTGATCGACCAAGGTGTTGCCGATTATAAAATTAAGCAATTGCTGGCGGATTACCCGTTTACCGCATCGCCGCAACCAGTGCCGTTACCCACGGCTATCACCCCAGAGCAGCAGTTGGTGCTCAAGCGCCTGCAAGGGGTTGATTGGTTGGCGCTGCATCAAGAATTATTAAATCGTTATCAGCAACAACAGCGCTTTGCCGAAGCGGCAGCAGTGGCAGCGCTGCTAAGTGATGCGTTGCCCTTTGACGAACAGCTCGCAGCATTGTCGGGCCAACTGTATTCGCAGGCTGATTTACCAAGTTTGGCGGTCGGTTATCTGCGCCGCGCGTTGGCCTTAAATGCTGAGCATCGTGGTTATCGTATGTTGCTGGCGCGCAGCGAATACTTAAGAGGCCGATTACCGGCATCGTTGCAACAGCTTGAACAAGTGCTGCAGCGCTCGCCTGATTATCAGCCAGCACAACAACAGGCGGAACGTATTCGCCAACAACTGACTGAGTAACATGACCTAATGTATCGAGGATATTATGCGTAAGTTTGGTTTTTGGCTGATTTTAATCAGTTTGCCACTGCTGCTGATCGCCGCGCTGGAAGGGGCGGTACGTTTGCTGGGGTTGGTACCAACTTTTCCGGTTTTTGTGCCACATCCTGCCGCCCCGCAATATCTGACCATGCGACCCGATGTCATTCGGCGTTATTTTCCTGCGGGCGCTGACATCCCCAATGTTACGGTAGAGCCGCATTATTTCTTACAAGAAAAACCGAACAATGGCATTCGCCTGTTTGTGCAAGGCGGCTCAACCGCGGCTGGTTATCCTTATGGTTTAGGCGCATCGATTGCTAGCATGCTGGAAAACCGGCTGCGCCATAGCTGGCCTGATAAACCGGTGGAAGTGGTGAATACGGCGCTTTCGGCGGTAAACAGTTACACGCTGTTAGATGTTGCTGATGACATCATTGCCCAGCAACCAGATGCGGTGCTGATCTATGCCGGTCACAATGAATTTGTCGGCATTATGGGCGTGGGTTCAAATTATCGGCTGGCGGAATCGCCCGCAGCAACTGCGGTGTATTTACAGTTAAAACAATTACATCTGTACAAATTACTGGAGCAAATGCTGGTGAGTAAACCGGCAGTTGCCGCCAACTCGCAAGAAAAACGCACCTTGATGTCGAAGATGGCGGTAGCGCAACCAATAGCGCTGGATTCGCCAGTATATCAAGCGGGCATCGCGCAGTTTCAGCGCAATATGAGCATGCTTTTGGCTAAATATCGCAAGGCTGGCATTCCGGTGTATTTGGCGACTGTCGGCAGCAATATCGCCGACCAACCGCCGTTTCAAAGTGCTGATTTAACACCAGAGCAACTGAAGTCTTTAACGGCGTTGCAGCGTGGCGATTCATCGCAGTTTGCCTCGTTAGCGACAGAAGCAAAAGCTCAGCAACACGCGATGTTAAGTTACCAACTTGGCCAGTGGTTACGTCAGCAACAACGTGCGACAGAAGCGCAAGAATGGCTGAGTTTAGCCCGAGACTTTGATACCTTACGTTTTCGCGCGCCACAAGACATTAATCAGCAAATTAAAGGCTTCGTTGACAACAAAACCGTGTGGTTAGTCGATGCCGAACAAGCACTGCGTGACCATAGTGCAGATAGACTGATTGGTCGGCAGTTGATGCTTGAGCATCTGCATCCAAATTTACCGGGTTATTTTGTCATTGCCGATGCCTTTTATCAGGCGCTTGCGAAGAGCCAGCAGCTGCCTGCTTATGCGGTGAATGTAGAGAAAGCCAAAGCTTGGGGGTTGCGGCCAGTGGTTCCTGCCGAGGAATTTGCCGCTTTTGCTCGGGTCGCGCAGTTAACCTCAGATTATCCATTTCAGCGCGCACCACAGCCGGTCGAATTACCTGCCGCAGAAAACCCATTACAACAAGCGGGACTCGATTTCTATGCGAAGAAAATCGATTGGCTGCAATTGATGCAAATTTCCATGCAAGTCTACCAACAACAAGGTGAGCGTGACATGCAGCTAAAAATTGCCGTAATTTTGGCTGATGCCGCGCCCGACCAACCAACTTGGAACGCCTACGCCGCCAAGTTACTGGAAAAAAGCAGCACGCCAGAGCTCGCTTGGTGGTATTGGCAACGCGCTGCGCGCCAAGATCCAAATAACAAGGCTTATCAACAGACGAAATAAAGAGTCGATATTTTTCAGTGGAAGTTATCCAGTCGACCCCATTCGGGGGCAGCAATCACCACGATGCCCCCGTTTATTTTTGCCAAGCAAGTTAAATGTAATGTCAGCAAATCATCCACTTTACTGATGACCTGAGGTCATTTTTGCCACTCAAACCCCAACTTCGCCGCTTGGCACCAAATTCACCATAGCCTGTTTTGTCATTGGATAATTGCCACAAGAGCAATGTTCCAACGACTTTAGTCCCAACAGCAAAAGGCTATTTTATGATCAAACATATTTTTTCGGCGGCATTGGTTAGTTGTGTTTGTGTGCAAAATTCATTCGCACAAACGACAATTCACCAGCAAATCACCATGGCAAATAAGCAGCAAGCGGTCACGGCGACAGCAATGCAACAAGTGCGGTTTCAGGATGATTTTTACCAAGCGGTCAATGGCGAATGGCTGAATACCGCGATCATTCAACCAGAAGCATCAGCCGTATTTGGTGCTGACTTACCGAGTATCACGGCAAATCAGCTGGAAAAAATTGTCACGGAATTGGCGAGTCAACAAAATCGAGATGGCAGCGTTGCGCAGAAAGTGGCGACCTTTTACTCGACTTTTCTAGATACCGACCACATGGAAAAATTGGGAATGTCTCCGGTAAAAGCGCTGTTAGCGCAAATCGATGCCTTAAATTCCATGGCCGATTTAGCATTTTGGCAAGGTCAAGCACAAGGGCGCTTAGAAACACCGATCCATTTCCCATTTGTGATGCCTGGTTTACAAGATCCGACCACTAATTATGCGATGCTGGCGCAAGGCGGTTTAGGTTTACCCGACCGTAGTTACTATTTAGCGTCCAACGATGCGGAAGTTAGTAAAATTCTGGCGGCGTATCGGGCCTATTTATACCAGTTAGCGACTCTCGCTAAGTTGCCCAACGCTGTGAAGGTGGTCGATCAAGCGCTGGCACTCGAGACAAAAATCGCCACTGCACAATGGGATTTGGCCAAGAGCAGAGATCCGAGCAATATCGTGACTATGGGCAAAGCGGAATTGATTGCTGCAGCACCTGCATTTGTTTGGGATTCATTTCTTGCAGGCGCTGACCTTGGCAGCCAACAAACCCTAAGTAATCTGCAGCCTGGTGCTGTGATTGCAATTGCCAAGCTATATACCAGTGGCTCACTCGCTGAGTGGAAGGCGTACAGTAAACTGCAAACTTTAAATGAGTCGGCGCCGCTGTTATCGGCAAAGTTTCGGCAAGCGCATTTTGCATTTTATGGCAAAACACTGAGCGGTCGTTTGCTCCCTGAGCCACAGCAAAAGCAGGCAATTGCCAAATTGAATAGTGCCATGGGCGAAGCATTAGGCCAGTTATATGCCGAGCGTTATTTTCCGGCCGATCACAAGAAACGGATGCAGGAAATGGTGCAGAATTTGTTGGCGGCGTACCAAGATGCAATTACCAAATTAACTTGGATGTCTCCTGCCACCAAAGCCCAAGCGCTTGATAAAATTGCAAAATATGGAACAAAAATTGGGTATCCAGATATTTGGCGCGATTATACCGATTTAAACATTGTCGCTGGCGATGCACTGGGTAATCAGCATCGCGCGGCGCGGTTTGAATGGCTGAATAAAGCGCAAAAAGCCGGTAGAAAAGCCGATAAACGCGATTGGGATATGTTGCCGCAAATGGTCAATGCACAATACAACCCACTTCGAAATGATATCGAGTTCCCTGCCGCGCATCTGCAAGCGCCGTACTTTGATATGCTTGCTGATGATGCTGCCAACTATGGCGCTATCGGCGCAATTATCGGCCATGAAATCAGCCACGGTTTTGACAATATGGGCAGTCAGTTTGACGGTGATGGCAAATTTCGCAATTGGTGGTCAGAACAAGATAAAGCGGCGTTTAATGCCATGGCCGAAAAACTGGTGAAGCAATTTAATCATTATGAATTGTTTCCCGGGAAACATGTTGATGGGCAACTGACCCTCGCCGAAAACATGGCAGATCTGGCTGGACTACAAATCGCTTTTGATGCTTACATTAAAAGTCTAAATGGTAAAAAATCAAAAGTAATCAATGGTCTCACTGGTGAGCAACGATTCTTTTTTAGTTATGCCCACAGCCGTCGCAGTAAATTTCGCCAAGAACTGGCAACTCAGTGGCTGGTGACCGATCCGCATGCACCTGATGTGTTTCGCATTAATGGTGTGGTGATTAATATCGAGGGCTTTCATCAAGCATTTGCGACTCAACCAGGTGACGGTATGTTCAAAAACCAGGCCGAACGTCTGCGGATTTGGTGATTTAATGCGGTAACTTAACCGCTAAATCGAGGTGCTGAACCACAGCATTTGCTTTAGATGATATCTTGGATGGTAGTTATCATCCTGTTCGGACTGATGACTACCAAACTTCTGTTAACTTAAGGTTTTTGCTAAATGCAGCCATTTTTTTTCTTTCCACGTGACCGACTATTTTGGTTTTATCATTGTGGCGCTGTGGCTTTTGTTACGGTCACGACCTTAATTAGCATGCTTTTTCTCGGAGATCCGTCAGGTTTTAATATCACGAGTTCCTTGGTCTGGGCTTTGCCGTATTCGCTCGTTGTTTTAGTGTTTCGTTACTGCTATCAAAAAAGAAAATGGTACCTGTTAAATATCCCACGATTGATGCTACTTATCGTGCTGTACGGGACTATCACTGGAGTATTGGTTGTTGCTTTGGTGTTACTTATCACCATCCCCATGTTTTGGACTGAGTTGCCAAAAGGTCAGCCGAATTTTGATATCAGCTTGTTTATATTTCGAAATCTGATTGGAGGGAGTCTCAACACTCAGCTGTTTATTTGTTCATGGATTTTTATTTACGCCAACACCATCAACTCCAAACAGAAAAAATTAACCGAAATCAACAATTTGCGCCTGCAAAGTAGCCTTCGGGAAGCTCGGCTTAGCAATTTATCCAATCAACTGAATCCGCATTTTCTGTTTAATGCCTTAAACAATATTCGATTTATGGTGCATGAAAACGCGCAAAATGCAGAGAATATGATCTTGGCCTTGTCCGATATATTGCGGTATTCCCTGGCCAGTAGCGAACTGACCAAAGTGACGATTGGTCAGGAAATGGAAATAATTGACCGATATATCTCGATAGTCAGCATTCAACTGGAAGATCGGTTGCATTTTTCCAAGCACATTTCCGAACATTTGCATGGCTACTTACTGCCACCAATGGTGTTACAGATGCTGGTGGAAAATGCCATCAAGCATGGCATCGACAATATTGAAGGCGGTGGCCAGTTGCAGCTGCAGGCGTTTGAGCAGGAAACCGCTTTGGTTTTTACCGTCAGTAATGATTTGCCAGCTTTGCACACAGGCAATAGTGCTAATCTTACCCATCATAATACCGGTCTTGGCTTAGAAAACATCCGACAACGGCTGATGCTGCTGTATGGGAATAATGCGAGTTTGTTGATAAATCAGCAAAACAGTAGCAATGCTCGGCCGCAATTTGTGGTCACTATGACTATCCCCAAGGAGTTTGCACGATGAAAGTTGTGGTGGTTGAGGACTCAAGACTTGCCCGGGAAGGTCTGGTGCGTATGTTAAAAGAGTACCCAGAACTAACGATTGTCGGGCAAGCCGACAATATTAATGTTGCTTTGACCTTAATAAACGAGCACCGGCCGGAGGTGATTTTTCTCGATATCCAAATGCCTGGTGGCTCTGGTTTTGAATTACTGGAGAAATTGAGCTATTTGCCGAGGATTGTGTTCACGACGGCGTATTCTGAATATGCGATCCGGTCTTTTGATTTTAATACCGTTGACTATCTACTCAAGCCAATCAGCAAAGCAAGATTACAGGGCGCAATTAGCAAATTGTTGTATGTCCGTGAGGATGGCGATGCGGCAAATCAACCTGAGCTAAATGACGGATCTGATTTAAACAAACCTGCCAAAAAGCCGCCGCTGGAGCTGAATAGCAAGATATTTATTAAAGATGGTGACCGCTGTCATCTCATCAAGCTGGAATCGATTTGTTATATCGAAAGCCAAAAGAATTACGTGCAGATTTTTTTCGAAGGCCAAAAAGCTTTTGTCAAAAAATCGCTGAATCTGATTGAGGAAAGACTGCCCCAAAGTTTGTTTTTCCGAGTCAGTCGGCAGCATATTGTCAATTTGCAAGAGATCCAAAAGATCGAAGAATCAATTGGTGATGGCTATAACATTTTGATGAGTGATGGCACCGAATTGGAAGTTTCCCGCAGAAATGCCACCGCGTTAAAAGAGTTACTGAGTTTTTAAACCTAAACTGGTAAATCGACCCCATTGCTCAAGACTTTTTGGGTTGTGTTGCACTTTTTTGGGTAATTTGTACAGTTTTCACTCCGCGACCGAAGTCCCGCCAGTACTAGCGTTTACCCGCTGTTAATCAACTTTGTTGCACCAAAAAGAGGCGAATATTTCACTTTGCCTGCTGACGGTGCAAAGTTCCCACCATGAATACGTATTCATCTTGAGCTATACCTTGAAGGCGATTAATTAATAGACATCAGCGAATGAAACCACCAATGCTCAGTTGTTTGCTCATCTTGAGCCGCTTGCGACATTTACACATTGCGATGTGTGAAGTGATATGGGGGATTTAGTCGCCGATGGCTTGGATAAGACGACAACTCGTAAAACGCATAACGACCACCGCATCGCTGTTTTCGGGCAGTGATGATAACAAGACCCAAACTTTACCACTGGCGAACGGATAGCTCGCTGGTGGTTTTGTTATAGGGTCGATAACCAAACCGGGGATGATGGCATGTTAAAGTTCAAACTCAGTGTTTTAACGCTCGCGCTCGCCAGTGCAGGTATGGGGCTTTGTGCGCAAAGCGCCTTTGCTGCAGCGGCACAAGAGCAAGCAGCGCCAGCTGCAACAGCAGCGACAAACACCACAGACAGCAAAAAGAAAAAGAAAGAAGAAGAAATTGAAGTCATCGAAGTACGAAGCTTCGCTGGCAGTTTGATCCAATCACTGAACGTTAAACGGTTTAATGACACGGTTTCAGAAACCATTTCTGCTGATGATCTCGGCGCATTACCCGATGTTTCAATGGCTGATGCGTTAACGCGTCTCCCAGGGGTGTCTGCAGTTCGTACTGGCGGTCAAGCCTCAGAAATCAACATTCGCGGCATGGAAGGTGGCTTTGTATTTTCAACCTTAAACGGCCGCGAACAAGTCTCCACCAACGGCAAACGTAATATCGAATTCGACCAATACCCGTCAGAGCTGATTAACGCTGCGGCGGTTTTTAAATCACCAAAAGCCTCGCTCATTGAAGGCGGTGTTGCGGGGACTGTTGATCTGCAAACCGCAAGCCCATTAAAGGCGACTAAGAATCACAACTTCGTGGTGAACGCCCGCGGCAGTTTTAACGACCGTGCCAATGAAATCTCGGATGCGACTGAAGCAGGTAACCGCCTAAGTTTTTCTTACCAAGGTAAATTCCTAGATGAAACCTTAGGGGTTGCTTTAGGTTATGCGCGTTTATTCCAGCCAAGTGTGGCCACACAATTTGTCGGCTTCAACTACAACCAAGAACGTGACCTTGATGGCGTTGCTAATGATGCCCAGCAAGAGCTAGTCAGCGAAGGTTTTGAAATGCAACACCGTGGCGGTGAAGAAACCCGTAATGGTTATGTTGCAGCGCTTGAATGGCAGCCAAATGATAAATTACGAGTGAAGGCGGATGCCTTTATCTCTAAATTTGATACTAAAGCTTTTGCTCGTGGTTTCCGGGCAAAGTTTGAAAGCGGCACGGCGATTATTGATAACCCAGTGATTGTCGATGACATCATGGTCGGTGGAACGGTTAAACGTCGCAGTGATGGCATGACTCGCGTGGAAATGGTCAACGATGACAACACTGACTTTGACGAAGTCCGTAGCTACGGTTTTAAAACCGAATATGACGTGACAGACAACTGGTCACTCAGTGCCGACATTGCGCATTCATCGTCAACCAGTAACTTCCGCAATGGTTTGTTATGGTCTTTAGCGTCTACTGATGCTACTGCGGCAAAACCAATTGTCGACCCGAACGTTTCTATCACTTACCAGCTCAATGGCTTGAATTTACCGGGTATTGGTATTAGTAATGCGGCTTCATTCACCGATATTAACAAAATGCTGGTGAGTAAATACGGCATTTATCCAACCTTAAATACCGATGAAGTCGATGCTTACCGTTTAGATAGCACCTACAAACTGGAGAACGATTACATCGCTTCCATTGAAGCCGGTGTACGTTATGCAGAACGCGATTACACCAGTGATCGTCAAGTGTTTGAATATGGTTCGGACGCGCTGTTTCTCTCTAGCGAAGCACCACTGCGTTTAACGCAAGACATGGTTAAGCGCGTTGATTTTAAAGGTGAGTTTTCGGCATTCCCTAGCTACTTAGCCATAGATATGGATAAAGCGCTCAATGCGTGGTTCCCGAAAGGCATTCCACAACCAAAACAAACCTGGGGTAATGGTTATGCAGGTTTAGCCAATCCTGTTGCTGGTGGTAAGTCAACACCATGGAGTGTTACTGAAAGTGGTGACGTTTCGGAAAAAGTGGTGTCTGCCTATCTGATGGCCAATTTGGATATGGAAGTATTCAATCTGCCGCTAACTGGTAACTTTGGTGTGCGTATGGTTGAAACTACGCAAAAAGCCAGCAACATGACTTATGTGGATGGTGATGCCGCCAAAGGCGCGCAGTACATCACTGATGAAGCAGGTTTAGTGACTGACGATTATGCACCATCAGTGATTGGTTTGACTTATACCGATTATCTGCCAAGCCTGAACTTAAATTTAGCGCTGACCGATAACGACCAAGTGCGTTTTGCTTATGCCAAAGTGATGTCACGTCCGCCAATTGAGCAGCTGGCATCAGTGACGTCTTTTACCATTGGTTCAAATGGTAAAGTTTCAGGTTCGTCGACGCGTAGCCCGTTCTTAAAGCCATTTTTTGCCGATCAGTTTGACTTGTCGTATGAACGTTATTTTGAAGATTCAAACGGCGCCTTTGTCGCTGCCTTGTTCTATAAAGATATTAAATCCTTTATTCAACAAGACACTATCGCGCAATTCGACTTCGCCTCAGCTGGTTTCCCATTGCCGCAGTATGTGCCAGGCACAGAGCCGGGCAATCCAGATGGTTTACCGCCAAAAGCAGTGAATCCAATCGGTGATTACTCAACAGCCGTGAATAACGACCAAGGCGGTTACATTCGTGGTATTGAATTGGCTTATACCCAAGTGTTTAAAGACTTGCCATCGTTCTGGTCAGGTTTAGGGGTGAGCGCGAGTTACTCCTACACCGAGAGTGAAATCGAAACTGAAGTGATCAACGGACGTCAAAGCTTTAAAGCTGAGCTCAAAGGCTTATCGCCAAACGTCTACACCGTGACAGCTTTCTGGGAATACGACGGCTTTGAAACGCGCTTAAGCACTCGCTTCCGTGATGATTTCTTATCTGACCAATCTGCTCTCGCAAATCAAGACGTGCGCTATGACGCAGAGACGGTGATGGATTATCAAGCCTCTTACCAAGTGAATGACAATTTGGGCTTATTGTTCCAAGTCAACAACTTGTTGGATGAGCCAACCAAGAGCTACTGGGGGGATACCGCGTATACCGGCACTATCCAGTTCTTTGGTCGCCAATATTACTTGGGTGCAAATTACACGTTCTGATGCCCGCATTAGTGCAAACGATGCGAGTTGAACCCAAATTTACGGAGTAAGAAAGTTATGAAAAATACGATGTTAACGCTCAAGTTGGCGACCTTCGGAGCAATCGCTCTGATGGTGGTCGGCTGTGGCGGCGGTGATGACACCGCCCCAGCGCAAGCTTTGTTAAGCTGCCCAGTGCCACAAGTTCCTAATGCCGCAGGCACGGCTTGTGTGGCGCCGAAGCCACTGAAATGTACCGCACCAGAGTTTCCGGATGCGAAAAACGAAAGTTGTATTGTCGGTTATAACCCGAAGTTACCAGCGCCAATTGTGATGGCTGGTGCTAACCAAGCGGTTATTTTCTTTAATAAAAAAGGCAGCTACGACGGCTATCGTTTACACACTTGGAACAATGATACTTGTGATGCGTACACCACAGATTCATTGGCAAAAGCTTGGGATAACGGTTTAGAAATTTCCGGTGTTGACCCAGTCTATGGTGCTTACTGGATATTGAACCTGAAAGATGGCGTCAAGGGTAAAGCGGAAGCTTGTGGTAACTTCATTATCCACGTCGGGACTGATGATGCCGGTAAAGCCTTAGGTGCTGGTGATTTTAAAATCGAGTTAGGTCCAAAAACGCCATCGCAATTTATCTCAATGAGCTGGACCTTCAACGGTAAATCGTCAGTGTATAGCTTCCCAATCGATTCATTGGGTGTGCAAATCGCGGATAACGCGGCGCATTGGTTAGATCGCAATACCTTCTTATGGAATGGCGATACGGCTGGCGTAAGTAAAGTGAAACTGCACCACGCAGCGGCTGCTGACTTAAAAATCAACGGTGACACTTTAACGCTGAACGGTGAAAGTGTCGAAGTGGTGCCAACAGCTCTGACTGATGAGCAAAAAGCAAAAGTGCCACATTTAGCGGCATGGCCAGCTTACAAAGCGACATTAACTGCAGATCAAGCCAAAGCGATTGTGAAAAATCAATTAGCGATTGGTTCATACGATTCCGCAAACAAGTTGATTGGTGCTTCTTATGTCCAAGCCGCCAAAGTGTTAGATGACTTGTATACCAGCGGTGCGAAAGACGCGAATGAAGCAATGTTGGGCGTAGTTTATGATGGTACTAACATCAAAACTTCCGTTTGGGCACCAACAGCGCGTAGCGTTAATCTGAAAGTTTACAATAGCGCCAAAGCGTTAACGGCCACCAATGCGATGGTTTTGGATGCAGCAACAGGTGTTTGGAGCTACAGCGGTGCCAAGTCGGGTTTAGATCGTCAGTTCTATCGGTTTGAAGTGACGGTTTACCATCCGCTCACCAAAAAAGTTGAAACTGTTGAAGCAACCGACCCGTACTCATACAACACTTCAACGAACGGTCGGTATAGCCAGTTCGTTAATTTGGCGGATGCTGATACCAAACCTACTGGTTGGGATACCCAAGAAATTGTTGCCCAAGGCAATGCCGAAGATACCGTGATTTACGAAGGTCATATTCGTGATTTCTCGGTCCGTGACACCTCAACAGCTGCCGCGAACCGTGGTAAATATTTAGCCTTCGCCGAAGCAAACTCTGCGCCGGTCAATCACTTAAAACAACTGGCAGCAGCAGGTGTAACCCACTTCCATATGTTGCCAGCGATGGATATTGCCACCATTAACGAAGATGCCAGTAAACGCGTTGACTTAAACAACACAGTCGCTGAGTTGTGTAAAGTGAATGCAAAAGCGCCAGTGTGCTTAAACGGCGGCACTGCCACATTAGAAGATGTGATGAAGGGTTACCAAAATTCTGGTGAAAATGCTCAGGCGTTAGTGCAATCAATGCGTGGCACTGACAGCTTCAACTGGGGTTACGATCCACACCACTTCACCACACCTGAAGGCTCTTATGCGTCAAACCCAGAAGGGATTGCACGTATTAAAGAAATGCGGGCGATGAACCAAGCATTGCACGGCATGGGCTTACGCGTAGTGTTGGACGTTGTTTACAACCACACCAGTTCATCTGGCCTCAACGACAACTCAGTGTTTGATAAAATCGTGCCAGGCTATTATCACCGTTATAACCCAACCTCAGGCGGCATTGAGCGTTCAACTTGTTGTGAAAACACTGCCACTGAGAACGTGATGTTCGACAAATTTATGCAAGATTCTTTAGTGACTTTAGCCAAAGAATATAAGTTTGACGGCTTCCGTTTTGACATCATGGGCCACCATCCAAAAACCAGTATCCTCAAAGCGCGTGATGCCGTGCGTGTAGTTGATGCAGATACTTACTTCTACGGTGAAGGCTGGAACTTCGGTGAAGTTGCCAATAACGCACGCTTTGAACA
>Ga0187844_10001382_pt1 | contig 18516 bp, 17 predicted proteins | sample SpaLakP09_SKY_50_FD_134517 | JGI IMG/M metagenome (GOLD analysis project Ga0187844, IMG submission 134517) | Oligotrophic lake water microbial communities from Sparkling Lake, Wisconsin, USA - SP09_SKY_50 | ecosystem: Environmental > Aquatic > Freshwater > Lake | place: USA: Sparkling Lake...
AGCAAATAGCTAAATTTAAAGATTAAAAAATATAAATAAAAAAAAAAAAAATAATAGAAAATAAAAAAACATTAAATAAAAATTAAAATAGAAAAAAAAAAAAAAAATAAAAAAAAAAAAAAAAATAACTTGTAGTCAAGATATTAGAAATAAATAAACTAGAAGAAAATTTATTAATTAAATATACAGTAAAAAAAAAATTTATAGAAAGTAAAATTACAATAAAAAAAATAATAACTATAAATATTAAATAATCTAATAAATTATAAGATATTAAAAATTTTAAATTATAAATAATAATGTATAATAAAATTAATTTTGTTACCACAACCAACGAATATAATATTTTTTTTGAAAAAAAAATTTTTGAGTTAAAATTTTTTAAATTTAAAAAATATATAATTGGTAATAATAAAAACAAACCCCATAATTTTATAATAAATGCAAACGATGCAAAAATAATTGAAGCTAAGTAAAAATATTTTTTTGTATAATTTTGTAAATAACACAAACTTAATAATATAAAAAATAAACATAAATTTGAGTCTGGCTTTAAACTTGATAGTGAAAAAATAAATCTTTCATTAGATATAAAAATTAAAAGAAAAACAAAATAAACTAAAAATTCATCTACACCAAAATACAATAATAATTTTTGTATTAAAAAAAGTGTACAAAAACCTGCAATAAAGTGAATAAATATTGTAAAATATATAACATTTTTGTCACTTAAATTAAAAAAAATATTTAATAAATTATATAAATATTTAAAATAATAAAATTCGACACCGTATTGAGCAGCATCGGCATTTATAAAATATTTTTTATTATCTCTTACGGCAGAAAGTAATTGATCGGCTAAATATAATTCATCATCTGAATAAAGTCCAATATCTTGATAGTTTTCAAAGGTAAATAACGTATTTACATTTAATAAATAAAAAAAATAAAAAGAAAAAAAACTTAAAATAATTGTATTATAATAATTATGTTTTTTCATTATTTAAAATTTTATTATTTAAATATATGAGATCATGCTTTTTTTCATTGAAATGTATAATTTTTTTTACAATTAAAGAGTTATTTTTTTATACATTAAAAACATTCCTCAAACCTAATTTATTTTTTTAAAAAATTTTTTGTCATTCCAAACCGCTAATTCTACAATTTTTTATATGTTTAGTATACAGGCTCTTTAGTACATTAAGATCATTTTCTCTATATCAATTTTTAAATAATTTATGTTTCCAATTTTATTTAATATGAAGAATTTTTTTAATTTCATATTCGTTATATATATTTTATTAATTATATTATAATTTGTTTTTTAATGCATAAGTCTATCTTTTACTTTAAATGTCTTAATTTCTTTTTATAATTGATTTATACTGCTTGAGTATAGATCGGGTTGCATTTTTCTAGTAATATTTTACTAAATTTTCTTTATATTTTTAATATCAATTAGCTTATTATATATTATTTTCTTTTTGCAGTTTTTTTTATAAGCTCAATACAAAAAATAAGTGCCTTTTTATTTTTTTTCAAAATTTATTAGACCACAATCCTTTATTTGCTATGACATAAATAAATATAAGATACTTAGATAATTTTTTTTGTAGTATTGTTCAAATTTAAAAAACATAATTTAAAAACTAAAATGAAAATAAAAAGAATATATGTATTTGGTCTAAATGGGTATATTGGATGTCATTTAAAAAAAAAATTAAATAATGTAAAATATAAAATTTTGCCGATTAGCAACACATTTTATGATAAAAGTTATAAATCTCTTTTAAAAAAAACTAATTCTGAGGATATTTGTATAAATCTTAGTTCAATTACAGGAACAAATTGTAATGCAGACATTAATAAAACAAAATTTATAAATATTGATCTAAATAAAGAAATTTGCGATTCAAGGATTGGAAAAATAATCTTCATCTCTACAGCTGCTTTATATAAAAATTCAAAAAATTTATGCAATGAAGAATCATTTTTAAATCCTACAAGTCTTTATACAGAAACAAAATTAATCTCAGAAAATATAATCAAATCCTCAAACAAAAGGTATGTAATCTTAAGACCTGGAATTTGCTTTGGAGGCCAAAAAATTATCATTAATAATTTTATAAATCTTTTTATTTATAATGCTGTAAAAAATATACCAACTACAGTACAAGATCTAAATACTTTTAGACCATATGTGCCAGTAGATACTGTTGCAGAAGTAATTAAAAAATTAATTGAAAAAGATATTGAAGATCAAATTTTTAATATAGGTTTCAATAATATGAATAAACGAAAGATTGATTTATTAAATATACTACTATCAGTAACAAAATATAAAAAAATAAATTTTATATCTAAAAATGCCTATAGAAGTTATAAACTCGACTCAAGAAAAATAAATAATTTTTTAAAAATTAATAAAAAAGAACTAAAAAAAGAAATTTCACTTTTAAATACAAAATCAAAAAATGAATTTAAGTAATAAGAAAATTTTAATACTTGGGGCAAATGGTTTTATTGGAAAATCAATTAAAAACTTTTTAATTAAAAAAAATTTCAAAGTACTGACTTATTCAAAGTCAGAAGGAAATGACTTGTTAAATTTAAATAAATTTGTCTCGTTTATTAAAAAAAAAAGACCCTCAATAATTATCAATTGTGCCGCAGTTCAAGGTGGTTTGCAATTTCTAATTAATAATTCTGCAAAAATTATTTTTAATAACTTGCAAATCTTAATTAATATTTATGAAGGAATTAAAAAAGCAAATTTAAGAAAAGTTTTGGTTATAAACCCTTTGGCAAATTGTTCTTATAGTGCAAAAGATAAGGTTCAAAAAGAAACTAATTGGTGGAATGGAATACCACATGAAAGTACAATTGCTTTTGGCTCTACAAGAAGAATGGTTCAAATTATTAGCAATTGCTATGAAAAACAATTTGATATCAAATCTAAAAATTTTATTCTGCCTGGAGTCTATGGTCCAAATAATCACTTAAATGATGAAAAACTTCATGCTTTAGATGGCTTAATTTTAAGAATGACCAAAGCAAAAAAATATAATCTAAAAATATTTAAAATTTGGGGATCTGGAAAACCAGTAAGAGAATGGTGTTATATTGATGATGTTGTTAAATTCATTTATTTACTGATAACAAAAAATCATAAAATTATCTTTCCAATAAATCTTGGTCAAAAAAGGGGTTACACGATAAAGAAACTATCTTATTTAATCAAAAAAAAATTAAAATTCAAAGGGAAATTAATATTTGATAAATCATATATTGATGGAGCAAAAATAAAAGTGCTTGATAATAAATTTTTTAAAATAAATTTTCCGAAATTTAAATTTACCCCTATAGAAGAAGGGGTGGGCAAATCAGTAAAATATTATTCTAAAATGTTATGCTAAATATTAGTAAATCTATTATTTTTTAGGTAAGCAAAACTTTTTACTAACTCATAAATTCCCTCGAGTATTGAATATTTTGGTTTGAAGCCAGTACTTTCTATCTTGTCGTTAGAAACTAAATAATCTCTTTGATCTGGGTCTTTTATATGACTAGCTTCACTATAGATAAAATCTGGAATTATTTGTTTAATATTTTCGCAAAGTTCTTTTTTTGATAAGTTTGCATCACTAAGACCTACATTAAAAATATTTTGTTTCATAATTTTATAATTATCAAGCGTGTGAAGAAAAACATTCACAACATCTCTTACATGAATATAGTTTCTTCTAAAATTTGACTCAAAAAGCACAATATATTTGTCATTAAAGGCTTTATAGGTAAAGTCATTAACTAGCAGATCTAATCTCATTCTATTTGAAAGACCAAAAACTGTAGCTAGCCTTAAGCTTACAAAGTTTTCTCTCTGCATTAAAATTTTTTCTATCTCAACTTTATCAGTTGCGTATTTTGAAATAGGGTTTAGTGGACTGTTCTCATCACAATAATTATTTTTTTCACCTTTTCCATAGGCGCTATTAGTAGTTGGCATGATAATAATTTGTGAATTTGATAAAATTTTAAATAATTCCTTAATGGAGTCCACATTTATTGTTTGGGCTTCAAATTTTTTTTTACTACAAATCGGAGCCCCAACAAGTGCAGCTAGAGGAATTATTATATCTTTATTTACAACTAGTTGTTTCATCAGAGAGATATCTCTCACATCTCCATTGATAATTTCAAGATTTTTTGAAAGGCAAGAAGTGTTCAAACTTGTTTGATTATAATAAAAATTATCTATTACCGTAACTTCAAATTTTCTAGACAATAACTCTGGAACCAAACATGATCCTATATAACCAGCTCCACCCGTAACTAAAATTTTCATATTAGACAAATATAGATGAATTAATTACTTTGACAATTTTACTTATATTTTTTTTCGATAAGCTTGGATAATTTCCAATATACATTGCATAAAAATGAATATGTTCAGTATTTTTAAAATTACTCAAACTAATATTTTTTATAAATTTTTTAAGATATGGTTGTCTTAATTGATTTCCACCACCAGCGCTACCGACTCTAAATTCTATTTTATTATCTTTTAGTTTTTTTATTAATCTTGACATTAAATTACGATCTTTATTTTTAAGAACTAAGTTAAATGCATAATTACTTGATCCTTTTAAATCAAATTCTGTATAAAAATAATCATTATTTAATAAACTCAAAAAATATTGATGATTTGAGTTTCTTTTTTTTATGTTTTCATCTAACTTTTTAAGTTGATTAATTCCTATTAATGCACCAATTTCGTTATTTCTAAAATTATAACCAGCTAATTTAAATATAAAGTCTTTATTTAAAAATTTATGTTTTTTTATCTCCTGAAATTTATATTTTTCATCATTAACCTCTCTTAACATTCCATGAGATCTCAACATACGAAGATTTTGATAAGTTTCATTACAAGAAGTACAAACCATGCCTCCCTCTATAGTGCTCATGTGATGGGCATAATAAAATGAAAAATTAGAGGTCCATCCAAAAGAACCCAATTTTTTACCATCGAATTTTGCTCCATGTGACTCACAAACATCCTCTATTAACATAATTTTTTTATTCTTAATTATTTTTAATAAATTATACGTCAATGCATTAAATCCTTGAACATATGTTAAAAAAATAGCTTTAGTTTTTTTATTTATTTTACGTAATATCAAGTTTTCATTCATTGCTAAGTTATTTAAATTGATATCTACAAATACAGGTTTAAAACCATAATGAAGCAATGATGATATATCGGAACTCCATGTCAATGGAGGTACAATTACTTCACCACCTTTGGGGAATTTTATTTTTAATAATGCTATGGAAAGTAAATTAGCAGAAGATCCTGAATTAACAAAAACGCTATATTTAACGCCTAGCCATTTTGACCACAATTTTTCAAAATATAAAGTATTTTTTGACTGAGTTAGAACTGGATCTTCTTTTTTTAAATAACTTATTACCTTAGCTAAATCAGACTTGGAAATATTGTTTTTCATTAATGGGAAATTTGGTTTCATTTTAATAGATATTTTTTTTATATTTTTATTATCTTTTAATTTAAATATACAAAAAAGTTCTAGTCATCAATTAATTTAATTCTTGAATCATCAAATTTTAAAGTTTTATTACATTTTCTCAATGCTTCTTTTCTATGGGAGATAATTATAAAAGTCTTAGAGCCATATTTTTCAAAAATATTATCTAGTAATTTATTTTCCAAATTTAAATCTAGTGCATTAGTAGATTCATCAAAAATTATAACATCTGGATTTCTATACAAAGCTCTTGCAATTCCAATTCTTTGACTTTGGCCCCCTGAAATTTTTAAACCTGATTCACCTAATTTATTTTTCTCTAAATCTTTATTTAAATCAATAAACTCATCTATCATTAATAATTTGCAAATTTCTATAATTTTATCTTTGTCAGGTTTCTCTCCATCCAAACCAAAGCTTATATTTTCTATCAAATTAGAATCCAAAATAATTGATTTTTGAGGGACATATCCAACAATATTTTGCCAATCAACTAGTAAATTCTCATTCAATTCCAAATTATTAATTAAAATTTTTCCATCCAATGGTTTTAATAAACCACAAATAATATCTACTAAAGTACTTTTTCCACAACCACTTTTGCCAATAATACCTAGTTTATCTTTTTTATAAATAATTAGATTAATATTATTTAAAAAAAAATTATCGTTATTTTGTGTGATATTATAATCAAAATATACATTTTTTAACTCTATTTTTTCAAAAGTAATAATTTTCGTTTTATTTATATTATTTGTGTTTATTGGTTTGAATTCTTTTACAATTTCTAAAATTTTTTGCGATGCAAAGATCATATTTTTTAAATTATGAAATGAAGTAATTATTCTGTTGATAATTGGTAGCAATTTGAGAATTACGAGTGAGAATACACCTATCTTGAAAATAACAGAATTTAGGTCATGATTAATTGAATTAAAAATTAAAATCGCTAGTACAAATAATAAAACAACTAAAATTTCAAGGAATAATTTAGGTAATATTCTAATTCTCTCCTCCATAATAGATGCGTTGGCAAATTTTGTATTTTCTAAATTGAATTTTTTAAGAAAATAATTTTTCGTATTTGAAAGTAAAATTTCTTTAAAACCTATTAGAATTTCATTAAGATTTTTTAATTTATTCTCATTGGCACTATGCCTTTCTTTTCCAAGTATATACATTTTGTTTTTATAAATTAAATAAAATATATAACTAAAAAAACAAAATAAACTAAAAATGATAGATGTAGCTTTTAGATCAAATATAATTAAAAAATAGATTAATGATATTAATGTTAAAACATCTATAAAAATATTTATTATATTTAATAAAGTTCCTTGAGAAAATGAATTTATAGATCCTATTAAAGTGATAAACTCGGAGCTATTTTTTTCAGACCTGAATGATATAGATTTTTGAAAAATTGATTGTAAAAATTTTAATGATAACCTTACATTTATTCTGTATAGATATTTAACTTTATAAACATTAACTAGCAAAAAAATAAAAAATCTAAATAAATAAAAAAGTACTAGTAAGATTAAAAAAAAATTTAAGAAATTATCTTCATTTATAAAATCAATTTCACTTATTATTGGATGATCTAAAAATTCTTTTTTGGTTTTAAAAAAATAAGATAAAATAGGCAAAAATACTCCAACACTTGCAACTTCTAATAAAGATAATACTAATCCAAAAAAAATTAATAAATAAAAACCTTTTTTATCCGACTTGAGTATATTGAAAATATCTTTTATCAGTAAACTAAGATTATTATTCTTTTCATGCATCATTATTAGTTTAGTAAATTATAGTTTGCTTTTATTTTATATATTTTGATAATTAAAATATTATATACTTAATAACACTAGCCAATCTTTTATGAATAAAATAGTATTAACTATTATAAAAAAATGACTAAATCACTTATTAATAAAATTCTCAACAATGAAAAGCAGTCCTTGAGTAAAAAAATATTAGATTTTGATGACAAAAATTTTTATAAATTATGCTTTGAAGCAAAAAAAATTATAAAAAAAGGCAAAAAAATTTTATTTTTTGGCAATGGCGGTAGCGCTTCGGACGCCCAACATTTGGCCACTGAACTGACAGTTAGATTTAAGAAAAATAGAAAGGCAATTGCAGGCATATCTCTTGTTACTGACACGTCCGCTATCACTGCAATAGGAAATGATTTTGGATTTAAAAAAATTTTTTCAAGACAAATTGAAGCGATAGGAAATCGTGGAGATATTGTTTTGGCAATATCAACTTCTGGTATGAGCCCAAATATAATTGAAGCGTTAAAAATTTGCAAAAAATTAAAGATCAAGTCTTTTGCATTTCTTGGAAATAATGGAGGCATAGCAAAAAAATATGCAAGATATCCTATAATGTTTCCCTCGGCACCAACCTCAACAACTCAAAGTATGCAAATTACAGTTGGGCAGGTTTTTTGTGAATATTTAGAAGAAATATTAAGTAAATGACAGATCTAGTCATTTTGGCTGGAGGCAAAGGAACTAGAATAAAAAAACTTGTTGGAAATATACCAAAACCTCTTGCAGAATTTAATAAAATAAAATTTTTAGATTACTTATTAAATTTTTACTGCAAATTTAATTTAAATAATATTTTTATTATTGCGGGTTATAAGGGCCATATGATTTATAAAAAATATAATGGAGTAGTTAAAAATTCTATAAAAATTACTTGTATTGTTGAAAAATACCCCATGGGAACAGGAGGAGCATTAAAATTTATAAAAAAGAAACTAAGTAGTAACTTTTTTGTAGTGAATGGAGATTCGCTTCACGATTTTGATATTTTTGAACTTTTTAAAATAAAAAAAAAGGAGACACAGGCTATTTCTTTATGCAATGTTAAAAGAAAAATTAAGAGTTATAAAAAATTTAATAATCTTAAATTAAAAAAAAACTTAGTTGAATTTTCGAACTCAGTTAAAAATATAAATATCAGTTCTGGTATTTATTTATTCGATAAATCTATTTTTAAATTTTTTAAAAAAAAATGTATTTCTCTTGAAGATGATATAATTTTTAGATTAATCAAAAAAAAAAAAATTACAGGGATTGTTAAAAAAAATAACTTTTTTTTAGATATCGGAACCCCTAAAGATTTTAAAAAGACAGAAAAAAAACTTTTTCAATTATTTTATAAACCTGCAATCTTTTTAGATAGAGACAACACAATTAATATCGATACAGGATATACACATAAAATTAGAAATTTTAAATTTATACCAAAAATACTCAAATTTTTAAAAATAGCAAAAAAAAAATATCATTTATTTATAGTTACGAATCAAGCTGGTATTGGTCATAATATTTTCAAAACTACGGATCTAATTAAATTACAAAAATATATTAAAAATTTTTTATACTATAATAATAAAAAAACTTTTATTAATGATATAAGATATTGCCCTTTTCATCCAAAAGCTAAATTAAAAAAATATAGAAAAAAAAGCTTATTTCGCAAACCAGGAAATTTAATGATAGAAGATCTCTTTAAAACATGGTTAATAAATAGAAAAAAAAGCTTTTTTATTGGTGATAGCACTAAGGATAAGTATGCCGCAATGAAGTCTAATATCAATTTTGTATGGGCTTATGAAAAATTTAATAAAAAAATATTAAATTTCTAAATTAAATTATTTATTTTTCTGCATAATAATCACCATACTCAACCAAAACTGTCGATTTATTGTCTTTTCTCTCGTAAGCTTTTTTATAAGCATTAAAAATATCATGAGGTTCGTTCAAAACAATAAAATCAATGTCTTGGCATATACTTTTAAATGCATTTGTAAAATTGCCGACATGTTGTGATTGTGGGTGAAGAGGTCTTTCTGATCCTACTGATGTTCTAATGATTATTTTATTACGAAATTTTTTAGAACCCATTTCGTTTATTTTATCAATATGGTTTACAAGTTGATTTGCAGCTAAAAGTAAAAAATTCCATCTAGGAAAAATTGAAATTGGAGTGTAACCCTGAAAAGATAAGCCCAAACTAATTCCAAGTTGCATTTCTTCTGCAACCGGCAATTCAATTTTTTTTTTTATAGATACTTGTTCCAAGGTACCAGTCATAGCAGTTCCCGGATAACTAACTGCCTGTCCTATAAATATTGTTTTTCTTTTTTTTCCCAGAAAAGTCATCGCTTTTATTAATTCAGACCTATATTCTTTTTTTTCTTTTTTCATATTAAAATTGAACTCTTTTTCCAGCTCCTGCATGAGGAAATTTATTTTTATAAGTATATATTTCAATATATTTTTTAGAAAATTTTGAAATTGTTAATTTTGAAATTTTCCAAGTTTTTCTTGTATCTGTACAGACAGATAAATTATTATCTTCGACGATAAATTTAATAGGCAACTTGTTGCTAATGCTAAATTTTATACACTCATAAGCAATGCCAGTCTCTGATGTCATGTCACCTAAAAAACAATAAACTTTGCTTGTTGAATTATCCCTTTTTAATCCTAATGCAACACCCACAGCAATTGGAAGATGCCCCCCCACAATTGCAGATGAGTAAATTTTTTCTTTGTGGTAACACAAAGAAATAGATTTTCCATTTAATATATCTCTGATTAATTTTTTTTTACTAACTCCTTTTAAAAGACATTGATAATGAGATCTCCAAGAACAAAATACCCAATCTTTTTTTTTAATTTTTTTAAAAATATTAAGTATTTGATTTTCATTTCCTGAGTATAAATGAACGGGAGATCTAATTTTTCCCAAATTAAACAACTCTGCTATTTTTTCCTCAAATTCAATCAGTTTTTTTCTATTCATTGTTTTTATATATTACATTAGACCCGGTATTTTCAAATTTAAAATCAATTTTTTTTAGTTTATTAAAATTTTTTAAAAATTTTTTTTTATTTTTATCGGGCACAAAAAACAAAATACAGCCTCCACCTCCGGCTCCTAATATTTTTCCTCCTTCAGCGCCAGAATTTAAAGCATTTTCATAAATTTTATCTATAAAATGATTTGAAATATAAGGAGATAGCTCTCTTTTTGCTTTCCATGTTTCATTAAGCATTTTTCCAAAATTAGAAATATTTTTTTTTTTTAAATCGTCTCTAGCCTGAATTGCAATATCTAAAATATCTTGCATATTTTTTTTCTTTTGATTTTGTAATTTTTTAACAAATGTTTTAGTAATATCTGAAGCATTTCTTTGCAAATTTGTATAATATAAAAATAAATTGCTATTTAATTTCTTTATAATTTTTTGATCATTGATATTTTTAATTGTAAAGTTTTTTCTTGAACGAATTTCTATTACATTCAAGCCTCCATATGTAGCTGCTATTTGATCTTGATTCCCAACATTTTCTCTCAGCACATCTTGTTCAAAAATTATTGACTTTAATGCTAATTCTTTTTTGGTAATTTTTTTATTTTTGTCCGTATAAATAGCATTAATTAAACCAACTACAAAAGCTGAACTTGAACCTAATCCAATCCTAGCTGGCAACTCACCGCTGTATAGTAGTTCAAAATTTTTTTTATGCTTAAAATAAGAGAAAATATTTTTTACTACTGGATGCTCAAAATCTGAGAGGCTAATAGTTTCTTCTGTTCTAGAATAAACAAATCTATATTTATTAAAATGAAAATTCCCAAAATTCCTTAATGAGAGATAAATATATTTATTTATAGTACCACTTATAATTAAACCTTTTTTTTTTTCAAACCAACTTGGTAAGTCTGTACCCCCGCCAAAAAGGGATATTCTATAGGGCGTTTTAGTGATAATCATAAATTATTAGTAGAAAAATTTTATATTTAATTTTTCTCAAAAACTTCATTAAATGAATTATATTTTTTTTCAGAATAATTTACATTATTCAAATACCAACTTATTGTTTTTTGAATTCCTTCCTGTAAATTAATATTACATTTAAAATTATTTTTAGTAGCGCATTTCATATCCATAACCCTCATCTTGTCTCCAGATGGCTTAGTTGTATCCCATTTTAATTTTAAATTTTTATTAGGAATAAATTTTAAAATAGTTTCCACTAATTGCTTGATTGTTATGCCGGTGCCACTTCCTAAATTCATTGGATCATTTATTTTTTTTTCTACTGCCATTAGCATTCCCCTAGCAACATCCTCGGAATAAATAAAGTCTCGAATAGCTGTGCCATCACCCCACACAATCAATTCATTTTGAGAATTTAATGACCTTCTAATTAAAGATGGAACAACCATTGCATTATTTTCATCAAAATTATCATATGGTCCATAAACGTTGGCTGGTCTTATAATTGAATAATTTTTGAATCCGTATTGTACCTTGTAGGATTCAAGTTGGAGTTCTCCCATTCTCTTAGCCCATCCAGCGAATTTATCATTTTCGGAAGGAAATGTTGACCATACGCTATCTTCATAAAAAATTTCATTTGGAGCATAAACTCCCACACTACTGGTATATAATAAGTGCTTAGGTTCGGATCTAAACGCCGCTTCTAAAAAATTCGTATTAAATTGGATTGTGGGTACAAAAAAACTTGATGGTTTCTTTAATGCAACAGTCGGAGAGCCTTTTATACCTGCTAAATGAAATATATAATCTTGATTCTTACAAACTTCCAAACAATTACTAAAATCTCTTAAATCTTTCTTTAAATATCTAGCATCTTTCCCAAAAGGATTTGAATTATCTAATGAAACTACAGTCACATTTGCATTCAATTTTACTAGCATATTTGTCAATGCTACACCTATTAAGCCAGTTCCTCCCGTTATGAGTACTTTTGAATTAGAAAAATTCATTTATTTTGGTTTTTAATTATTTGATTTTAAATGTTTAAAATTATCTTTCCACCATTTAATGGTTTTTTTTATACCCTCATCCAGTCCCACTTTTGGTTTCCAGCCAAGTAAGTTTTTAGCTTTTTTACAATCTAGTGATAAAAAAGTAGGAATATTCGGTTTGCTAAGATCATAATTAATTTTCAATTTTTTTCCTGAATACTGTATAATTTTTTTTACTAAATTATTTATTGAAATATCATAACCTAAACCACAGTTCAAAAGTTCAAAATTTTTCTTTTGTTTTTTTATAACTAAATCTACAAATTGAACTAAATCATCGATAAATAATAAATCTCTTTTTTCTTTTCCTTTACCCCAAACTGATATTGTATCTGAAGCTGTTAATACTTTGGTAATGGTGGCACCAAAAACATGGCTTCGCTCAAGATCAAACTTATCATATGGTCCATATATATTTGAGTGCCTAATAGCGGTAAACTTTGTATTTTTTAATCCAGCATAAAACTCGCACATACTTTCATTATAAACTTTGGTGGTAGCAACACCGAAATACTTAGGCTCTATATCTTTTCTTGGATCAAAATTATTTTCAGCTATAGGTTTTTTTGAAGATTTATACATGGTAGTACAACTAAAAAAAATTACATGCTTAATATTATTTTCAAAACAAGATCGAAAAAGAAAAGCATTCATAACTGCATTATCAGTAACATGTACGTAGGGTTGATTGATCACATCTTTCGATCCCGTAGTAGTAGCAGCTGCCTGTATAACAATATCTTTATTTTTTGTAACTGTATCTGCATTTTTTGAAACCCTCAAATCAGATTTAATCCACTTTACTCCCTTTAAATTGAATGGTTTCTTTTTGTTGTAGGTCGCAAATATATTAAATTTTTTATTTTTAGAAAAATAAATTAATAAATTTCTACCTATAAAACCTGTCCCACCACAGATAAGTAAATTTTTTTTTTTCATAAATAAATATTTAGTATAAACTTTTGATTGTATTTACAATCTTTATTCAATTAGAGATATTTTTTGATCATTTTTAATAATATTAACCATTTTTTTTTAGTTCTGTAACTAATAAATAATTTTACATTGCAAATTATCATAGTTAAATTTTATATAATGAATTATGTGCTTAAAATATTTTTTAATAACCGTAGAAATTTTTTTTGTTTTAATATTTGGAATGTTTGATTATATGAATTTTTTTAATTTTACTTCAAAGTTCTATATTGCACAACTTTTTTACTAACTTATGTAATAAACACTTTTATTTCGATACTATATTTCTTATATTATAACTATTAATTTATGAAATGCCTAATAGAGCAGAAATAGATGGCCTTAGAGCAATAGCAGCTTTACTTATCTTAGTATATCATGCTGAATTAAATTTATTTGGCCACCAATTTTTCAGAGGTGGTTTTATTGGTGTTGATATATTTTTTGTTATTTCTGGCTATTTAATATCATCTATCATTTTAAAAGAATTATTCACGACAGGAAGTCTTTCCTTTAAATATTTTTATTCAAGAAGAATAAGACGAATATTGCCAGTATTATTATTTATAATGTTGGTATCGCTTCCATTTGCTTGGATCTATTTATTGCCAAATAGTTTTATAGATTTTTCAAGATCAATTCTTTATTCAATTGGATTTATTTCTAACTTTTATTTTTATTATTCAAATCAAGTTTATGGTACCGAAAGTGTATCATTTAAACCTTTTTTTCATACTTGGTCATTATCTATTGAAGTGCAATATTATATTCTTTTTCCTATATTTTTGTTGGTCATATTTAAATATTTTAAAAAATACCTTATACATATTTTAATAATTACTTTTTTAACAAGTTTAGCATTAGTATATTTAGTAAATAAAAATCATCCCTTATTTAATTTTTATCTTTTGCCAACAAGAGCATTTGAGCTGTTAGCGGGTTCTATACTGGCGTATTTTGAGATTAAAAAAAATGAAAAAAAAAAGGGGGGGGGGAGTAAAAACAAAATACTTAACTTAATACTGCCTGGTATTGGATTATTTTTAATTATCCAATCATTCATTTTTTTTAATAATATTATTTATCATCCATCACTTTATACTTTAATTTGTGTAATAGGCGTTTGTTTAATTATATGGTTCTCGAATAAGGATGAAATAATTACAAAAATACTTTCGACTAAATTATTTGTCGGGATTGGTCTGATATCTTTTTCATTGTACCTATGGCACTATCCTATTTTTGCTTTTGCTAGAGTAAATAATTTTTTTACTGAAAACTTATCTCAAAAATTATTTTTAATAGCTTTAGTATTTATTTTATCATTACTATCATATTATTTCATAGAAAAGCCTGCTAGGAAGAAAAATATTGATTTCAAAATTATATTTTCTTTAATTGTCATTACTATTATTGTCTTAATATCATTTAATACTCAAGTAATTAAAAAAAATGGTTTTAAAAATAGATTACCTGAAATTTTAAAAATTGATGATGAAGATTTTGGAGATTTAGAAAAAAAATTTGCAAATACATTTCTTGATAAAAAAAATAATTCTTCAGAAATAATTTTTAATAAAGTCTACTTAATTGGTGATAGTCATATGAATAGGTTGGAATATGATTTAAAAGAAAAACTTATAAAGAAAAATTATCAATTAATTAGCTCAATCACCGGCCGTTGCTTTTATTTTGTTGGGTTTGACTTAATCAACCTGAATACAGTTAAAGCTGATAATGAATGCAACAATGATTATTTCAAAAAATTGAGGGGAGATTTACTGAAAGAAAGAAATTCAATAATTATTTTTGGAGGAAGGTTGCCATTATACTTAAGTAATAAATATTTTGACAATAAAGAAGGTGGTGTTGAAGGTGGGCGGTGGGAATATAAGTATAATAAAGTTGGAGAGTATGAAGATACTGAAGCTTCATTTAAAAATGAAGTTTTAAAAATTGCTAAAGAGAATTATATTGTCTTAATTTACCCTATACCGGAGGCCGGATGGAATCCGAGTAAGAAAATTTATTTACAATGGCTTAAAAGAGATAGTAAAATTACTGAAAATTTTAGTTTAAAATATGTTACAACTTCATTTCAGATATATAAAGATAGAAGCAAATCTAGTTTTGATCTTCTTGATAGTATAACTGGAAAAAATATTTTTAGAATTCATCCTGATAAGTTATTTTGTAATACAATAATTATTGGTAGGTGTATGAACCATGATAATAATCAAATATTTTACTCAGATGATAATCATTTAACTATTAAAATTAGCAAAAAAATTAATGACTTAATAGTAGAAGAAATTAAAAAAATTGAGACTATAAAAAAATAATTGAAAAATTATTTTTCAAAAAAGAATCTTTGAAATGAGAATAGGCTTTGCAAAATCTTCACTCTTAGTATACAAAGTTTGAATTATATTTGATGTATAGACTATTTAACTTTAGTTAAAGTAAAAAAAACAATTGATGAATCTTTGAAAAAAATAATTAAATTTAAACCTAATAGATCTCAAGAGTCTGCTAGTCCATGATAATAATTATTTAAAAATGAAAAAAAAAATAAATAAAATTTTTGAAGTTTTGGATGAATGGGTAAATGTCAATGGTTCCGGACGTTATGTTCCGAATGATTTTGTTGTACAAAAAAATAAAATCTACGCTCCTGAAATTTTTGGAATACAACAGGTTAGAAATGAAATATTAAGTTTTGTAAAAATTTTACTTAGAAAAAAATTAAATAATTGTCTAGAAATTGGACTGGGTTATCATGGTAGTACCCATGTTTTATGGAAGGAAATATTTAAAAGAGTTTATACAATTGATATTAATAATGGCAGAATTTTGAATTTTATAGAAAATTATAATAAATTTAAAAAATCCTATAACGCACTTTATCCTTCGAGTATATTATTAAATGGATCTTCAAATGATCCTAGCATTTTATCTAGCTTTAAAAATGATTTAAAAACAAACACCAAGGAGAAGTTTTTAGATGTGCTATTTATAGATGGAGATCACAGGTATGAATGCGTTTTATCAGACTGGATAAATTATCATAAGTTTGTTAAAAAAAATGGCATAGTTGCATTTCACGATATAGTAAATATTGATAATAATTCATCTGTAAATAAATTTTTAAATGAATTAGAAAACGGTATTATTGATGGAAAAAAATATAAAATTAACAAAATTATAAAATCAAAGTTGTGCGGAATTGGGTACTATATTGTTTAAAAAAAATTTCCTAATCTATTTCAATTTCTTTAAGTAATGAGAGATTTTTTTTATTTTCATTATCTTTCTTTTTAAAGAAAAATTTTAAACTTTTCTTTATATAAAATAAATTTAAAATTTTTTTCAATATAAATAATAGATAATTATAAGCTTTATACTTGTAACTAGATAAAACTTTATGCTGCCATATTTTATTTACATCTGGATAGTATTTTTTTTTAGATTGACTATTTAAAAATTTAAAAACGTTACGTAAAGAAATTATATCATTTTTAAAATCGTTCATAGGTAACACGTTTCTTTTATGTCCGACATATCTTATAAGAAAATTATCATTTATTTTCTTAAATTTTCCCAAAATTACTAATGTGTAAGACAGTTGCAACTCATCAAAAAATTTCATGGATGGATAATCTTTTTTATTTAGCAGGCTATAAGATTTTTTATATTTTTTAGTGATCATCACAGAAAAAAAAACGTTTTTATAATTATATATCTGCATCATCAATCTTTTATAACTATTACCGCCACTAATAGAATTAAAATTGATACCACTTAAATTAATTATATTTTTATTTTCATATTTTTCAACTAAGTAACTTTTTCCAAAAACTCCAATATAACTTTTATTTCTTTTAAGAAAATACGTGGCAGCTTTTAATCCAGATAAAATATAAAAATCATCATCCCCACTTTGCGCAACATATTTAGTTTTTACGGATTTTATTCCGATTTTAATAACTTCATGTGCTTTACCCAAAATATGTAAAATTTTAATTTTTTTTTGCTTTTTAGATATTATATATTTATTTTTAATAGTAAAAATTTTTTTGCTTGATGAATCTATTATTAATATTTTACAAGTAAATTTTTTTTGCGAATAGTAATCTATGATTTTATAAAAAAAATCTAATCTATCTTTAGTGGGTATGACGATAGTTAAATTCATTAAAACTTATAAATTAATATTATGTATTTTATTTTTTTTTCTATACTTTAAATAAGCACCAATCCTATTCAAATCTGGCCTGCTAAAATTTATGTTCATATAAAAAGAAAAATGAGCAAAAAAAGCAGGGTAACTATATTTAACTTTTACATTTTTATAAAAAAATTTAATAATTGTTAAAATTTCTTTGGCACTATTAACATGTTCATGTCTTTGAATCTCAGAAAATGATTTTCCTGTTTTTATTTTTACTTTTAAAAAATTGAATAGATACCAGCATAAATCCCAAATAAAGTAGCCTTGGCAAGGAATTGAGTGTGATTGAAATGAATTTTTTTTTTTTAATTTTTGTGCACTTTCTGCAAGAAAATATGGTAAGTCAACTAAATGTTCTAATACTGCTATAGATATTATTCTATTGTAGTAATTATTTTTTGTGCTTTTCAAATTTTTGTAAAATTTATTGATATTAATCTTTTCTTTATTATTTGCATAAAGATATTTTTTTGGTTCTATAATATCATATTTATTTTCTTTGAGATTTTCATAAACTAGGTGATTTAGTGTTCCTGCTCCGAATTCGAGTGTTCTGCTTTGTCCTTTTATAGTCTTTATTGCTTTATGCATCCATGACTCGAATAATTGAGAAATTGAATTTTCTCTATTGTTTTTGTAGAATTCGTCAAAATACTTTTTTATCTCATAGGATACTATAGGTCTTTTTTTTGGAAAATTATTTAGTAATTTCTCTATTCGTTTGTATTTAAAGTGAAATTTTTCCATAAATCTATATATCCAAGTATTGTAAAATAAGCTTTTATAATAATGAAACTTAATCTTACATAAAAATGCTAAACTTGCTAAAAAAAAAAAAAAAAAAAATTTTTTTTTTTAAAAAAAAAAAAAAAAAAAAAAAAAAAAAAAAAA
>Ga0187844_10001384_pt1 | contig 18499 bp, 18 predicted proteins | sample SpaLakP09_SKY_50_FD_134517 | JGI IMG/M metagenome (GOLD analysis project Ga0187844, IMG submission 134517) | Oligotrophic lake water microbial communities from Sparkling Lake, Wisconsin, USA - SP09_SKY_50 | ecosystem: Environmental > Aquatic > Freshwater > Lake | place: USA: Sparkling Lake...
ATAGATCCTCTCGGATCTGTAGTGGATCCTCTCGGATCTGTAGTGGAGGCCAAGGAAATCGACTTTATAGAAAACGAAAACGAAGACAGTGTCCTCATCAATTCCAATTTCAATTGCGGTTTCTACATCAACCGAGATACATTATATAATATTTTACGCGGATCAAAATATAATATAGAAGCGGCTTACGATCCGTGCAGTTATCCCGGTGTGAAATGTAAATTCTATTTCAATCATGATATTGGGTTCAATACCGAAAAACAACGAGGTACCATTATGCAGTCAGACTGCCTGCAAAAGATGAGTGAGCTTGGATATAATAAAAAATATACAGAGGTGTCTTTCATGATTTTCCGCACGGGGAGTTGTCTCATTGTAGGAAATTGTTCCGAATCGATTTTACGATTCATTTTCGAATTTATCAAAACTATGTTGAAGGAAGAGTTTAGCGAAATCTCGGTAGCTTCGGAAGAAACTGTAGCGAAAGTGAAACATAATAAGATTCGTAAAAAGACTATTTTAGTGTCGCAAGAAAAGTATAGGTCCTTAGATCGATCGACGAATCAATCTATTTAGGAAAAGCCATTTAGGAAAAATAATAAGTCCAAAAGAATATTTAAAGTAAAATCGTTCTAATATTTTATACTTGGATATAAAATGAGCAAACCTGTTCCTACATCGAATGCTTCCGTCGCCGCACCAAGTGCTACAGCTTTAACAACCCCAAATGGTTATAGAATTCCCGATGCAGCCACACTAACACATGCAGTCAAAATTTCTATTGTGGAAGATAAGCCCATTATGATGGACTATTGGACACACTCTTTAGACAAAACCGTTTTGATTGGTGTAAAAAACAAGGATGAGAAGCTTTTGGTGAAGAGCGAAGAAGAGTATACCAGTCCCATTTCCAAGATCTACAAAGTAGGTGGAGAGTACATCATTATGACCGAGAATTCCATCTATATCGTGGATGTTAACATTCCTACCAAGCGAATCAGTGCATAAACTACCACAAAAGTTGGTCTGCTAACCATCCGCGCGACCACTTATCTTTTCGATCGCTATTATGTCTGATTTTATAGAGTCGACGACGTGTTTTTGCATAAGTCTTCCCCATTTTTTTCATATATGTAGGATAATCATTCATACCCGCCGCACCAACACTGGCGATCTTTTTACCTTTTCGGTATACGTCGATCTTCTTGGTCTTATTCGTGGAGTGTTTCACCTTTACACCGATTTTTTTAGCTCGTTGTAAAGTGTAGTTTGTTATAGAATAGGGCATATATATTATATGCTCGGATTTTCTGTGGTTCTTAAGGTAGGATTTGTGCTAAACTTTCGATTTGTTCTTGCGAAAGTGATTCGGGAAATTCTACTTCAAATTCAATAACTAGAGATCCGATTGAGTTATCGCGCTTCATGCCTAAACCTTGGACAGTTTTCTTGAAGTTGGGTTTAATAATGTTGGAATTTACTTTGTTATTGAGATGCAAAATTTTACCATTGATATGATGAATATCAAACTCGAATCCACACAATGCCTCTTTCAGAGAAATGGTTTTACGCAAAAGCAAATTTAAGCCACTACGTTTGAACGAGCTATTATTCTGTAATTCGATCGTGATTTTTATGTCGCCCTTGCAGTCATCACTCGTCGCATTTCCTTTGTCTTTTACTAAAATTATTTCATTATCATCTATACCTGCTGGTATTTCTAGATACAATGTTTCTTGTTCTTGGATTTTTACGTCTCCGATCATAACCCATCTTTCAATTTCAATGGGTAAGGTACAACCCGAATAAGACTGTTCCAATGTTATTACCATATTTAATACGATGGGTGGCGGCTTTTGCATGCGAAACATGGGTCCTCCCATATTGGGAAAACCTGAGTTTCCATGGAAGACACGTATTTCGGGTCCTCCATTGGTTTGCATCCTATGAAATCCGGGTATTCCACCTGGAAACCCTTGACTACCAAACACATGACCCGGAAAGGTTTGCCCGCTCATAAAGGTTTGCGAGCCGGGAAACCCTTGGCCAGGAAACCCTTGCGGGCCGGGAAACCCTTGCGGGCCGGGAAACCCTTGTCCAAAGATCATGGAAAAGAGTTGCGAAATATCATGCGGATCATCCCCTCCCATGGAATCCATCGAGCCAAATCGCAATTCATGATCGTATTGTTTCCGTTTAGATCCATCACTCAAAGTCTCATATGCATCATTTATTTCGCGTATTTTCTCAGCAGCCTCGGCGGATGGGTTTCGATCGGGATGATATTTCAACGACAATTTACGATAAGACTTTTTAATCTCATCTTCATTCGCAGTAGGAGATACTCCTAAAGTATCATAATGTGTACTCGGCATAATATGAATATAGTAAAACTGTCTATTTTTTTATGTGTTTTGCTCCGCGTACAACATTTATTGTTATACCCTGTACAATAATTATTTCTGCAATAATTATTGTTATAAACGGCGTAAATAAATAGCAATACTAGTATGTATCGACTACACCATAAATAAATGCAATACAAAATTATTGATCACCGATGGCAGACACTACAAATAGACGAAAACACTATTAGAACCCATAGATATGATTTAGCGAATCTCATGGAAATCGAACACAATGAAAACTTGGACCTGTTCGAGAAAATGATCCAAGAATGTGTTGCGGAAGGGTGGACGCCTCTTGGTGCGCCCATTTTTAGCGAGGACTGGTATAAAATGGATTGTCGGCGAATGTACCAAGCGTTAACAAAATCGGATGAGAAAGAGTTGTTGGTAGCAGACAATACTAATCGTAGCATGAGTGATGAAATTGAGCCGATAACATCCGCATCCATTGTATTGCCCAAATTGATTCCGCATCCACCTTCGAGACGACGTATTAACACTTCATCTAGTGTCAACATCAATATGAAATCACCGCGAATGACGCGTTCGGAGCGGTTGAGACAAGAATATTTGAAATCGAGTTTTTCAAAGAATGGGTGAAAATAATATATCTTAATATTATATATAGAATGCCATCGGAATTAGAAAATATAACTACAGATACTTTAATTTTTAAAAGTGATAAAAATTCTGGAACATTAATCGATGCACATAATGAATTCAAAAGTAAAGATATGATATTAACACAACAACTATTAGATAAGAAGAAGTATACGGATTATTTAGGATATACTGCTAATGATGGTAATATTCTGTATCAATCTCCTTTTAATATTGTAAAAAAATATTACCTTTTTTCGAAGAAATTGAACAGAATGGATTGGGATATCTTAAAATTTGTAGGTGTATTATATCGTGGAGATGATTCAGATATAGGTATTGTTTATAAAATACTAGACAACATAAGAGATTTTTGTAGAATATTGGAAAAACAAACTAGCTTTAAATTTGAAGACTATATGTATATGGTAAATTTAAGTGTAAAGAACTCTAGTGAATATAGAGATATGGGTCGTAATTTTTATACTCCTGGAGGCAAATCCAAGAAACAAAGAAAATCAAAGAGCCAAAAAAATGGCGGCAAATCCAAGAAACAAAGAACCCGAAGAAGAATCCGATAAACATAAACACATATATTGATACAAAAAACTCAATACATGTGTACAAAAAACAGCATAAACCGTCGACCCATATACACATAAACATAAACACAAGATGTCCACACCATATACCCCCACCTTCATAACAAAATACAAACCCTATTTTATCCAAGATTTCTGTGTGTCCAACGACTTCAAATCCGTCATGCGAACCCTATTTGAAGTGGATAACCTAAATATGATGATCGTAGCGCCGCCCAGTTCTTGCAAAACAACCCTATTATACGCCATCATTCGCGAATATTATGGTTTAACGAAAACCCAAGGATTCCCCGAAAACAACCTCCTTTTTATCAATAATTTGAAAGAGCAAGGTATCAGTTATTATCGCACAGAAATGAAGACCTTTTGTCAATCGCACTGCTCAGTCTTTGGTAAAAAGAAATTGATCATCGTGGACGACTTGGACATGATCAATGAACAATGTCAACAGGTCTTTCGCAATTACATCGACAAATACAAGAACAACGTCCATTTCGTATCCACCTGTTCCAATCCGCAAAAGGTTATTGAGAGCATCCAATCCCGCATTTATATTGTACGGATTTATCCACCCACCGACGAACAAATACGCGGCGTGATGGATCGCGTTATAAGCGAAGAATGTCTACGGATTGACCAAGACGCGCAAGAGTATTTGCTGTCCTTTTCGAAACAATCGATCCGCGAATTGCTGAACTATTTGGAAAAAATTTTCATTCTAGTGTCCAATGCACCTTGCGTGTCGTCGTCTTCAACACAATTTTCGACAATAACACTCGACATGTGCAAAACGGTTTGTTCATCCATTTCTATACAGCAATTTGAGGAATATATTCGATTATTGAAATCCAGAGAGACGATTCTAGCCATTCGCTTATTTTACGAAATTTATGATTATGGATATTCAGTTATTGATATCTTGGATTATTTTTATGGGTTTATCAAAGGGACGGATCTGTTGACCGAATCCATCAAATACCAAGTTATCGAGATTTTAAGCAAATATATAACGATTTTTCACAACAATCATGAGGATGTTGTGGAGTTGGCCCTTTTTACAAACGAATTATCAAAAGTTATATACTAAAGTTATATACTACTTCGAAAACAATCTAGGTATTTTATCACAAGAGACTATAAATATTAGTATTAGTAAACGACAAAATAAATTATGATAAAGCAGATATTTAGGGAAAATGTACCGGTCTCACTTTTATACGATTTATTGTCCAAGATTTGTTTGACTACTGATAAATATTATTACATGGATATGAACGCGTTTCGAAAGATGACGTTTCATCTATATCACGAAGAGTTTTTCAAAGAACTCTTGAATTATTATCATGTTTCCAAACAATTCTATATAACACGTCCTTTAACATACAATTCGTTTACAACGATTTTGCGGCAGATTTGCAAAAGCAATGAAATCATGTTCACTTCCAATATCCATTACAATCAATCCAAATACACAATCGATTATTTTGTTTTTTTCGACAAATCTGATATATCAAATAATATATCCATATAAAATATAAATATCTCTGCGAATATGGAACACTTGTTGAAAAGACAAGATACAGAAGGAATGACTACCGGCGAAGCGAGGGCATATGTTAAGAAAAGAGCTTCTGAAGTTGAGCGCTTGAGAAAGAAAATGCAGGACGATCTTGTAGCTGCGCAAGCCGAAACGAAACGACATTTAGAAGAAGGACGAAAGAATGCATACAAGAACAGGGCGAGAACTGTAGAAGGAGCCGCAGAAGCTTCCAGAAACATGCATACAGTGGACCCCGCACAACGAGAAGCAATGCGGGCACAATATGATGTCTGGTGGGCCGAGCAGATGGCAAGACCTGCGCGCGCAAAAACACCCTCACCTCCCAAAAGCAAGAAAGGCAAAAGTGCGAGCAAAGGCAAGAAGGGAAAAAAATCCGGGGGAAGATTTACACAAAAAAGGGGGAAATCAATGTTCGCATTGTTTTAGTTAGAAAAACTTTCTCTATATTCTATACGATAATACCTATATAGAATATAGATACAGACACATGACATTGTTTAGCACAAAAAATTTGATTCACTACGCCGTAGCTCTGAGTTTAATTGTTATCGCGAGTTATGTTGGGAATCGATTCAAGGACTCTTTTGCAAATACGGATCAAGACGAATATGAATTAATCCGCAAATATTTGTTGAATGACTCGCCATTATACGGATATGATAAACCCAAGCTCTGGATACACTCCAAATACGAATACAATGCGCGTAAATGGCAAAGTTTCATGTCGCGCAGTTCGACGGATTTGAATCAACCCTATGTATTGTTAACAATCAAAACCATCATTAATCATTGCGGCGAAGATTTCAATGTTTGTCTAATCGACGACGAGTCCTTTAGTCGATTGATCCCCGGATGGGATATCAATGTATCTAGACTAGCCGAACCCAAGAAATCGCAATTTAGAGAATTGGGTATGGCAGAACTAGTGTATTTGTATGGAGGTATGGTGGTCCCCAATTCTTTCGTCTGTTTACGTAATTTGATGCCGCTTTATTTGCAAGGTATCGGCGTAAAACAAGACATGCCCTTTGTTGCCGAAAATATTAGCCGTCATGTAGACATTGCCCGTGAACAAAAACGCCTAACGTTTACATCGGATTCTTTTTTCATGGGTGCACCAAAACGATGTCCTTTAATCCGCGAATATGTGGATTATTTGAAACGTCAAAATAAAAATCCGCACTCCTTTGAACAACACGAATTTGTGGGTGATTCTTCTTATTGGTTGAACGTTGCAGTAAAGAAGGGTACAATGAATCAAATATATGGAGAACAAATCGGAGTCAAGTCGGCCAAAGGAAAACCCATCTTGGTCGAGGATTTAATGGAGGAAGCCAATCTCGATATTTGTCCATCCAATTTGTTTGGTATTTACATCCCAGAAGATGAAATTTTGCGACGAACAAAATACCAATGGTTTCCTGTTATCTCCGCAGAAGAACTATTGTCCACGAATTTGATTATTGTTAAATATTTGGCAACTGCCATTGTGGAAGGAGTTCGAACCAACGCGAAGAAAAAGACGATTATTGAATCATCAAATCAACCGGCAATTTCTATTTAGAGGTAGTGCAATAAAATCGTATAATAAATGAATATAATACTATACTAAATTAGATATAGTATTATAGACGTAAAACCCAGACAAAAAATGCTCCATCATGCGGATCTCCTGGACAAAATAGAGATCGAAGACAAAAAAGTAGTTGGAAATACATATATTGTGAAGAAGCAATATTCGGATACGATGATATGGTTTGTTGCAAAACTCGAGAGCAAACACTTCGATGTAGGTACTACATTTTATGGTGCAGCGATACACTATTACTATTTTGAAGATTACTCTATCTATGAAGTGGATGGAAATCTTTCACCACTCAATAATGCGAATATTACATATAGAGCTCCATATACTGCCTATGTTCCCGATTCACAGGACGTACAATTATATTCAGTGGAATTTTACAGAATAAAACCAATGCTTTCGTCTATACAAAACCAAATCCGAAGATACGCATTCTTGCGTGTAAAACTGGAGTTTGAAAGAAAAACGAAGATTCCTTCCCTTTTGATTCATTATTTGGTCGAAGAATATATTTAGATGAATGCATTATACACATATTGTAGTATATAGTTGCAATTATAATCTATAATCTTCGACATGTTTATTCACCCATGCGTAAACATAATTGGAACACCCTCCTGAATTACGACAACGTCCGTGATGAGCAAGTGCTTCGCGATATAATACCTGATCGACCGGATAGTATTTAATTGGTAAACCAAAATTTTCTTCGAGTGATGTCATAAACGTCGAGTACTGTCCCCAATCAGGATCACGAAGACCCCGGGTTTTATTACCTTTACCTCCCCAATCAGATATCATTATTTTTCCTTCACTACTACGAACATCTACGAGAAATGCGTGTTGTTCATTAGGTGTTTTTTTGTGAGTTATTACGATATCTGCAACAATTTGTGGACCCTCCTTTATTTTATTAACAACCGCTTGAAGTTCCGCGGGTGAAGCTGGGTTATTGCCTTTATTAAATTTAACTTGTGTCATCAAAGGTTTTCCAGCAAATCGACTACTAGTACGAACACTAGCACTTGGAGTTTTACTTTTACTTTTTCCTCTTGACGAAGGATCCATACCTCCACGTTGTTTTATTGTTTTCCTAAATTGTTTTGCTTTTTTGGTTCGTTTGTTTGACAAATTTCTTTTCAATTTTATGATGGGCATTTATGTAATATTATATATTTGCAAGATATAATATTCCCTTGAAAAAGCTCCCTGCGAGAATTGAACTCGCGACCTCCAGTTTTCTGTAGCGTCAAAAATACAAGACTGGTGCTCTACCACTAAGCTAAAGGAGCGCATTGGTATGCATTAACTGGATACCCGAGTACTCAGTGTGGGGATCGAACCCACGATCTTTTCCGTGTAAAGGAAATGTGCTAGCCACTGCACCAACCAAGCATCTAATGGGGGGTTATACCTGATCCCCCAAAGAACTATATATCGACTCCTTTAAATCATTCAATACCACAATTGTATATATTTTATATTCTGGGTGTTGCATATGTTTTCACCATAAATTTTCCAAACAGGTACAACAGTACAATAACATAGGCACTGAATACCATTCCGATTCTGTAATTGCGCGTAGTCTCCGTATAGTAATATCCCGGGAGCAATACGATCACACCCGTCGCGAGCTGTCCAATTTGTAGGGTAGTTATGGACTGTTTGATCATTCGCGGAATCTTTTTCGTAAACATCGAACAAAGATAATAGGAATACATAATGGTGTGCACGCCACAGTTCAACCAAGACGCAAACATGATAAAGTCGCATTTGTACACATAGGCCAAGTGCCACACAATAACAGCACCCACATGATGGAACTTTTGCAAGAAAATGGGGGTTTTACCGGCCGCATAGAGCAAAGCCGTATCCATAAACTCATAATATTTGGACAAATAGACCATCAACATGATGGTATCGACCCATGGTCTACAGAAAAAATACTCGTGTCGGAAAATGAATCCATCGAATATCAAAACGATCTTGGATAGTTCATAAAACATATATCCGCTGAACATAGACAAAAACAAATTATGTACAAAGGCGAATCGAAATTGGATGCTTTTTGGAATATCCTGTAGCTGCTTTTTATGTGAGGGAAGATCCAAATACATCCATATAGCGATTGATGGAATAATCATGTGCGAATAATCAATCATTGAATTTTTTGTGGTTGCTTTGATAGTCGAGTGTCTAGATTTACGATAGATTAGAACACGGCATTTATTTATACGACTTTATAAAAACATAAATCGATCACCCATACATCAAACAGTCCGACTAACAAAATTCTTGATCATAGGGAAAATGGGTTCGATTTGTTCGGCGCACTTTAGTGCAATTTCCCGATGTTCTTTCTGTGTTCCATTTCCGCTGCGTAGTTGAATATAATGAACCCAAGATCTAAGCGTCCCGTTCATATAGAGTCTTGATGTCGTCATACCCTCGGGTAATACCGCTCTGGCCTGTTCCTTCGCGATTCCATTATCCAGCGCCCATATATACGCATCTCGACTAACTTCGGCTACTCGTTCTTGGACATCGTCCCATTCATCTTGTATGCGTGGATCTTGTGTAGGAATACTACTTTGGCGATTCTTGGTATCTTGCATGCGCGCCTCTCTATAAACAATGCCCAAATCTGCAACAGCATATCTCTGTGAATATTCTTGGAAGGAGAACGAACGGTGGCGCAATATCTGACGAACAATATCACGGGTGGTCTCTATTTCTAAACAGATACTAACCATTTCCAGTGGAGACCAATGTTCGTGTTGAATGAGATAGGATACGAGTTTTTCGTTGGTTTCCGTGTTGTTTTGGTTTGCCGGATTCGACACTCTGGCGTAATAGGCGACTAGGTCGAGCAACGAACCGTTGCTTCCAGATCCAGTGTCGCTCTCGCTGTTCACGGGTCTAGAATAACTCTTTAGTTCAACCTTCATGATGATGATTACTATTATGCATTTGAACGTGGTATGTATTTATACGGCTTTATAAAAAGATAAAACGGAGTGCAAAAAATTGATGTGCTTTTTTTGGATCTATTGTAGTCATAGTTTTGCAAAACACCCCGTCCTATTAATTAACCGCTAACGGAAATCCGTAAACATCAGCACCATAAATATGAGCCGCGACTCCCAATTCCGTCTTGCCTTCGCTGGATTCATGAACAACCTATCACAACAACTAAAGCCCATTCTGGAGCATTCTATGGGGGCAGAAGAATTCCAGCTAGATCCTGCATCGCATTGGTCAATCGTGCGATCCGAAGAGAACCGTACGAACAAGGCCTCGCAGCAATACCAGTTGATCATCCCTCGCGATATTGTTATCGGTCATGAAGACCGCCGACCCGCGCCCGAAGGCGGCGGAGAGTGGCCTACGCCTGGAACCCCAATCCTATCGCGTCAATACGTTCCCTCGCCCAATTGCTTCGCAGAAGCACTAGATCAACACTTTCGCGACTACTACTACATGGCCGACGACGAGACCGCCATTTCCTATGTTGCCGTTGCATCCATGGTAGCGCCTGCGGAGTTTGGTGCTACTCTAACCGTGATGATCGATGTGGTTTATTTCAAAAAACATCGACCCTACCCGCGACCTTTGACCGAACTCCACTTAGCAAACTTGGAGATCGCGCAACTAACGCACGTACAATTTTACCAAGAGAAAAAGATCCGCGCGCTCAAGAGAGATGCAGCCAAGTATGAACGCATGGCGGAACGGGCGCAATTCAAGATGCAGACGATCTTTCGCAGGCTCTTTACCGATGTCAAGCGTCAAGAGTCGTGCCCTGTGTGCTATTGTGATATCGACACAGAAAGAATGTATGTTCCTATCTGCAGCCATTTTATCTGCGCCCCTTGTGCCCAACGTTGCAACGAAACATGCCCTATTTGTCGCGACGAATATATTGGAATCAATCATGTGGAACAGATCGTAGAAAAAGTCGTAGAACACGTAGAAGGAGAAATCCCTGAAGCATAAACAAATAGACTCTAGAACAGTAGAACAGTAGAACAGTAGAATAGAGTAGAGCTAATACATGATACCCGTACATTTTTACTCTGGCTACTCCTCTTACTGCAGTCGCGATTCACTTCGCTTATCGAATTCTCGATCCACGTCGTTTACCGTATCCTTGTTTTACCGTATTCTCGATCCACTACGTTTATTCAAAGATCCAATCCGGCAAATGATCACACAAATAGTCTGGTATAACAATAGTTTGATCCCGTTTATATGTACGTCCCTCTTTTATACCCATATGCCGAAAATGATACTCGGCGTCTTCTAATGTCATATGTTGTAAATCTATGTGCAATAGTCTATACACATCGGGGTCAAAATCAGACGGTATTTTACTAGTATCATGATAATAAGTATACTGTATTTTTTTGTATTTAATAATGGGGTAATCATGGTGGTTCAAATAATGCGAAAGTATTTCGTCATCAAAATGCAGATTTTTCTCATAATCTTCTGGCAGTTCGTAGAGAACATTTCGTTCAGTAAAAATATAGGTACTAGGAATCTCGTAAAAATGGATCAAGTCGTGAAATCCTTGTACTTTTGAGATACCCTCATTATAAAAATCGATGAGTCGATGAATACATGATGCATGATAACACCGCAAAAAATCCGGATGATGATACTTGATTTCATTGGAAGATACTAAAGAAGTCATTTCAATATCAAGTGTATTCGTTAGCTCGAAAAAGGCGGTCAATGGTTTTACAATCAAATACGAATCGTTTGTTAAAATGATCTTGGAAAATCCAGAAACGTCGATTTGTTTCAAAGCAAACAAATATTTCGAAAAACAGGCAAGAACATCATTCGGAATATAATACATATACAGAATGCAAGTAAATGACACCTTTCGTCTTTCAAATTTGCCACACATTTCATAATGATATTTTAATTCATCCAATGTCATGTCTCTCAAATCAATATTCATATTTCTGTATTCTAGTAATTGCGCTTCTGTCATAACATGATTAATACAAACATCCGGATATTTTGCGCGAATTTTTTCACAAATAACGTCATGTTGTTCTTCTTGGAATTCACAAGAGTTTACTACGATAATTCTGTCTGAAAATTCCATGAAATATGCGATATTATGCAAAAGTATATCTATCTTGGTATCATCGTATGTATGACACGCAATAACGGTTAGGTTCGGTTTTTTGTACAGTTCTTGATGAATCGTTTGAGGCAATTTGCATGATGAATCTATTGTATTCATCCATCCCGCAAAATATTCGGTTTTTTTATTCAACCTATATTGGGATACAATCTCTATAGTTCGTTGTAGTTTCAAGACAACCGAAAAAATAATACGCTCGAACATGTGTTCAATCATACAATCGGCCATGGCACGATATCCAAGTTGTGTTTCCAGATTGTTTCCAAAAAACCGATTTTCTTTATATTGAGTGTATGTATCGTGATAGGTCGCGTCCAATTCGTAAAACACATTTACCCAATTATAATCAAATGACTCTTGGGTGTTCAATATATTATATAAATTTTTATCCGTATAGATTTCATTGGCTACATCTTTATGCAAAATATAAAAATTGCCTTCTGGGAAAAAAAGATTATTGGGTAAATCCGAATAGTTGGCGATATCCAGCATATAACATTCATTTCTTCCCCAAGTTATATCATCTTTTACTGGAGGTGAATTTGACATTTGATACCAATCAACTTCTTCGGTGCCATAATAAATCGAATCGTGAAAAATGCCTCCAACAGAAACTTCAGTCATAATATCCATAATCTTGGACATATTTTTGATGAATGGATAGATATATTCATGTCGTTTCATATCATCCGTCTTGGAATGAATGTAAAAAATATACTCATACTCATATCCAATCGATCTCAAATAATGGATAGCAATAAATTTGGATGCAATATCCATACCAAAATTCGGTATTTTAATGAAAACAGTGTTTGGTGAAAGTTCGCGTACAATGGGATCGTCAATACAGAAACACACAATAATATCGAATCCTTTTTCCAAGATATGATAATAATCGTGAAACATACGATTAAAGAGTTTCAAAGAATAGCAATGGATCATACAAACGCGGGTTTTGATGGCGGACAAACAATCATATGTTATGGATTCTGTAATCGAATCTACGATAGGTTCAATACCTAGTGCTAACAGCAAATATGCCGGTTCTTGGACTATAGTGTATTGGTAATCATCGGAAGGTGTTGCTAGGTCCAAGATATACTTATGGAACAAATTGGGCAAATCTTTTGGACTATATTTACGATTCACAAAACACCGTTTCCATAGAGATTCATTCTCAGGCTCTTCATAAATGAATACATCCATTGATGGCAATCGATGCGTTTCTTTGGCAAGTGGCCAATTTTCTGGCCCAGCTTCAAAAAACTCTTTACTATAGTCAACCGAATCAAAGACAGGTTCCAGTTGTGGAGACCGATGTGTTTCTTTGGCAAGTGGCCAATTTTCTGGCCCGGCTTCAAAAATCTCTTTACTGTAGTCAACCGAATCAAAAACAGGTTCCAGTTGTGAAAACCGATGCGTTTCTTTGGCAAGTGGCCAATTTTCTGGCCCAGCTTCAAAAATCTCTTTACTGTAGTCAACCGAATCAAAAACAGGTTCCAGTTGTGAAAACCGATGCGTTTCTTTGGCAAGAGGCCAATTCTCTGGACCGGCTTCAAAAATCTCTTTACTATAGTCAACCGAATCAAACACAGGTTCCATTTGTGAAGACCGTTTCAACGATTCATTCACCAATAAATAAGAATCATTTTTTTCGGATATATACTCTATTTCTGGTTCTTGGTGTACATCTTGAATATAAATTTTGGGTATACTTTTGTGTAATTCATTTCCGTTCAATTCTGGAAGAGATCGTTTGTTTGGATACAAAAAGGATCGGGTTGCCTCGTCTAAAACAATTATCGATTTAATTTGATCTAATGTTTCTAGTAATTTACTTCTATCAGAAGGAGATTTGGCATGTGTATGTTTTATCTTGGATTCTCGAACATTTTTTAATTTTGATTGTATAGTCTGTTTTTGTCGCATACATATACACTTTTGAATCAACTAAACTATATTGTTCAAGGATTTTTGTCATTGTTGGAAAACGAATTATAGATTAGGTGTTCAACAAATATATTCTATTGTGATGAAGTATTATTTATTATCCAAGCCTGGTCTACAATCATCTGTAGACGGAAACAGTAATCGCGTAGAAAGTCAAGATATCCATTTATTCGTACAATTCTTTATCCATCGCGATGCCAAACGCCACCAAGAAAACCTCTTTTGCTTACAACAAAACCAACAAAATCCGGCAATCCATTCGATACACTTGTTAGGAGAGCGCATTTATACAATAACCGAGCTTGGACTCGTATCCATGGAAAAGATCGTACAATCCAATCTTGGACACCGCCTCCGATTCAGCGACGTCTTTACGTATATTCGTGAAAATAGTGTACAAGGATATCATGTTTTGCTAAACTCCGATATCTGTTTCGCCAAGGGCGCCTTGGAGAATCTACGAAAAACCGACATGCATGTTTCTAAACGTATGTTTGCCCTGTTAAGACACGAATATAATCGCGAGGATCCGGAATCATCGCCGATATTTGGTCCGCGGTACGATTCCCAAGATGTCTGGATTTTCCATTCGGCGCATCCTGTTCCGGAGTCCGCCGAGAAGGCGTTTTCCTTCGAATTCGGTAAACCGGGGTGTGATAACAAAATGATTTATTTGGCGGCCATACTGGGATACGAGCCAGTCAATGATCCGCAATTGATCAAATGCTATCATGTACATGCGAGCCAAGAACGCGACTATACAATAAAGGATCAAGTTGGTGCTCCATGGTCTATGCTAGTACCCTATGGCTACGATCCAAGACAGATGATGAATTCGATGGGATATAATATGTCTCAGATTGCGGATTCGACGCGGGGATTTCAAGAGCTACAGTTTACTGATAATTCGGTGTTGCGCGATTTTATTGTGGGGCGCACGTCTATCTCCAAGACGTTTATGATACCTTTGGTCGAACCCTTGGCGAATAATTTGGCGATCTATAGTCGATTAATGCAGGAGCATAGTTCTGATCCAGCTATGCGCGAACGTCTGTCAGCCTTGGTAGACGGCTGTCTCGGACAAATCTCTGGATCGCCTGTAAATAAAATCGATGCAAACGCGTTTTCCAAAGAATACTTGGATTCTCTTGATAATGGTGATTTAATTTGTGCACCAGCTGTCCAAGATGGATGTATGGCTTCCATGTCGTATTCTTATCAATGGATTAGATCCATGTATCCACAAAAACGGTGGATTTGGTCTAGTGCTTTGGAAGTGTATCATTATTTGTATTCTTCTCCTTGGACAACTGCATTGAAGGGAAAACGAATCTTGGTTATTTCTACGGTGGACCAGGACCTAATGGTGAAACAGATTGGTCTTCGCGATAAGATATATTCGGGGCATGATCTGTTTCCCGGGTGCGAATTCCAGGTAGTACAATACACCGGATATGATGAATGTATACGTATCTTGGACACTGTTATGGAGACATTTGATGTAGCCTTGGTCGATGCTGGATATGAGACGAACTTGGTTTCGAAATACATTCACAGTGGTTTCGACAAGGGTTATAACTGTGGGTTTAGCAAGGGATCCGAAAAGACTTGTGGAAAATCCGCGATTTCTTGTGGATCCACTTTGCAACGATTTTTCGGAGTGTTTAATACTGAATTTATGAGGGGTCGGCCAGACATTTTGCGACTTTATTTGAACGGGTCTTGGACACGATCGTGATAAATCGAGGTTTTTATTTTGTACAAGAAAAATTGATATGCTTTTTATTGGCTTACAGTAATGTAAGCCATAGGCAAAACCCTTTTGATTAAGTTTTATAATAACAACCACAACCACCATCATGTTTACCATTATTCTACCATCCAAGACGGTTATTTACCCTTTCTCTTACGCAAGCAATAAAGGACACGCCTACTATTACGAAAATGGAGCGCATGTGGAGATCGCAAAAGACAAACGAGTCTACATCTGGCCTCAAGAAAACGATACACTGTGCTGGATCTACAGTTCGATCAGCGACTACAACGAGGCTCCCGAGCAACCGAATTGGGTATTGCGCGTTAACCGCAAGACTCTGCAGGGATCATATGATGTCCGCCGCGCCTACGCACCCGATTTCCATTACCAAATCCCCCGAACATTGTATCAAACCAACCAAAGAACGAAATACTGTTTCGATATCCCGAGCCGCGATGAGACACCGACATTCGTCGAAATTTCCGACAAAGGCATGGTCTTTGTTTGGGATAACGGCTTCGATGCGCCATGCAGTGTGTACCCCTCTGCTGCATACTTCAACGCATCGCGTGATACACCCATGTTTATCGGTACAGTCGACCGAGAAACATTGAAGCGCGAGGGCTTCGGAACACGATACTTCTTGGATCACGAGCTCAAATATAGAAAGAAATACGAAGGTGAATACAGAGACGATGCGATGCATGGACACGGTACATTCTATTACACAAATGGAAAGATATTTGAGGGCATCTTCAATAACAACAACCGCGTCTCAGGAACAGACACGTATCCTAGCGGCTTTACTCGTTCCGGATCCCGCGCAAAGAACGGGAAGTTAGAAGGAAAAGGCCGCATTACTATGCCTAACAAAACAATTATCGACGGTATCTTTCACCAAGATCGCTTGAATGGCGAGGCAACGATCACTTACGCAAATGGCGACACGCTCAATGGCCTGTTTAGTAGAAACAAACCCGTAGATTACACGCTAACTCGATCTACAGACAAATTCCATTACGTGTTTCGCAGCCGAACCGAGTACTGCAGACAACCTTCATTATGTGTTTCAGACCACGAAGGAAATAAAATTCTAACCTACAGTGGGGGCGTTAACAGCGATCACCAGCCTGAAGGAAAGGGATGTTGCTCATTTTCATTTCCATGTGGAGACATCTTGTCTTGTTCTTGGAAGAATGGCGCGATCGATGCCGACGAGGAGTGTGTCTTCATCTGGGTATGCGATAATGTTACCGAGCAGACCTTTACTGGAAAGCCGGCTACTCTAGTATCCATTGAACCGCGTTTTAAACACGAGACGCTACATGCCATCTTCTCCGGCATGATGGGTGTTTCGATGAATGTGCAAACCGAAGACGAAGACGACCAAGACGAAGACGACCAAGACGAAGACGACCAAGACGAAGACGACCAAGACGAAGACGAGCAACAAGACCAAGGCGACGAAGACCAAGACCAAGAGCCAGACTTTTACCAAGAAGAACATAGACTAGACCAAATACTCGATACGATTCGGCAACAGGGGCTTATCGAAACAAAACAGGATCTGAAGGAAGAGCTGAAAGAGGCAAATACAGTATTATTAGAAAGAACACGCCTCGTCGAATCGATGCAGCCCAGATGGAACGACGCGATACAAGCGATGCTTTTGGCGCACCAGAATGTGGCGATGATTAGCGAACAATTAGAATCGATGGATCCAGAAGACGAATACAAAACAACACCGATTCCGCGTACATTTACATGCGCGGATGATCCAAGAAATGTGTCCGAAAACATCAAAAACAGTGTATAAATAAGACTTTTCAATAGTGTAGGTTAGAGTAGTTTTGATATATACATCTCTATTAAATAATATCCATGAAAAAATGCATCGTGCATTTTTTCATCGGTGTATACTAACGACCGAAAAATTGAAAGGCTTTTTCTTAGACTATTATAGTGTAAGCCACAGGCAAAAAACGATTGATTAATAACAAACGAACGAACAAATGTCTCTATTCACGACTTTTGCGCAAGAGGTCTCTGGTTCGGTTGACGTTGTCGACTCCAACATGGTGTCCTTCAAGGGATCTATTTCGAAAGGAAAGCGCACGGGCGAAGGCATTATGAGATTTAGATGCGGTACGATCTACGACGGCGGCCACGAAAACGATAAGTTTCACGGACAGGCAACCATCACTCTTCCCAACGGAGAAACGTACGAGGCCGAGTACAAAGAGGGATGGCTGCTTTCCGATCGCATGTCGACGTACACCTTTAGCGACGGCAGTGTGTTAAAGGGATATCCTGCGGGCAAGACCATGTACGATCGTATCGTGTGTTTGCCCGATATCTTGCGTGAACGACGCACCCGCCTCTCGATACAATCAGAAAAAGCAGCAGCTTCAGCTGCAGCATGCGAAACATACAGTGTAGAACTAGACCAAAAAGATGAATATCATGATTATTGGCGATTCCGCAAAGAGATGGAAACACCTTACGACAAGGCCGAGCGAGAAAGAGTTTCTGGCAAGAATGCAGAACCGGACGACGAAGTAGCAGCAGCACACATAGTTCAAGTTCCCAAAAAGTGCGTGAACTGCAATGTCCAAGAAGACGAAGAATGCAAAGTGTCGGATTCAACAACGTGTGTTGAATGCAATAAAGTACTAACCCCCGACTACTTTGTTTGCGGTATTTGCAACAAGAATTACTGCTTCACCAAGTTGTGTTCTGATAAACATCAGGCAAGTTATCCATGCAGTGTCAAAACATACGAAGACGAATAATAAAAATATCGACTATTAAATAGACATATACATAGACTAGACAAAATTACATGGTGTTTACTTTTTTTACGGCAAGTACTATAC
>Ga0187844_10001385_pt1 | contig 18486 bp, 16 predicted proteins | sample SpaLakP09_SKY_50_FD_134517 | JGI IMG/M metagenome (GOLD analysis project Ga0187844, IMG submission 134517) | Oligotrophic lake water microbial communities from Sparkling Lake, Wisconsin, USA - SP09_SKY_50 | ecosystem: Environmental > Aquatic > Freshwater > Lake | place: USA: Sparkling Lake...
CACTTAGCACAAGGTAAACATGCGATAGGTTTATCTCCAAATACTTTCGGCAATAACATACGATTTGCCATACCAAACAGATCCGATAACCGATCTTCACCTACACTACTTAATGCATAATACCATCCAGTACCCATTCCTAAAAAGCATACAGCAACTTCAATGATTATAATGCGCGATAGCCAATTAATTCCTTCATTCATAAAGGATTCGCATCCTGATTTGTATCGCATATATATAATAAAACCTAATAGAAGTATTGCAGCCGCAATAGATAACCCTGCTTGTGTTTTACGTGTGATTATTTTAGATTCATCTATTTTAGATTTATCTGAATCACTAGGAGATTCTTTATCAATAAATTTAACTCCATTCGTAATCATATATCCAAAAAAGAACAGAGTCATCCCCATCCATTCTGAAATAACAACGGTTTCAGGTACACTCGGTGTTTTATTCGCTAGTGTAGTAAATGGTATTGCTACACGGCATATATTGGTATCTCTTACTGTAAAGGGTGAAGTTAAATTCATCGCTTTGCAAATAAAATCTACTAGTAGATTAATCCCTGCAGCAGTAGCGGGTGATACAATCAGAAATCCAACCAAAAAGAATAACATGGCATAATTTGCAGTAAATAGACCAATAAAAAGCATTGTAGATGCAATACTTAATGGAAACAATTGTAGGCCATTTGTAAAAAGGATTTTTATATCCGTTAGAATGTCCTTTAATGAATCCATACTAATGAAAGTACGTTTTATTGATCATTGGATGCATTGCAGATATAAATGTTTTTATTCATTTCTATTTTTGATTCTAGCATAGGAAGTCCCAAAAAGTTAACACTTTCTAGTCCAAAAAAGAGCGTATTAATATAAAAGAAGACAAGAGCACTTAGTACTGCACAGACAACTGACACAAGGATTTCATTAAGCGAATCACATATTACAAGACGAACTATAATAAATGCAAGAAGAAGTCCCGTAATAAATAAAGCTGCAATGGCACTACGACCTTCCCATTGTGGTCCCATAGATTTCATTGTTGCTGAAAATTTATAGGTACTTAATCCAAGATACGTTGTAATCGCAGTAAATGAGAATACGCCATAGGATGGATACTCATGATTAGAAAAAATTCTATTTGCATTCTGTCGTGGTAGTTTATAGCCTGCATAACATTGTGCAGTTTCTACTCTGGATCCGGACGTACCACTTGATTCTTTAAACATCCATGATATGAATTTATGAGTTCCTATGATTTCAATAATAAATAGAGCAAACACAAAAAAAGAAGTATTAAGTGTAAGTACATATAAAATGATAGATCCAAATAGGACAGAATCTGGTAATGTAGAATGAAGTTGTGTAACTACTTCTACAATAGAATTCCATACACCCATATCTATTAGTCTAAAGCATTATTGTGATTTATATAGAGGTTAAAGGCTACAGATTAAAAGCTACAGATTATCAATTAAATATAAATGGGTATTCCAGCCTATTACAAAAAGCTAACCCATTCTGTCCCAGGATTAGTCTCTACACATCATCATGAAGTAGCATGGCTCTTTATGGATTTTAATTGTTTGATTTATTACTGTATTGGGTTGCAACCTGAATATGATAGATCGGATACCTGGGAGAACGGATTAATTGAATCTGTTGTATCTTGTTGTAAAGAGATTGTAAAGGAAGTGAAACCGACCGAAGGAGTTTATATTGCAATTGATGGAGTTGTACCGATGGCGAAGATGCGACAACAGAGATTGCGACGGTTTAAATCTGTCTGGGAGCAAGGCCATAAGGCCGAGAAGAATGGGAAAGATCGCTGTGCGGCCGATCAACAAGGCCATAAGGCCGATCAACATAATAATTGTGTGACTAATGCCAAAAAATGGAACACCAATGCAATCACTCCAGGAACAGTATTTATGGATAAACTCTGCACACGGCTCCAAACAATGTGTGATGAAAAACGATGGATGTTTAGTGGATGTCTTGAACCAGGTGAAGGAGAACATAAAATTATGGCACAATGGCGTAGCGGTATTTATAAAGGCCCCATTGCAGTATATGGATTAGATGCAGATCTTATTGTTTTGTCTCTGTTGGGTCAAGCTATGAATCAACTAGGATCCATCTGGTTGTTTCGTGAAGTGAAACCCTTAGAGTCGGCGACTGCAGTTAATGCCTTAAAACCAGTGGACCAGTTATATGAATGGTTTTCAATTGATATGTTACGTGATCATTTGATGCGTCCCTCAGAACTTTGTAAAAATTATTCCATTATCTCCTACTGCTTTGCCATGTCCATCTTAGGAAATGATTTCTTACCCAGTTCCCTCGGATTAAAAATGCGTGACGGAGGTCACGATGAATTACTGCATTGTTTGTTAGAATTAATTGATGCAGATATGAATATCATAGAAGAAAATCTAATTGAATTGTTTAGGCGTTTATCACAGACAGAACATCATCGTATTATGAATTATATTAAAGTAAAACAGCGACAGGCATCATATAGTACAGAGAAGGGACTCGGTGAACAGAACTGGCCTTTGTCCCAGATTGAAGATTTACGCGGAGATTGGGTAGCACGCTATACAAAACTGGCTGGACCTTCAATAGAATCATGTAAAGAATATATAAACGGAATCAAATGGATTTGGTCATATTATACGGGCAAATCTGTTTGTTATAATTGGTATTATCCTTATGTTTTACCACCACTGTGGTCAATTCTTGTTACATATCTAAATAGTCATAATACGTGTTTGCAATCAGAAATGCCAATATGTGTGCGAATAGAAGAGTTACGACCAGTAGAACAGCTCGTTCTTGTATTGCCTCTTGAAAGTTGGTCATTAATTCCTGCATGTCCTGAGAAAGTACTAAGTATGATTGCACCACAATTTTTTCCGAGTACATTTGAATTTGAATCGGTGGGTAAGCGATTCTTCTGGGAATGTGAGGCGATGATTCCTATTCTTACTGTTTTGGAACTGAAGGCCTTAATTAAGGCCTACTACCCCTAACGGGGGAAGGCCTTAATTAAGGCCTACTACCCCTAACGGGGTTAAATCCCTAATGAGGTTAAACCCCTAATGCGTATCATGATACTAAAGAGTAACCAACTAAAAAGATAGATGGGTCAGCAACAGTCCATAGATCCAATTCATCTACGGATGTATACCAATATGATACAGATTCGTGATCCTATGAAACGAGTCCAAATTATCAATACATGTATGGCTTCTATGGAATATGTGCAGTCAGCCAAGAGAGCGGGCATATACAGTTATCTTCTCAATTACATTTCCACTGTGCACAACGGAGGGAATCCTCCTGGACTCCCTGGTGAAAATGGACAAAACGGACAAAACGGACAAAGCAGTCAAAATATACAAGAAATTCTACCTCGTTCCCTACAAACACATATGCACGGTATTGCAGCAACCCATCCTTCTTTGATTGGAAGTGAGAAAGCTAAACAGCAAATTGCAATCCGTCAAGAAGCACCCAGTTGGAAAATAGTAACAGAAACACCCAAACAGAAAGCCATCTCTTACTTCTCCTCCTGTCTTGAAGTTCTCAACATTCAAGAAGAAGTAGCACTCACAGATGAATCTCTGAAAACAGCCTATAAGAAAATGGCAAAAATTAGCCACCCCGATCGTGGCGGTTCATCCGAATACTTTGAGGCAGTTACCCGCGCCTACGCCTATCTCACAGAAATTCTATCAGTGATGCAACGAGGTAAGAAAAAAGCAGAAGCTCCCGTTCATACTGGTGCAGCGGATCATTTACGAGGGACACGTGAAGAAGAAGCGAAACAATGGGAACATGCTGAACCCATTCGTCTAAATGCCAAGAATCTAGATATGAATGCATTCAATAAACTATTTGAAGAAAGTCATATGCCCGATCCAGATGCAGATGGATATGGTGATTGGTTGAAAAGCACGGATGGAGGATCAGCTGGACCCAAATTTAGTGAAAAATTCAATCGTGATGTATTCAACCGAATGTTTGATGAAGAAACACGAAAAGCAAAACAAGTATCAAATCAATTGGTTCATCCTGGTGAAATGGCCTTAACCCTCAATGCTAATTCAGGGACAGACTTGTTGGGGACACGTCCTGATACATATACTGCTGCGCCTAATTCGCGATTTCAGTTTACAGATTTACGAGGTGCTTACACTACAGACAATACTGTATCTGATAAGGTGGCAAATGTAACAGTTGGTGAACGTAGCTTTGATCAATACCGTGCTTCTCGTGAAAAAGCCCCTGAAGCTCTATCTGCTCAAGAGATGCAAGGAATCCGTGCATTTGAAAGTAGACAGCATCAGATGGATTCTATGCGCGAACGGAAAATGGCAGAAATGTCTGTTAGAAACCAGAACTATCATGATATGATGAAGCAGAGGGTCATCACTGATAATGCTACTGACCTTAATACGAAACGGTTAGGATATTAATCTAAACATAAATAGAATGAATACAGCATGTGTAAAGAAATTTTGTTCAAAAGATGTTAAACGTACTATGAAACGTATGAATAAACTAAATATACTACTTGGAGCCAGTAAAGCAACACGAAAAATATCAAAAAATGCAAAAATAATTAAAATGACGCAAGAGTTATGTAAAAAACAACATTGCAATCCTACATGTAAAAATACTGAATATGAATTAAAATCAAAAATTAAAGATGAATTACAACTATTTCTACGTAAAATGATATCAAAAAAAGAAAATATATTAAAAAATGATTTTTATGAGAAAATACCTAAAAATAAAGTTAATGACCTTAAGAAAAAAGGTGCTATTTCAGGATGTCATAAATAATATCTTAATAGAACATGTAAACGGTTAGGATACTAATTATTCGCACTTGCCAAATATGTAAACAAATTAATAATATCCAGAAAAAGTCCTAAACTATCTTTCGGATAATCAGGTTGAACTCCACGATTTAAACGTGATTTACACGTTCTGGCTTTCTCTTTTATTATTTGGGTATCATATGCAATGTATATAGTAAATAATACAGTACCAAATAGATCTGTGTAATAATTTATTTGCATTTCTTTACGTTGCGCAGGTGTTGTAACAAAATATAATAGTATGCTTACAAGTATTAAACCTACTAAACCCATAAATAAATAAGGACCAAATCCTAATAAATTCTGACTATCATAAAAACCAAGTGCTGTCATTCCTAAGAAGATTCCCATGGTTATTAACAGAATACGCACTAAACGATTATTATCCTCTAACTTTTTAACCAATGGTTTAATACTTTGACCCATCAATAAAGCAAATGCAATAAACAATATGTATTTTAAAAATCCAGGAGCTGTATAAAATATTCCTACTAGTGTAAGAATTAGTAGACCAAATTGTATAATAATACCTGCTAGTCTTGATCCGGATATAGCAACCATCGGTAAGATATTTATATATTCTGCACTAACTGATGCAATTCCAAACACAGCTGCCAAATGAGCGAATACTTTTCCATAATAGTTTTTACACAGATTAGAATTCACTTGATTCATTTCTAATTTATACATGTTTATTTTGAATATAAAACCAATTAACCATGAATAGAATATGTCCTACTTATTCCATTCATTGCAACAATTTGGATTCAGCTCCTTAGAAGAAGTTACGGCTTCTCGGTTAAAACGTGCCTTCAAACGAACAGTAGCTATGGCTCATCCTGATAAAGGCGGGGATGAAGGACGATTTGATGCAATGTTAGGCTCATATGTATATTTATGTGAAACTCTTCATCGTCTAAACGGTGGTCGTACCATTCTCCATTCTGTTAATGCTCCAGATGAACTCAAAGAACAACGGGCAAATCAATACTTGAATGAACTCTTTGACGATTTAACTCTAGAAGAACGTAAGGATGATAAACCGCTGCCAGATGATTTTCATGAACAATTTGCTGTGAGTCACATCAATGAACATGCGAATGGATATGATGCTTGGTTTAAAAGTACAAACGCCAGTGACAAAGCTGATCCAAAAGCTGAAAGCACTAGCAAAAGCAACCATAAAAATAGTCAGGATAAACCGCCATTCAAAGAACACGTAGAAGATGGCCGAGGAAATATATTATATGGAGACATTCAATTGGACGAAGAGAAAGTAGAGAATTTTCACAGTACGTTTGAAGAAAAAGTTCGTATTGGAAAACCTGCTGCCACCGCTCTTGCACTGCATTTAGATGATATGGCGTATTCGGCTGGTATTGGAACTGCTCTGATCAAAGCAGGATCCTATACATCACAGCCTGGACTTCGTCCTGAATATGTTGATCTCTACTCCGCATATACTAGTGAAAATACGATGTTTGATAAGTTAGTACCTATCAAAGAACGTACATATGAAGAGTTATTGAAGGAACGCGAAGAAGTCTATACTGCTTGTACAGATGATGATGCAGCAGTAATCGCGGCATATGCCAAGAAGAAGATTGATGATGAGATTGAACACAAACGTGCATTGGAATCTTATTTTAAGAATGGGGCGTTTATTGGGAATGATGAGGTGTTTATTGGGAATGACACAAATAAAGTGATCACAAACGAAGTGATCACAAACGAAGAGAAAAAAGAGGAATCAAATGAGCAGAATTTTGTGATTCAGCTTTAGATATGGATTCCTTTCATACCATGTTAATCACTTTAGGAGTCCTCTTATTCATTGGAGTTGTATCAGCCTCTTTTTATTCCAAAAATGCCCCACTCTCCAACCCTTTCTTGGATAAACACCTATTGGAACGCGGACTAAGCAAACCCATCCTCTGGCTCTACTACAATGATTCGGATGTCAATCAACGCCAATGGTTGGACTTCGGAGCACGTAATTCATATGCATTAAATATCCCCTTCCTGAATCTCTGTTATCAACGCATTGTTGAAAAGAATTACAATGAATATCAAATACGGGTTATTGCAGGCCTATCAGGTTTAGCTGAACTAATAGGTGCTGATTCGCTTCCGGATGACCTGAAAAATCCGATTGCTCCCGTAAATCACGCTGAAATGAACTGGATTCGCACCACTGTCTTATCACGCTTCGGTGGTCTGTGGGTTTCACCTTATGTTGTCTGTTTGAAAGGATTTGGAGTGCTGCCCAAAGACAAAGTTGTCTTTTTCGGAACAGACATGAATGAAACCTATAGTGGTTCAGCTGGCACTATTGTACCAGGTATGCGTGCTGTCTGGTCACCTGTTAAACATCATCCTATGTTTGATCAATGGGAAGCCGTTTGCTATGAACGCATCCAGAATAAACGTGGTGGTCAACAGATTCGTAATGATGAATCATGGGACTTTGTGCGATTCTCTACAGAATATGGTGGGATTATGATAGATCCTCATGCAGAGTTGGGACGCAAAGAAGATGGCAAACGCTTGCAACTGGAAGATTTGCTAGCGTCAGGCATTGATGGTGTTATCCCTTTTACTGTTTATCCTCATAGTGTGTATGTACCATTTTCATGGACAGAATTGAGGGATCGTGAAATGTTTGGATGGTTCTTGCGAATGTCTGAGAGACAGATCATGGAATCGGATTTGGCTGTGCGGTATTTGTTGGGTTAACGGCGACGCCGACGTGTAATATATTTTACAGAGGGCTTATGTTTATACTTTATATATCCACCTATTTTTCTTTTTGGTGGTCGTACAACTGGTGCTTGTATGACTGGTGATAAGTTGAGTGATGAGTTGAGTGATACTAATTCAGGCATTTCTTCTTCATTTGCCACATTTGTCACATTTGCTGCCATTGTATCTTCAGATACAGCAGGTTGTCTTACATTTTTTAATCTTTGCTGTTGCTCTTGTTGTTCTTGTTGTTCTTGTAATCTTTTCATTGCAGCTGACATTTGGAATGGTAATACTGTTTGTACTTTGCGGGGCAAACCAGATAGACGTGATACATTTACACGAGTTTGTGGTATAAATGGTGTTGCTTTTACATAAGTTCGTTTCTTTGTTTGTGGTACAAATGGTAATAAAGTCTGTACTGTTGAAGGTCTTATAGACTGTACTGTTGAAGGTCTTACAGACTGTAGAGTAAAAGATGCATTGTTATTTTCATATTCTACTCTTGCTTGTTCTGCACTTGCTGGTTGTCTTACTTCTGTATTTGCTATATTCATCCTTTGACTTGAATTACGTAATTTAGAAAATAAAAAATCAAAATTATCTGGTCTTCCTCTAATATCAGAATAATATTCTGCTAATGTATTTATAATTGTTATTTGGTGTTCCATAATATATCGCATTTGATTTATTTTATTTAATACATTTTTCATATCTCCATTTGGAAGAGATTTCATACGTAATAGAGCCATAACCTGACCAGAAGTGTATTTAGGTATGACTGTGATATTAAAATCAACTTGATATGATAATAGTGCATCAAAATATTCATTTAATCTATCATTCTCTGGTTTTCCACCATAAGGAGATATATGTATCTTTTTATGACGAGAAGAACGAATACTATCACATAAATCATTATATACCTGTGCATAATACTGTATCATATTTTCTTCTTTTCTTAAAATATGTTCTTTTTCTACTAGAGCATCTTTTGAGTCATCTTCATCTAGTTGCTGACGTCGTTTATGCATATCAGTTAATTCTGATACAAAATCATATGATTTCATAGAGATAATATGTAAAATGTCTATTAATGAAATTGTTTCATTATCATGACATTCACATGAATCTAATTCACCGCCACCAGCTTGATGTTTTGAATATGCTGAGAATATATCTGCTTTGTTATTTAATTGTAATGTATTTCCAGATGATGAAGATGATATTAATAATGTAGTTAATCCATGATATAACGCATCTGCAATACATACACGATCTTCAGATGTAAAAAATACATCCTCATTTTTATAATCATCGGTTGATTTAATTGCTACTAATTGATCTACTTGATCTGCATCTCCACCACGCTTAATATCTTGAAATACGTCTGCAAGAAGTTTTTCATAATTTGTTATACATCCTAAATTATGAATAGAATGTAATAAGTTTTTATATTTTGATGGAACAATGTTATTTATTCCCAAAATGCTAGGTAATTGCTGTATAATCTGAAGACGTTTTTCTTCAGTTAAATATTCTATTTTAGAATCACCCTCATCTGTTCGGTCTGTATTAAATAAATGGGTAAAATCTATTGTAATTGCAGATTTACCTTTTTTTGGTAGGCTTAGTTTCATTTCAGTTAATGGAAATGATGTTATACGTGTTGCCGCAGAGGAAGATGCAGCTACCGCTGCAGAGGATGAGGATGAGGAAGAAGAAAAAGAGGAAGAAGAGGAAGAGGAAGAAGAGGAAGAAGAGAAAGAGAAAAAAGATGCTAAATATCTTAATTGTTCTGTAATAATAGACGTCATGCCTGTAAATATAGCCTTATTTGTTAACATATTACCCATTTTACATGAATTTGGCGATGTAGTAGCTGCTATAATAGCAGCAGGGTCAGTAACAAGACTTTTATATAAAAAATGTCCAATTAATACAGATAAAGAAGGACCGTTTGTTAAATACTCGTTCTCATTAATACCATATGAAATAACATATTCCCATTTTTGTTCAGCTGAGATATACTTATAATTTTTTGGACGTACAACATACTCAAAACAATTCTTATTACTTGTATTATTATAATTAGGCTTTTTTCTATAAAAAATTTCATATATATCTCTTGTAAAAAAATTTGAAGTGCATTTCCAATTCATTTTACTTGAATCTGTAGTTGGAAATTCTTCAATTGTTAATTCAGCAGGAAAGGCTTGATCATTTGCACTATCTGCTCTATTTGCAGGTAGTTTTATCATACATAATACTGGTGTACCTGGTACTCGTTGCAACCATTTATGAAAATTATTACGTATGGTAATATTCGGTACAGTATGCTGTTTAGGCAACTTTAGAATAACATTTCTGTAATACACAAAAATTTTATTAAAAATTTTCCCAAGAGGTCCTATTCCTGCATCATAACCAAAGTAAATCTGTTTTTTAAATGTAGTTTTATTAAATAATATTTTACATGCATCAAAATAGGATCGTATCGCATTATCGCATGTGGCTTGATTTATAATTTCTATATCTATTATATTTATTTGTTTACGTGATTTCTCAAATTTACCTAATGTTTTTTCTTCAATTGTACCAGCAGATGTACCTAATGCTTCTGTGCAAATCCTTGTTATTATACTAGAATCTGTATTTTTTGTTGAAGATACTATATTGGATGGGTTAATAATATCATTTCTTTTTAATGCACGTGCAATATGATATACAGTACCAAAATCAATTAATTCTATCATATATGGCCATATATCTCCGCATGCACTATATTTTTTATAATTGCTACGTGGTTTACCTACATCATGCCATGTATCGGCTGCATCACGAAAATCTTCAATTCGTTTTTCATCATCTGCTGATAGATGATGAACTTTTTGTTTTTTTGATTTGGACGCTGATGACGGTGCTGCACTTTTACCTTTTTTAGTGCTTTTACCTTTTTTAGTGCTTTTAGTGCTTTTAGCTGCAGCACTTTTAAATTTACCAGATGCTATCTTCGGCATTCTGTTTAATGCCATATATTTTATATAAAATACTATTAGATAACGTAAATTGCATAATACCTAAGTATCATGCAATAGGCTAGATGCATGCTAACTATCATGCCACGTCCAGTTATCACATAAATGTGATAAATGTGATAACGTAAACTATCAGATAGCTTTAGCTATCCGATAATGTCTTATATACCATATGTTGCAACGCCAAAATGCTCGTATGCCCTTTACAATATGAGATCCATGCATGAATCAAAAATTTGTGAATGAAAACATTATCCGTAATACTATCATTTCCAAAGAGCGTATTAATCATCTGGAACGATTCTAAGATATCCTCGTACGTATATCCTCGTTTCCAAATATATAACAGACTCTTAACTGAAGCCACATAATCATTTGCTGACATTGCATTTAGAAGCGGAATAAAATCCACATAGAATGACATATAACAGAGCGCTTTCACTCGTTCCAATGTAATCTCCTCATTCAGTGTCTCATGAATATCCTTGATCAACTTAAGAAGACGGATCAAATCACTTGTATTATTCCCAGAAATATGATTCACCCAGTTCCACATTTCCATTGTAATCTTTTCATGTGGTAACTTCACATACGTAAGAAAGAGTGGCATAGTCAGAAGCGTATCTAGACGATTCATTTTGATATGGATACATCGTGATCGTAATGCAGGAATCAAATCCTCTTCACTCGTTCCAATAAATAAGAATCGTGTAATATGTGAATAGGATTCCATTGGACGTCGTAGAGCCTGTTGTGAAATATGGGGAAATGTATCCACATCATCAATAATTACCCAACGATACAAATGATCGCCCACTGACTTCTGACGAATAAATAAACTGACTTGACCACGAATGGTCTGAATCCCACGATCTTGATCAGGTCCAAGCAAAATACAATTATCAATAGATTCTACGCCCCATAAATGTGGAGTGGGTCTGTCTTTCTGTCTAGCATAAAACTGTAAAAGTTCACGCATAAATGTTGTCTTACCGCATCCTGGCTGACCTGTAATAAACATATGACTTGGTGTTGTAAATTGATGAACACATTCGGCCCAGACAGATTCTTGACCGACTAGAGAGGTCATTCCTTGGATTAAATCATATATCGTACTTTAGATTTGGTACGTAACTTAAAAGATGACATGCAATACATATCAATGTCTAATAAATCCTTGTACGACGTACTCGGTATTTCTAAACAAAGTAGCCAAACGGATATTAGAAAGGCCTATCTCAAATTAGCTCGTGTTCATCATCCAGACAAAGGCGGTGATCCTGAAAAATTCAAAGAGATTACTCATGCAAGTGATATTCTAACTGATGAAAAACGTCGCAGATTGTATGATGACACGGGGCTTACTGATGAAAATGCAGTGAATATGCCTGGATTTCATGGCTTTCCTCAAGGCTTTCCTCCAGGATTTCCTCAAGGCGGTCCTGGACCTAATCCATTTGAATTCAATATGAATGATCTATTCGGTAATATGTTTAACGGGCAACGAAATACAGTTCGTAAAGGACGAAAACCCCCACCCATTCAACAGAATATCGGTATTACATTGGAACAATTCTATCTAGGACATCAATTTGAGATTCACATCAATCGCCAGAGTTTCTGTCGTGAATGCAGTCACACTGGTGCAAAGACCAAAGAAATCTGTAAGAAATGTGGTGGTCAAGGTAGCATTTCTCAAGTCACTCAGATGGGTCCTTTTGCCATGCATACAAAGGGACCGTGTCTGGATTGTCAAGGAAAGGGTGAACGTGTCATAGAAGCATGCAAACCGTGCAATGGATCTGGATTTACGAATGAACAGAAAATTCTGAGTGTAAAAGTAGCTCCTGGTACGCCTTTTAACGATATTATTTCATTTCCCGAAGTATGTTCTGATAATGTAGATTTTGAACAAGCAGGTGATGTGAATATTACATTGCAAGCAGATGTAAATGATGTTGCTTGTAAGACATTTAAACGACTTAATCCACAAGATCTGGAGACAACGGTTGTTCTCTCTTTATCTGAAAGCTTGATGGGATGTGTACTACAGATTGACCATCATCCAGGATACGATCAAGGACTCTTTATTCATCTACCTCCATCGTTTCATGGAGATATGTATTGTCTCAAAGGATTTGGTATGCCTATCATAGGATCTATTGGTAAGTATGGTGAATTATATATTCGTGTAGAGGTTGTGGTACAACCTGTGGAACGAAAATTGTATTTGAGCAAAGGTCGTGAACAGCTTATTGGACAATTTCAAGATAAAATTCGTCCGATGAAGTGTGAAGTGGATGAGGTTCAGATGGAGGCGGAACTTGTTTAGAACTAAATAAGCAGGGAACTTGTGTAATGTATTCACATCACACAAGCAGGGAACTTGTTTAAACAAGCAGGGAACTTGTTTAAACAAGCAGGGAACTTGTTTAAACAAGCAGGGAACTTGTTTAAACAAGCAGGGAACTTGTTAAGAACTTGTTAAGTTCTTACATGCCTTGACGCATCATAGCATCATCAAATTCAACTGCACTCTTCCATTCAGGATTCAATCCAGCACGAGAGTATCCATCAGCATCAAGCAACATCCCCTTAGAAGGGAAAGGTGCATAACCCATACCACCACGGCTTCTACGAGTACGTCTATTACGTCTTAGCTTAGACTTCTTTGAACGCTTACCACCCTTAGACTTCTTAGAGCCCTTAGACTTCTTAGAGCCCTTAGACTTCTTAGAGCCCTTAGACTTCTTAGAACGCTTTGAGCGTCTACGACCACCATCATGCAATCCAGCAATATCAGCATAGGCTTTATCAAGTCCTGCCAAATGAGCCGATGCACGCAGGGACGGGTCTAACATAGAACCATCAATGGCTGACATAGGTGCTTCGCCACCATGCTGACCTTGATGATATTTAAAAAAGTCAGCGCCTTGTCCTAATGACATACGGGAAGCCCAATCATTGGACAAAGAATAATTAGTAGGCGCACCTACTGCATTGGATCCGCCACGCTTGCGATGTCTACGTTTTCGTGTGTCTCTTTTCCGGGCTCTGGCCATTTCTATAGTATCTTTACATTTTATGTATCCGGATTCAAAGAAAATAAATTCAGTATCTAGAATAGAAAATGAACCAAAAAAAACAATGGTCTGATCGCATCTCAAATGCAGTCCTCTGCAATTTCTTTTATATCTTTTTTGTTATCTTTTCTATCTTTGCTGCATTATCCCTTCTTGGTGGCATCTATATGTTTACCATGAGTAACAAAATGACTTTCCCCATGCTTTTTATGGGCATCTTTAACATTATTATGACATTTGGTATCTCGGGTACAAGTGCTCTCTTCTTGTATTTGATCTGTGACCGTGCATTGAAACCGCAATATGATGGCTACCAGAGCAATGAGTTTAAAGACATGGGTGAAGGATTTGCTGAAGATGGATTCGCTGAAGATGGATTCGCTGATGAGGGATACAGCGAGCCTTTTGCCGATCACGATAAAGAGAAAAAATAAATTTATTAAAGATTATCATATGCCTCTTGAAGTGAAGCCAAATTAACTTTACGTTTCTGGATATTTCCACCAACGATATATACGGAATTCTCCGTAACAACAATAAAATCTTCACCAACTTTGTATAGTTTTTTAATGAGGGACGTAAATTCCTCCTTAGATTTAACAAGAATACGTTCTTTTGTTTCACCGTCTTCTCCCAAGAATGCTGATCCTTTGCACGAATCACGGTAGTAATCAAGCATGATGGCGCGATCTTCATTGATTGCCAATTTAGCTGCTTGCATCATCGTTTGAGGGTTAGGCATTACATCAGCTCCGCTGGGTTTAGCTGAAGCTACAGAAGCATTTACAGTGGCAGATTGAACCGGAGCGCTCATCTTTTAGATCTGCCAATAAAACATAAATCCTTTCATATCATTTAACGCAAGGGGGCTTTTAACAAAAGCCCGCCAAAACTTATTTATATCTAATTTGTATTGGGTTCGCTGAAGGTATAACCAAAGGCTGGCTAACACTAATCGGTGTTAGGCTCACCGAAGGCATTGCCAAATATGGACTTTAGTCTGTATTTGGTTCATAAAAGATCTCATGGTGTTTATCAAAGATCTTATTCAAGAAATCATATGCCACATGAATCTGTTCAATTTGTCTAGCACCCGTCACAATAATTCGTCCTGTTCTGAAAATACTAATCGTAATCCGTTTGCACTGTCCATCACCTTCTCCGTTTCCTTGTCCTTTACAGAAATTTGTACAGCAACATACCCCATTTTTATTATTTGAATTGTAGAAGAATTTGGTATTGATTCCTTGATAGATTGTTTTCTCAAGCATACTGAATAAATTATATTCCGTAATCAAGATCTGATGAAGAGATTCTTGATTAATGAATTTATCAATCTTATAATCGGTATTGATTAATTGTGTAGATAAACGCTCAATGTTTGGTTGATCTGTAAATGGTGATTGTGGTAAAGTTTTAATTAAGCGAAGAAGCCATTCAATGGTTTCAAGGGCAAATTCTTCAGACATCACCCCTGTCATTTGAATTCCACCATTGGCAAAGAGTTTGATATTGACTTGTTTAAAGGATGTCTCTGACATCCGACCCAAGGAAGCAGGATCCAGACTAGGAACCTTCTTCCTCACAATAATTGTAGACTGATTAAAGAATGATTTAGATGTCATTTTCCGATTCGTAAAGATATCCTTATGACTGTATCCCATTACCAACTTTTTATGCTCAAATTTCAAAATCCCTTCTATAGGGAGCCAAATGGGAATCAAATGAGGGCGAACCATTTCAAATAAGAGATCCAAATGAATCGGTGTTCCCCAATGCGCGGTAATCACCATTGTTGAAATTCGTAATGGTGTCTTTTCATAGGTATTTTCATACACATTTTCATCATCGGAATATTCTGCTGCCATGGTTTGTTAGTTAATATCTTATGAAAAACGAGCGTCAAATTTTTCTTTAAATTCCATAATTAATTTTACAAGTTGTTCTTCCATCTTATCAAAGAGCAATGTATTATCCGATAATAACTGATAAATCATATTTATACGATTCATAAAAGCCTCATCCATAATGTCAAACATATCCACCAATAAGAGAAGTTCTGTAATAATCACCTGATAATCAATGGAATCATCCCTGATAAGGTCAGTAATTTCAGTTGGATGACAGTGAATATATTTCCAGATACGTAACTCTATTTCTTGTTTCTTTGCATACTGACGAAGATCTCCCCTTGTAATTGCTGTAAAAATATCTACAATTTCATTGTTTCTGTTTGGAGGATCATAACGGATTTTAAGAAGACGCTGTCGTAACTTTGTATGAATTCGGCTCTGTGAATTACAGATAAGAATTACACAGATATCTTTCGGATCTGTATTGAGAACTGTCTGTAACGAGAGTTGTGCGGCTTCTGTCAATGTTTCACATTCATCTAAAATGAGAAATCGTGGTGCCGTTTCTGTATCTGTTCGCCAATCTACATGCAAGAAAGGAAAGACTTTCTGGCGAATGGATTCTAGACTTCGTTCATCTGCCGCATTCATAGAAATACACATGAGAGATTTACGATTCCCCCAGATTTGCTCTACAAGCCATTTGGCACTCGTTGTCTTTCCAGATCCAGGCGGACCAAATAAAAGCATATGTTGAAGTGTCTGGGGATTCTTAAGAAACATGGAGAAACATTTTCTCACACGTTCACACCAGAAGGAGATGTTGATGGACATCTTTGTATTATAAATGATTGAGGGGTTTATATGCACGCTGTATGCATCTAGATAAGAATACGATCAATTTTGGGTGCAAACGGAACGCCATTGCTACTATAAGCTTTTTTAGAAAAAGCTTGCCAAAAACTTTGTTATAGGCTTTTTAAAGAACTTGTTAAGAACTTTGTTATAGGCTTTTTAAAGAACTTGTTAAGAACTTGTTAAGAACTTGCCAAAAACTTTGTTAACACCTTAAAAGCCTAATAAAGTTTTAATCATATTTTTGGTAGGCTTTTTGTTAAAAAGCCTGCTTAAATAAAAACAACCATATGATATTAAATGAGCGGACGTGGGCGCGGTCGCAAAAAACGAACTGAAGATGAACCTGTTAAAATAGGTAAGAAGAAATTCCCCATCGTAGCCGTAGTAACTCCTGATGGAATTGATGGTAATCTGCTACAGAAAGAACAGCGACCTCTAATTATTCATCTACCTATTCACAGTCGCGATGTGATGAGTCATGATATGCCCATCATGTATGATCCAACTCCTCCTGTTGAGACCGTACCTTATGATAGTTATGCAAGTAATCCTTTTTTTGATGACGTAGAACAGATTGTTACAGAAGCTCCTGTAGAAGTGAAAAATACAGTACACAAAGAAGTGAAAACTGAAGAAATAGATTATTATAATTTGAAAGGAACTATGCTTGTACAATTCAAAGCCTCGTCGGAAATTAAACAGATTCCGTTAAAATCCGATGCAGCGTGCTTCTGGTGCTGTCATTCATTTACTCGTCGTCCTGTTATTCTTCCTATTCGTGATACAGGTGAATACATTGAAGTGATGGGTAATTTCTGTTCCCCTGAATGTGCTGCGGCATATCTGTTTGATATCCGTCAAGACTCTCATACGCGATGGGAACAATTGTCATTGTTGTATCGGATCTATGGATCATGTTGCAATGGAAATATTCATCCTGCTCCTTCACGTATGACACTGCGTCTATTTGGAGGCAGTCTATCCATTGAAGAATACAGAACGTTATTGCAGTCACAGAAAATACTCATTGATGTTCATCTACCACCAATGGTTTCTATCTTGGCTACGATGGATACCAAACCCATTGATTTCTATGACTCTTCATTGACAAAGAATGTACTAGATACAGTTAATGAACGATTGCAGAAAGCGGATGAAGGATTGAGGCTGCGCAGAACAAAACCATTGAAGGCATGGGAAAGTACATTAGACGCGTGTATTAATTTCAGGATTAAGTAGCTTTAGGCTTTTTTTAAAAAAAGCCTATCAAAATTATAAATATTATATAAAAAATTGAAACAACTTTTTATATAATATAAAGTAAGCCAACTCTCTTATACTAATGCTCAAGACTGTCAATGCGATGCAATCTTACTTGCAAAAGCTGGATAAGCTTTTGCATGAAGATCCCACAGATCAAGTAAAACAAGAGGTAAAAGAACATGTGATTCAGAAGGATTCTGATACGATTACCTTAGGGTATCTTAACTATGAAATGGCACCCACCATTGCAAAGTTGCAATCCATTCAAACAAATGTAGATTATCAGCACACCATGCTCTGTCAAATATCAATGCAATTAGAGAATCTCTCAGATCGTCTTTGTATCATGGAAACATTTACAGAACAGTTTATGACCCAACGTCATTCAGAATCAGCAGTATCTCACAAAAATACACCAGTACAAATACAAGAAATTCAGGATCAATTGGATAAAACAGTAGAAACGCAGGGGCAATTACACATATATCACGAAGAATCTGTTCAGTTTGGCGACGCATCTCTTCAATCCAGTGGATCAATCTTACAGAATCATGTTCTTGCAGATTTAAACTCTGTTGAAGTTAAACATGTTGTTATCTTTGATCAAGATGTAAAAGAACCAATGGAACTTATTCAGGTTGAAAAAGTTCAAGAGGTTGTCCAAGAAGAAGAGGAAGAGGAAGAAGTTCTTCAAGAGGAAGAGGTTGTCCAAGAGGAAGAGGAAGAGGAAGAAGTTCTTCAAGAGGAAGAGG
>Ga0187844_10001387_pt1 | contig 18476 bp, 13 predicted proteins | sample SpaLakP09_SKY_50_FD_134517 | JGI IMG/M metagenome (GOLD analysis project Ga0187844, IMG submission 134517) | Oligotrophic lake water microbial communities from Sparkling Lake, Wisconsin, USA - SP09_SKY_50 | ecosystem: Environmental > Aquatic > Freshwater > Lake | place: USA: Sparkling Lake...
CCAGCTCGCCGTCGAAATGGCGTTGCAGCAGCGCCTGGCCGCGCGCCAGATCGTCGGGGTGGGCCAGCTTCAGCCAGGTCTGGATGGTCGTCGGCTGCAGCTCATCGAGCGTGTAGCCGACGATCTCGGCCCAGCGCTCGTTGAAGTGGCTGACGCCGGTCTGCACATTCCACTCCCAGGTCGCGACGTGCGTGCCCTCGATGATGTTGGCCAGCCGTTCGCGCTGAAGGGCCAGCTCGGTGGCGGCGGTCTTGCTGGCGGTGATGTCATTGCTGATGGCGACATACTTCTCGATGCGGCCCTGGGCATTCAGGAAGGGGGCGATGATGCTGTCCACCCAATACAGCCGCCCATCCTTGGCACGGTTACAGATCTCGCCACGCCACGAACGACCACTGGCAATGGTGCGCCAGACCTCGATCCAGAAGCTGCGCGGATGCTGGCCCGAACCGAGCAGGCGGTGGTCCTGGCCCAGCAGTTCCTCCGGCGCATAGCCGCTGATCTGCACCAGCGCGGCATTGGCCTCCAGGATCAGACCACGCCGGTCGGTCACCGACACGATCGCATGCAGATTGATCGTGCGCAGCAGCACGTCGGTGTCACGCAGGGCCGCCTCCAACCGCTCCTTGGCCACCTTTTGCTCGGTGATGTCCGACTCTATCGACATGAAGCCGGTCAGCTGACCCTGCGCATCGTGCAGCGGCTGCACCTCGGCATGGGTAGAGATCTCCCGGCCATCCTTGCGCCGCTTCTGCAATTCGCCGCGGAAGGCCTGCCCGGCGTCGAGCAGCGCGCGCAGGCGTTGCATCTGTTCGGGATCGAGGCGCTCGCTGTGCGTCAGATCACCGGGCTTGCGACCCCGCGCCTCCGCCAAGGTGAAACCGAACAGACGCTCAAACCCTTCGTTGACCCAGACGATGTCGCGCTGCGCATCCAGTATCGCCACCGAGTTCGATGTATGGCGCACGACCTTGGCCAGGCGCTCCAGATCGGCGGTCATCTCGGCCGCCAGCGATTCGGCGCGGTCCCGGCCCGACACCAGCAGCCAGGCGGCCAGCGCCAGCAGGCTGCTCAGCAGGGTGCCGGCGGCGGCCAGCAGGGTTGGCGTGGTGCGATCCAGCCCGCGCTCGAACGCCGGCGTGGTGCTGGTGCGCAGGGCCAGCGTGCGCCCGCCCACCGAGATATATCGTGCGCTCTGGAACAGCGGCCCCGTCGATGCGACCCTTGGCGCGGCGTCCGGGTCGCCGTCGCCCTGGAGTTCGGTGCCGAACAGCAGGCGGGCCGGATCCACCTGACCCGCGTCATAGAGCTCGAAGTCCAGCTGCATATCGGCCACGTTGGCGATGCCGGTGCAAAGCTCACCAACCACGATGGGCGCATACAGAAAACCCCGCAGCGTATTGATGTCTGGGTGAGCCGAGGCCGGATCGACCTGGCGCTGCCAGACCGGCACGATATAGAGGAATCCGGGGCCTCTCTTGCCGTCCTGCGCCAGGGTGATGCGGCCGCTAAGCGTCGGCTCGCCGGTGCGCGCTGCGCGCTCCAGCGCCTCGCGTCGCACCGCTTCCGAGGCGATGTCAAAACCCCAGGCGGCACGATTGGAGGCCAGCGGCTCGATGAACTTGGCGATGTAGAGGTCGTCGCCTCCCGCGCTGTGCCGCACCTCGAAGTCAGGGGCGGCGTCGGCGCGCTCGGCGGCCACAAAGCGCGCCAGGTCCTCCCGCTTCACGCGTTCGATGAAGCCAAAGCCCCGCACGCCCGGGAACTCGATGTTCAGGTGCCGCGACTCGACAAAATCACGGAAGGCCTCGCGTCCGATCCGGCCGCTGGTGGCATACAGACCGCGCAAGCCGTTGAGGCCATAGACGGGCAGATTGAAACGGCGCAGCAGATCGTCTTCAATGCGTGCGGCCTGGCGTTCATAGCGGGCACGGGCCTCCACGTCCAGGCCGGCCTGGAACCAGTACACCCCCAGCACCGTCAGCGCCAGGCCGATGGCAAGCACCAGGGTCGGAATGGCCCAGACGGCGGCGCGGCGCGAGGGCGCGCCTTCGACAGCTGTGCCGCTGGGGTTGAACGACGAAGTGCTGGCCATGAGGGCGTACGCGCGGCCCGACCTCAGGGGTGCGGCGGCGCGATCTGCTCGGCGTAGTCGTACAGCGCGCCAAGAATGGCCTGCCCGCGCTCGTCGGCATCTTCGCTGAGCACGTCAATACGCTCGAAGAATGCGCTCAGGTTGCTGAAACCGCCCTCCCCCAGGTGCAGACGTTCGCTGCAATGCTGCCGCCATCGCTGCTGTTCCGCGCCACTGAGACTGTCGGGGAAATTGCGCGCCCGGTAGCGGAACAGCAGCTCGTCCAGGCGCCCGTCCTCGAAAGCCGGGTGCTGGCCGGCCTGCTTGTCAGCGCTCAGGCCGCGCAGCCGGTTCAGCAGGCGGCGGTCCTCGTTGCCGACAAAACCACCATAAAGATCCTCATCGACATCGGGCAACTGTTCGCTGGCCGGCCGGGCATAGACCTCGGTCCAGAGCTGCCTGGGCAGCGCCGGCAACTCGGCGGCCCGCTCGGCATGGCGCAGGGCCAGATCGACGTCCAGCCCCCAATGCGCAGCCCGCTCGGCGCTCAGCACCTTCAGGTTACCGATCACCACCGGCGACTTGTTGATGTGCACGCTCTTGATCGGCAGCCGGCTCACGCCCTCGGGCAGCTCATCTTGCTTGCTGAAGATTCGCTGGCGCAAGGTGGCGGCATCCAGGCCCTGCAGCTCGGCCGGGTCATGGGCCAGATCCCAGACAATGATCTCGTTCTTGTTGGTCGGATGCTGGGCAATCGGCCAGACCACTGCCAGGCAGCCGCGCTCGACCGGATACATGCCCGAGATATGGAGCACGGGCCGCGGCTGGCCCAGACCGAATTCCTGCAGCACGGCGTCCTTCTTGCGCAGCTTCAGGCAGAAGTCCCACAGCCTCGGGTTGCTCTGCCGCACCAGGCGCGCCAGCGCGATCGTGGCGCGCACATCGCTCAGCGCGTCGTGGGCGGCCTCATGCGCCAGGCCGTTGGCAGCGCTCAGGTGCTCGAGCTTGAATGAGGGCCGACCGTCGTCGTGCTTGGGCCATTGCAGGCCGTCGGGGCGCAAGGCATAGCAGCAGCGCACCACGTCCAGCAGATCCCAGCGGCCGCAGTCGTTCTGCCACTCGCGGGCGTAGGGGTCGATCAGATTGCGCCAGAACAGGTGGCGGGTCACCTCGTCATCGAAGCGAATCGTGTTGTAGCCCAGGCCCACCGTGCCCGGCAGCGCCAATTCATGCTCGATGGCGGCGGCGAACTCGTGCTCGGCCAGGCCCTGCTCCAGGCAAGTCTGGGGCAGGATGCCGGTCAGCAGGCAGGCCTCGGGGTCGGGCAGGAAGTCGGGCGCGGGCTTGCAGTAGTGCATCAGCGGCGCGCCGATCTCGTTCAGATCGGCATCGGTGCGTATGCCGGCAAACTGCGAGGGCCGGTCGCGCCGCGGCACCCGGCCAAAGGTTTCGTAGTCGTGCCAATAGAAGGTAAGGTCTGCCATATTGAGCAAGATACCTCATATGGGCCGCCGAACTGCCGACGAACGGCCGGCGCCCAGGCGCCGTGGCAGCGGCGCAACCCCTCAAGTTTGGCTGAAGCCCCAGGCCGGCCGGGCACGGTGTCAGCGTCGATAATGGGCGCCATGCAGGTATTTCGCGGCTTCCACCACCCCGGCATCGCACCCGCGTGCGCGCTGACCATAGGCAATTTCGACGGCGTCCACCGCGGTCACCAGGCCATGTTGGCGCTGTTGCGCTCCGAGGCCCAGCACCGCAGCCTGCCCAGCTGCGTGATGACCTTCGAGCCCCATCCGCGTGACTTCTTTGCCGCCAAGTTGGGCAAACCCGAGATGGCACCAGCACGCATTGCCACCCTGCGCGACAAGCTCAGCGAGCTGGAGCGCTGCGGCGTCGACCAGGTCATCGTGCTGCGCTTCGACGAGGCACTGGCCACCTTGCCGGCCCAGGACTTCATCAGCCAGGTACTGGTACAGGGCCTTGGCGCCCGGTATGTACTGGTTGGCGACGACTTCTGCTTCGGCGCCAGGCGCCAGGGCGATTACAAGATGCTGGACGCTGCGGGTCAGTTGCAGGGCTTCGATGTGGCGCGGATGATGAGCTACGAGGTCCATGGCCAGCGCGTCAGCAGCTCGGCCGTGCGCGAGGCGCTTGTGGCCGGCAATATGGACGCCGCTGCCGCCCTGCTGGGCCGGCCCTACAGCATCAGCGGTCATGTGATCCATGGCCGCAAGCTGGGGCGGGAGTTGGGTTTTCGCACGCTCAACCTGCGTTTTGACCATGCCAGATCGGCGGCGATGGGCATCTACGCAGTGCGCACCCATGGCCTGACGGACAAGCCGCTGGACGGTGTGGCGTCTCTCGGCGTGCGGCCCACGGTGGAGGACGCCGGCCGCCTGCTGCTGGAGGTCAATTGCCTGGACTGGCCGGCCGAGCTGGGCCTGGACGGGGGCTACGGTAAACTCCTGCGCGTGGAACTGCTCAAAAAACTACGTGACGAAGCCCGCTATGACGGTCTGGAGGCCTTGACGGCCGCCATCCGCCAGGACGCCGACAACGCGCGCAGCTTCTTTGCCACGCACGCATCGCGCTCGCGCCAGACCACCCGCGACCGAATTTGATCCGTTGGGGACAGACCACCTAGTGCTCTGTCCCCAACTGATCGAGATTTGAGGGGTTCACGCGCTGCATGCCCCAAGGCGCGTCAAGTCCAAGTCATTCATTGCCTGCGGCGAGCCATCAGCGGCGGCCAGGCCCACACCCATCCAGGTTCCGCCATGACCGATCAAAGTTCCAAGCCCGAAGTCAAGCCCGACTATCGCAGCACCCTGAACCTGCCCGACACCCCCTTCCCGATGCGCGGCGACCTGCCCAAGCGCGAGCCGGGCTGGGTCAAGGAGTGGGATGACTTGGGCATCTACAAAAAGCTGCGCGACGCCCGCTGCGGTGCGCCCAAGTTCGTGCTGCACGACGGCCCGCCCTATGCCAACGGCCAGATCCACATCGGCCACGCAGCGAACAAGATACTCAAGGACATGATCGTCAAGGCGCGCCAGCTCGAGGGCTTCGACGCCGCGTACATCCCTGGCTGGGACTGCCACGGCCTGCCGATCGAGAACCAGATCGAGAAGACCTTCGGCCGCGGCCTGCCGCGCGACGAGGTGCAGGCCAAGAGCCGCGCGTACGCCACCGAGCAGATCGATCAGCAGCGCAACGATTTCAAGCGCCTGGGCGTGCTGGGTGAATGGGACCGCCCATACCAGACCATGAACTTCGCCAACGAGGCCGGTGAGATCCGCGTGCTCAAGCGCCTGTTTGAGCGGGGTTTCGTCTACCGCGGCCTGAAGCCGGTCTATTGGTGCTTCGACTGCGGCTCCTCACTGGCCGAGTTCGAGATCGAGTACGCGGACAAGCAATCGCCCGCGGTCGATGTGGCCTTCCTGAGCGCCGAGCCGGCCAGGCTGGCCGACGCCTTCGGCCTGCCCTCGCTGGCCAAGGAGGCGTTCACGGTGATCTGGACAACGACGCCCTGGACCATCCCCGCCAACCAGGCGCTGAACCTGAACCCGGAGCTCAGCTACGCGCTGGTCGACACGCCGCGCGGCGTCTTCATGGTGGCCGAGGCCTTGGTCGAGAAATGCCTGGCACGCTGGAAGCTCGAAGGCTCGGTGCTGGCCACGACGCTGGGCAAGAACCTGGCGCTGCTGAAGTTCAAGCACCCCTTGGCTCATGTGGATGCCGGCTACGACCGCGAAAGCCCGGTCTATCTGGCCGACTACGCCACCGCCGAGGACGGCACAGGCGTCGTCCACTCCGCACCCGCCTATGGCCTGGACGACTTCCAGTCCTGCGTGTCGCACGGCATGGACTTCAAGGACATCCTCAACCCGGTGCAGGGCAATGGCCAGTACGAGGCCGAGCTGCCGTTGTTCGGCGGCCTGCATATCTGGAAGGCCAACCCGGTCATCGCCCAGGCGCTGGAGGATGCCGGCCGTCTGCTGTCGCATACCAAGATCACGCACAGCTACCCCCATTGCTGGCGCCACAAGACACCGGTGATCTACCGCGCGGCCGCGCAGTGGTTTGTGCGCATGGATGAGGGCGATGGTGTCTTCACCGCCGACAAGGCCGAGAAGACGCTGCGCCAGACGGCGCTGGAAGCCATAGCCGCCACCAACTTCTACCCCGAGAACGGCCGCGCCCGGCTGCGCGACATGATCGCCGGCAGGCCCGACTGGTGCATCTCCCGCCAGCGCAGCTGGGGAGTGCCGTTGCCGATCTTTCTGCACAAGGACACCGGTCTGCCGCACCCGGACACGCTGGCCTTCATCGAGCGCGCCGCCACCCTTGTCGAGGCCGGTGGCGTCGAGGCCTGGGCCAAGCTGGACGCGGCCGAATGGCTGGGCGACGAAGCGCAGAACTACACCAAGGGCAGCGACATCCTGGACGTCTGGTTCGACTCCGGCTCGACCTTCCAGCATGTCTTGAAGGGCAGCCACGCCGGCGCCGCACACGATGAAGGCCCCGAGGCCGATCTGTACCTCGAGGGCCATGACCAGCACCGCGGCTGGTTCCATTCCTCGCTGCTGATCAGCTGCGCGCTCAACGACCGCGCGCCCTATCGCGGCCTGCTGACCCACGGCTTCACCGTTGACGGCCAGGGCCGCAAGATGAGCAAGTCGGTCGGCAACACCGTCGCACCGCAGCTGGTCAGCGACAAGATGGGCGCCGAGATCATCCGCCTGTGGTGCGCCGCGACCGACTATTCGGGCGACCTGGCCATCGACGAGAAGATCCTCGCCCGCGTCGTCGACAGCTATCGCCGCATCCGCAACACGCTGCGCTTCCTGCTCGCCAACACCAGCGACTTCGACGCCAAAACGGACGCCGTGCAACTGGACCAGCTGCTGGAGGTCGACCGCTATGCGCTGTCGCGCGCGGCGCAGTTCCAGGCCGAGGTGCTTGCCCACTACAAGGTCTATGAGTTCCATCCAGTGGTGGCCAAACTGCAGGTCTATTGCTCCGAGGATCTAGGCGCCTTCTACCTGGACCTGCTGAAGGACCGGCTGTACACCACGGCGCCGAAGAGCCTGGCCCGCCGCTCGGCGCAGACCGCGCTGTGGCACATCACCCAGGCCATGCTGCGCTGGATGGCGCCGTTCCTCAGCTTCACCGCCGAGGAGGCCTGGAAATTCTGCGCCACCAGCGACTCACCGAGTGTGTTCACCGAGACCTACTGGACCTTCGAGGCCGCCGACGAGGCGCTGCTGGCCAAGTGGACACGCATCCGCGAAATCCGTGATGTGGCAAACAAGGAGATCGAAGCGCTGCGCACGGCCGGTCAGGTCGGCGCCTCGCTGCAGGCAGTGCTGGAGATTGGCGTCAATGCCGACGACCGCGCGCTGCTGGCCTCGCTGGGCGAGGACCTGCGCTTTGTCACCATCACCTCGAGCGCCGGCCTGGTCGATGCGGCCGAGCTGGGTGTCAAGGTGGCGGCGGCCACGGCGGCGAAGTGCGAGCGTTGCTGGCATTACGTCGACGACGTCGGTCAGACGCCCGAGCATCCCGGCATCTGTGGGCGCTGCGTCGGCAATCTGTTTGGCGACGGCGAAGCGCGACGCTTCGCATGAGTTCAAGCTGAAAAAGCACAAAGGGCGCTTCGGCGCCCTTTGTCATGGAGGAAGAAACTTCAGGGAAAGGCCGGCACATTCGGCTCCATGCCCTCGAAATGTGCCTCGGGATGGGTGCGTTTCAGCAAGGCCTCGATCTCGCTGACGCGCGAGCGCGGCACATCGACCATCAGCAGATACTGGCCCTGGGCAATCGCCGCCTCGAAACGGCGCAGGCGCCGGCTCGGCGTGGAGCTGCCAATCATGCTGGACGACCAGGTGCCCAGCACGGCGCCGAGCGCCGCCATCGCAATTACCACCGCCGCCGGGGCGGCCATGCTGCCCAGGGAGTAGGCGGCAGCCACACCGGCCGCGCTGCCCAGGCCGGCACCGATCAACATGCCCGACTGCGCGGCCTGTATCAGATCCGAGCTTTGCAACACATTGGCCGCATGCAGGCCGTTCATGTCGGCGCCCTCGTCGGCCATGAAGTGAATGTGCTGGTCACCGATACGGGCCAGCAACAGATCATTCATGGTTCGAGTGGCGCTGTTCAGGTCGGGCAACAACCAGTAGATGCGTTTGCGCATGATGGCTCCTCGTGATGAGTGAAGCCCATGTCTGCGGCAGCCCTGTGCGCCGCATGGCAAGGCAGAAGCCAGTTTTACGCCTGTTCTTGAGGAACATCAAGCGCCGGTGCCGGGCAAGACCCGGCACCGGTAGCTGCTCAGTTGAGCAGGGCCCGCCGACGCTCGTCAACCCAGGCCAGGCCTTGGCTGGTGGCATAGGCCGCCGCCGCGTCGGGGCATGTGAAGGGTTGAACGAAGCGCAACACGCGGTCGTGGGTGGCGCTGCCGCGGCCCGAGCGAATCGAGACCGAGGCGAGGTAGTGGCCGTTGTCGGCCAGTTTGGACAGAGGTGAGACAAGGTATTTGCCCACCTCAACATTTTTATAGATGTTGTTCATGAGGTGCGGGCCGCGATTCGACATCACGGCATCCAGTTCAGGGTGAAACGCGACCCGCAATCTGCGGGTCGAGACGGTTTCGGTCGGGTCGGGCCGGCAGCTTGGCATGCGCTGATGGCCGAACGGGCGCTGAACAGTGAAGCCTGAGGCGTTGGCGCGCCGGCTAGAAGCTCAGAGGTGGGATCTCAGGGGGTGCCGATGGGTCGACACTTTATTTTTGATCTGGGCGGATAAGCGTAGGCGCAGTTTGCTGCTGTTCGTTCGCTGGTGTTCATTGAAGAACGTTCGCTTGTTTTCATCGGACAGGGGCTGTGGGGGAGCCTACCGTCCTAGGCCTTGCACAATACGCAAGGCCGCACACCGAAGGCGCGAGTGTAGCAGCATTGCCGCGCCGGCGTTGCGCGGTGACGATGGGCCTGCCTTGCCTGTACAGTACGGCGCGCAACGCACCCTGCCATTCTGATAGCACCCATGCCCAAGAACTCCGTCGCTTCTCGTCCCCTGCTGACCTGGCTGGCTCTGGCCCTGATCGTGATACTGGCCGACCAGTTCACCAAGACCTTGATACTGGGTCAGTTCCAGTATGGCGACAGCCGCCTCGTGACCGGTTTCTTCAACCTCGTGCGTGCGCACAACACCGGCGCGGCCTTCAGCTTTCTGGCCGGCGCGGGTGGCTGGCAGCGCTGGTTCTTCGTGGGCCTCGGTGCGGTGGCCACCGTGTTCATCGTCGTGATGCTGCGCAAGCATGGGGAGCAGACCCTGTTTGCCACCGCGCTGTCCCTCATCCTGGGCGGCGCCCTGGGCAATGTGACCGACCGCCTGCTGCACGGCTATGTAGTGGACTTTCTGCAGTTCCACTGGGCCGGCTGGTACTTCCCCTCTTTCAATGTGGCCGACAGCGCGATCACGCTGGGGGCCGTCTTGCTGATCTGGGACGAGTTGCGGCGCGTGCGCAGGGGCTCCTAGGACAAGCACGGCTGGCGCCTCGGCGCATGAAGGCTTAGCCTTGGCCGATGACCGATCCCGAGCAAGCTGCTGAGCAGGCCGACGAGGCCTCGCCATTCACGATCAAGCTCAACTCGTTGAGCTGGCGCCAGCCCTTTCAATGGCTGAGTCTGGGCTGCAAGGACTTTCTGCGACATCCCGGCATCGGCCTGTTCTATGGCTTTTGCTTCATGGCCATGGGCTGGGGCCTGCTGACCGTCTACCACCGTGCGCCGGCCTATATGCTGGCGCTGTCGGCCGGCTTCCTGCTGATGGGGCCGTTCCTGTGCATGGGCCTGTACCAGGTCAGCATGCGGCTGGAGCGCGGCGCAGCACCCGACCTTGGCGACTCCATCCTCGCCTGGGACACCCATATGGGCCAGATGGCGATCTTCGGCGGCGTGCTGCTGATACTGGAGATGATCTGGGCCCGCGCGGCACTGGTGATCTTTGCCGTCAGTTTCGATGGCATGCCCAATTTGTCGGGCTCCATCACCCAGCTGCTGGCGCCCGAGAACCTGGGCTTTATCATCACCTACCTGGGCGTCGGAGCGGACTTTGCGGGGCTGATCTATGCCGTCAGCGTGATCTCGATCCCGATGATGCTGGACCAGCAGGTGGACGCCATCACCGCCGGCCTGACCAGTCTGCGCCTGGTGCTGACCCAGACCGGCGTGATGCTGCTGTGGGGCGCGCTGATCACTGCGCTGGTGGTCCTCGCCATGCTGCCAGGCTTTGCCGGCCTGCTGGTCGTCGGACCGGTGCTGGGCCATGCCAGCTGGCATGCCTATCGGGCTGCTGTCGCCTCCACTCAAGCCTCCATGTGAACTAGGGGTGTGGAACCCCAAAGAGGCTGGCTTGCGGCATGATGGGCAGCGCGCGCCACTCGCTCTGAATCCATGCTCGACTTCACCTGCCTGACGCACTACGAATGGTTGGATGTGCCGGTCTGGGTGTTTGATCACGCCCGTCAGCGCAACCTCTGGGCCAATGCGGCGGCGCTGGGCCTTTGGCGGGCCGACAGCGAGGCCGAGTTCCTGGCCCGCGACATGTCCGACGCCAGCGAGAGCGCGCGATTGCGCCTCAACCTCACCGCCGCCGAGCATGCCAAGGGCCAGGTGATACGCGAGCAGTGGACGCTCTATCCCAAGGGCCACCCGGTCACCACCACGCTGGTGTCGCGCGGCATCCTCACCGATGAGGGCCGGCAGGTGATGCTGTTCGCCTCCGACCCGCTGTCTACCAGCTTCGACAAGGCGATGTTGCGCGGCATCGAGGCCTTGCAGCACACCTCGGTGCGCATTGCGATGTTCAATCTGCGCGACGGCAAGGCGCTGATGCTGAACCCGGCCGCAGCCGCCGCCTTCGGCTCGTTGCACCAGGGGCGCGACGCGGTGGGCTTTGCCACACTGTTTGCCGACGCCGAGGTGCCGGCGCGCATCCTCGGCCAGGTGCGGCGCGGCCAGACCTTCAGCGCCGACCTGGAGCTGGTCACCACCATAGGCCGGCGCTGGCATGGGCTGGACGCCCGCCCGATGCGCGACCCGGTCAGCGGCGAAGTGGTTTTGCAACTCAATGCCCGCGACATCGCCGACCTGAAGGCGACGCAGGCCATGCTGGAGGCCGCACGCCAGGCGGCCGAGGCGGCCAGCCAGTCCAAGAGCAGCTTTCTGGCCCATATGAGCCACGAGATCCGCACGCCGATGAATAGCGTGCTGGGTCTGACCGAGCTGGTGCTGCAGACGCAGCTGGACGAACGCCAGCGCAAGTTCATAGAACTGGCGCACAACTCGGCCAAGGGCTTGATGGTCATCATCAACGACCTGCTGGATGTGGCCAAGGTCGAGTCGGGCCGCATCGTCGTGGACCAGGCGCCGTTCTCGCTGCATGGTTGCCTGCGCGAGTCGCTGCATCCGCTGCTGCTGCAGGCGCATAACCGCGGCATCACGCTGAAGGTGCTGGTGCAGCCGGCCGTGGCCGATCAGCTGCTGGGCGACGCGCTTCGGCTGCGCCAGGTGCTGATCAATCTGGTCGGCAATGCCGTGAAGTTCACCGAAGAGGGTGAGGTGCGCGTCGAGGTCGAGATGCTGGAAGACCGACCGGCCGAGGCGGGCGCGCCCGCGCTGCAGCGCCTGCGCTTTGCCGTGCATGACACCGGCATCGGCATGACGCGCGAGCAGGTCCAGCATGTCTTCGACCCCTTCGCCCAGGCCGACAGCAGCATCACCCGCCGCTACGGTGGCACCGGCCTGGGCCTGACCATCGTGCACCGACTGGTGCAGCTGATGGGCGGCCAGATCGAGGTCGAAAGCTTGCCCGGTCTGGGCAGCTGCTTCAGCTTCGAGTTGCAGCTCCGGCGCGCCTGCGTCGAAGCCGAAGCGACGGCGACCTCAGGGCCGCAACACACTCGATCCTGTGGTCGTGCGTGCTTCCAGATCGCGATGGGCCCGGGGGGCATCGGCCAGCGGATAGCGTTGATCGATGCGAATCTTGACCTGGCCGCTGGTGACCACCTCGAACAACTCGTCGGCCATGGCCTGCGTGTTCTCGCGCGTGGCGATATGGGTGAACAGTGTCGGCCGGGTCAGGTAGATCGAGCCCTTGGCGGCGAGCGTGCCCACGGCAACAGGCGCCGGCGGGCCGGAGGCAGCGCCGAAGCTTGCCATCAGGCCGAAGGGCTGCAGGCAGTCGAGCGAACCGTCCCAGGTGTCCTTGCCGACCGAGTCATAGACCACCTTGACGCCGCGGCCTTGCGTGATGTCCTTCACCCGGGCGACGAAGTTCTCGGTGCGGTAGTTGATCGTGAACGCCGCGCCCAGCTCAGCGGCCAGTGCGCATTTCTCGTCGGAGCCCGCCGTGCCAATCAGCTGCAGCCCCAGGGCCCGCGCCCACTGGCAGGCGATCAGGCCCACGCCACCGGCTGCGGCATGAAAGAGCACAAAGTCGCCGGCCTGCAGCCCGCCCTGCGGGAGGGTGCGGCGCAACAGGTACTGGGCGGTCAGGCCCTTGAGCATCATCGCCGCACCGGTCTCGAAGTCGATCGCGTCCGGCAATCGCACCACATTGCGGGACGGCATCACGCGTGCCGTGCAATAGCTGCCCGGCGGCTGGCTGGCATAGGCAGCGCGGTCGCCTACGGCCAGGTGCGTGACGCTCTCGCCCACCGCCTCGATCACGCCCGCCCCCTCACCACCGATGCCGAAGGGCGCCGGCAGCGGATAGGCCCCGCTGCGGTGATAGATGTCGATGTAGTTGATGCCGCAGGCCTGGTGGCGGATACGCACCTCGCCCGGGCCCGGGTCGCCGACCTCGACCTCCACCAGCTGCATCGCATCGGCGTCACCGGGCTGCTGTACCTTGATCGCGCGTTCGCGGCTGCTCATGTCCTGTCTCCACATCAGAAGTTGATCTCCGGTATCGTGCCAGCAATCCGTTTCGCCCGCTTGGCCACGCTCCTTTACCGACCCCAATGACACTCACGCCACGTATCGCCCTGCTGCTCCTGCTGCCGCCCCTGCTGTGGGCCGGCAACGCCATCGTCGGCCGACTGGTCGTGGCCGATATTCCGCCCTTGATGTTGAACCTGCTGCGCTGGCTGCTGGCCCTGGCCCTGCTGCTGCCGCTGGGCTGGACGGCGCTGACGCGGCCGGGTGAGGTGTTGCGCCGCTGGCGCTATCTGGCGCCACTGGGCCTGCTCGGCGTGGGCAGCTACAACTCGCTGCAGTACATGGCCCTGCGCACCTCCACGCCGTTGAACGTGACCCTGATCGCGGCCAGCATGCCGGTGTGGATGCTGCTGATCGGCGCGCTGTTCTACCGCGAGCATCCGCAGCGCCGCCAGTTGGTCGGCGCCCTGCTGTCGCTGCTGGGCGTGGCCCTGGTGCTGTCGCGCGGCGACCTGTCCGCACTGGCGCGGGTGCACTTCGTGGCCGGCGATCTGCTGATGCTGGTGGCCGTGATGTGCTGGGGTGGCTACAGCTGGCTGCTGGCGCGGCCGCCGGCCAGCATGCAGGCCGAGGCCCGGCCGGCCTGGGGCTGGGCCGAGTTCCTGCTGGTGCAGACGCTGTTCGGCCTGCTCTTCTCGGGCGTCACCGCCGGCATCGAGCATGAACTGACCCCGATGACGGTGGTCTGGAGCCCGTGGCTGCTGCTGGCCCTGGCCTATGTGGCCATCGGCCCCTCGGTGATCGCCTACCGCTGCTGGGGCCTGGGCGTAACGGCCGTCGGCCCGGCCGTGGCCGCCTTCTTCAGCAATCTGACGCCGGTGTTTGCCGCCCTGCTGTCCGCGGCCCTGCTCGGCGAATGGCCGCAGTGGTTCCATGGCGCCGCCTTTGTGCTGATAGCGGCGGGCATCGCGGTATCGTCGCGACGCCAAGCTGGATAGAATCAAACGAGATCAATCAACGCCTCAGCGGGAGCCTCCACCATGTCCAAGTTCCACAGTTTGCAGCGCCTGAGCCTGGGCATGCTGGTCGCCGGTATGCCACTGCTGGCGGGCGCGCAGGAACTGGGCAAGGGTGGTTCGATGGCCAGCGGCAGCGCCGGGCCCGACGGTGCGCAGAACGCTAACTCGCAGCTCGAGCGCTGCGAAACGCCCAAGGGCACCTTGGCGGTGGTTGAGCCGCAGAACCAGGTCGGCATGAATCTGCAGCGCTACGGCCTGGGCTCGCCGACGGCGGTGATACGGATGCTGGTGCAGCAGTCGAATTGCTTCCAGATCGTCGAGCGCGGAGCGGCGATGCAGAACATGATGCAGGAGCGCGCGCTGTCGCAGTCGGGCCAGATGCAGGGCGGGCAAAACGTTGGCGCCGGCCAGATGGTGGCGGCCGACTTCATCGTCACGCCCAGCGTGGTGTTCTCCGACAACAATGCCGGCGGCGTCGGTGGTGGTGTGCTGGGCCTGCTGGGCGGGCGCGCCGGCCTGATCGGTGGCCTGGTTGGCGGCCTGAAATTCAAGCAGGCGCAGACCAGCATGCTGCTGGTCGACACCCGCTCGGGCATCCAGGTGGCGGCGGCCGAGGGCAGCGCCGAGAAGACCGACTTTGCTTTGGGTGGCGCGCTGTTCGGCGGCGGCGGTGGCGCCTCGCTGGGTGGCTACACCAGCACCAACGAGGGCAAGGTCGTGGTGGCCTCCTTCATCGACAACTGGAACAACATCGTCCGCGCGATCCGCAACAACCCCTCGCTGATCCAGGCCACGTCGGGCACGGCCTCGAAGCAGAATGCCGCCGCCAGCGTGCAGGCCGGCGCGGCCGCCGAGGGCGATGTGATGGTGCCCAAGATTTCCGGCGCCAAGGTGCTACGCCAGGCCCAGGACGGCGCGCCCGAGCTGCAGTCGCTGCAGCGCAGCGATGAGGTGATCTACCTCGGCGAGGAGCGCAACGGCTTCTTGAAGGTCCAGTCGGGCCGCGGCGAGGGCTGGGTCAAGAAGATCCTGCTGAAGAAGCCGTGAACGCCTTCCTCGCCAACAAAAACTCCGCCGCGGCGGAGTTTTTTGCTGGCTTCGCCTGACTTCAACGGCGGCGTCGGCGGGCCAGAGCCAGCAGGCCCAGGCCAGCGACCATCAAGGCGTAGGTACCCGGTTCTGGCACCGCGTTTGTCAGCACCATCACGTTGTCGATGCCGAAAGCCTCATCCGGCGCGCCCTGGGTGTTCGGGAACTGGACGTTGACCTGCAAGGTCGACCCGGTGTGGGCAAAGGTGAACGTCACCGCCTGCGCCGCGTCGCGAAAAGAGTTGTAACCGTAGTTCGGCGTGCTGAAGTCGGTAAAAGGCGCGGTGATGTGCACGCCGGGACCGTGGGAGATGTTGTCGCCCGGGAAGTAGTTGCCGAAGTCGGTGCTGCTGTACAGGAAATTGCCGTCCGCCGCGACTTGAAACAGGTCACCACCGATATCGATGCTGTCCCACAGCGCCAGCGAGAAGCTCAGCGTCACCGTCGTGTGCGGGGCCAGTCCCGTCAGGTTCAGCTGCGTGGTGCTGCTGCCATCATTCTTCAAGTGCTGCTGGCCGAAACCGAAGGCGCTCAAGCCCTGGCTGCCTTGTATCGCGCCGGCGCCGGACCATTCGGCGCCAAGCACGCCGGACTCGAAGTCCTGGCTGTAGGCAGTGACGGCCTGGGCCGACAGGGCGCTCAGGCCCAGGGTGGTGCTCATTAGCAGGCTCTTGAAATGCATGAGTGTCTCCAGCAACGATAGATGCCCTGTTTATGTCACTGGCCAGGCGGGGTGGTCAACCCCACGGCTGAGGTGTCCCCCTAGAATCGAAACCTAGAGCGCCGCCAGCGTCTCTGAGAACAGCCTCAAATAGCTGTCGAACTCGTGCACATCGTTGTGGGCCGCGCCCTCGATATAGACCAGCCTGGCGGCCGGCACCTGCGCCCGCAGCGCCACGCTGTGGGTCGGCGCAATCAGCGGGTCTTGCGTGCCATGCACCAGCAGCAAGGGCCGGCCAATCTGCGCTGCAGCGCGGCCGGTGTCCAGCGGATAGCGCAGCAGGGCCGACGGCACCAGCGGAAAGTGCTCGCGCATCAGCGCCTGCATGCTGCTGTAGGGCGACACCAGCACCGTCAGCTCCGGCCCGACCTCGGCCGCCAGGCCGGCAGCCAGGCCCGTGCCCAGCGAGCGGCCGTAGATGACGCGAGGCAGGCCCCTGTACTGCGGCGTCACCTGCTCCCAGACCATGCGCACATCGGCGCGCAGCTGGGCCTCGCTGTCGATCTGCCCGGTGCTCTTGCCGTAGCCTCGGTAGTCCAGCATGAACAAGTCGTAGTTGGCCCGCCGATAGAAGTCGATGTTGACGAACCAGTTCTGCAGGCTGCCGGCGTTGCCATGCAGGAAGAACACCAGACCCTTGGGCCGGGCCAGCTTCAGGTGCAGCGCCGACAGGCGCGCGCCGGGCACCTCCAGGCTCAGTTCATGAACGTCGTCGCCGAGCGCAAAGCGATGATCGGCCGGTAGCACATCGGGTTGGAACAGCAGTTGCTCTTGCCGCAGATAGAGCCAGCCCATGGCGAGCGCATAGCCGCTGAAGGCCAGCAGTGCCGCGCCGGCGGCCAGACGCGGCCAGGAAACACTCATCGCGCTTCCAGCAGGGCCTTGAGCCGTCGCAGCGCACGCGACGCCTGCTGCTCCAGCATCCACCGGCTCAGATTGGCGTCGAACAGGCGCCAGAGCCAGTGCTTCGAGCGGAACTGCAGCCTGCGTTCCAAGCGGCAACCGGTGCCCTCGGCGCTGATCAGGTAGGTGATGCGGGCCACGCCATGCGGTGTGTCGGTGGCAATCGCCCAGCGCTTGTGCGGCTCGCAGGCGCACACCGTCCAGCGACCCTGGAAGCGGCGGCCACTCATACCAACATGCTCCAGCACGGTTTGCCCCAGCCCCAGCGGTTGCTCGGAGACCTCACGAACCGGGCGGGTGGCGTGATGCCACCGCGCCCAAGAGGCCGGCGTGGATACATATTCAAACACTTCGGAGGCGGGTCGAGCGATGGCAATGACGCTGGTCACGACGGGAGCGGCTTCGAGTTTCAAGATCAGATTGCGTTGCGCGAGTTTGGACATCAACATGCGCCGGGTCTCCCATATGCCATGCCCATCCATTACGCCCGGGCACCGCTTTCGGATGCAAGGCATGTCACCGCCGCTTGCAATTGAAATACTTATTCAACGTCTTGCAAGACGGAGCGGCTGGTGGGGCGTTCTGGCGCAGGAGGCCCGACCGGGAGCTGCTCAGAGCCGCCGGGCGGCGAAATGTTCCCTAGTCCTAACTAGGCCCGGCTGGTCAGTGCGCGGGCAATGCGATGGCGGTTCACCGTGGTCTTGGGCACATGGCTCTTGAACCAGGTGCGCACGTCCTCGTCCAGGCCGATGCCGTGCATATAGTTGTAAAGCGCCTTCTTCAGCGCCAGGCCCAGCGCGTCGTGATCGACGCCGGTCGGGTCATGGCAGCCGACATCATTCTTTGCAAATGACACCGGCGGCAGCGGCTGCAGCGTCACGCCATAGGCCGCCGGGTCCTGCCCCACCGGCGAGTGCACGGTGCAGGCAAAGCGGTGGAAGAAGCCGCTCTGTATGCAGCCCTGCTCAAACAGCTGGCGCACATACTCCAGCGCATCCACCGTGTCCTGCACCGTCTGCGTCGGGAAGCCGTACATCAGATAGGCATGAACGAGGATGCCCGCATCCGAGAAGCCCTTGGTGACGCGCGCCACCTGCTCCACCGACACGCCCTTCTTCATAAGCGTCAGCAGGCGGTCCGAGGCCACCTCCAGGCCGCCCGAGATCGCGATGCAGCCGCTGTCGGCCAGCTGCTGGCACAGCTCGGGGCTGAAGGTCTTCTCGAAGCGGATATTGCCCCACCAGGAGATCTCGACCTGGCGGCGCAGCAACTCGGCGGCCAGCGCCTTCAAGGCCTTGGGCGGTGCGGCCTCGTCGACGAAATGGAAGCCCGTCTGGCCGGTCTCGTTGACTATTGTTTGCACCCGGTCCACCAGCGTAGCGGCCGAGGCGCCGTCGTAGCGCGAGATGTAGTCCAGCGACACATCGCAGAAGCTGCACTTCTTCCAGTAGCAGCCGTGCGCCACGGTGAGCTTGTTCCAGCGCCCGTCGGACCACAGCCGGTGCATCGGGTTGAGCATGTCCAGCAGCGACAGATACTGGTCCAGCGGCAGGCCGTCCCAGGTCGGCGTGCCGACCTCGGCGAAAGCGATGTCGGGCTCGACGAGGTTGACGTAGCGCACCTTTCCATCAGAGCGCACGAAGGTGCGTACCAGCCGCTGTTGCGAACGCTTGCCGGCCAGATGCTCCAGCAGGGCCAGCAGCGGCCGCTCGCCGGCGTCCAGG
>Ga0187844_10001388_pt1 | contig 18475 bp, 15 predicted proteins | sample SpaLakP09_SKY_50_FD_134517 | JGI IMG/M metagenome (GOLD analysis project Ga0187844, IMG submission 134517) | Oligotrophic lake water microbial communities from Sparkling Lake, Wisconsin, USA - SP09_SKY_50 | ecosystem: Environmental > Aquatic > Freshwater > Lake | place: USA: Sparkling Lake...
CTTCCGGCTGCGTTTCGACGCCGGCATCCTGGGCCTGCCGCTGCTGGGTCGGCTGGCCCGCGGCTACAACGCGGCGCGCTTCGCAGGCACGCTGGCCATGCTGGCGGGCGCCGGCGTGCCCATCCTGAAGGCCTTGCAGGCCGCGGCCGAGACACTGTCCAACCGCGCCATGCAGGCCGACGCGCTCGACGCGCTGGTGCAGGTGCGCGAAGGCGCACCGCTGGGCTCGGCGCTGGCGGGCAAGAAGCGCTTCCCCGGCATCCTGGCGATGTTCGCCCGCCTGGGCGAGCAGACCGGCCAGCTGCCCGAGATGCTGGGCCGCGCCGCGCGCCAACTCAGCGTGGAGGTGCAGCGCCGCTCCATGGCTGCGGCCACGTTGCTGGAGCCGCTGCTCATCGTCGCGATGGGCGCCGTCGTGCTGCTGATCGTGCTGGCGGTGCTGCTGCCGATCATTCAGCTCAACACCTGGGTGAAATAGACCACCCCCTACCGCAGCGAAGCTGCGGCCCCCTCAAGGGGGCTGAGCCCGGACACAAACAGTCCTGAGGACTGTTTGTGCCTGACGAAGGACAAGGCCTCTGGCCTTGGCAACTCCCCACTGCCCGGCAAAGCCGGATCAGGGGGAGTCGCTGGATGAGGCGCGGCGCTGCGCGCGCTTCATGATTGGGACGGGCTTACTGCTGCCAGACCGTCACGTTGGAGCTGCCCGAGCTGCCGAAACCTTCGGTGGCCATGACCTGGTAGTTCATGGTGCCGAGGTTCATGCCTTTGCTCCGCCAGGCGTTCACGTGGTTGGCGAAGGTGATGGTGTTGTTCTGGCCAGTGGCGCGCTTGGACGTCCGCACGCTCCAATACTGGTAGAACGTGGCCGTGCCCTGGATCGAGGGCTGGTTGACACGCTGGGTCCGATAGATGGTGTAGGTGCCGCCGTCGCTATTGACGGTACCCATGTTTTGAGCGCCGCTACCGGGCGGAGTGAAGCCCGTGCCCCAGTTGTCAACGATGTAGTACTCGACCAGCGGGCTGGTGCTCCAGCCGTACAGCGTTAGGTAGCTGTTGCTGCCAGGGTTGAAGGCGCCGGCGTTGTAGCCCACGACACGGCTGGTGGAGCCCGTTTGCCAGCCCTTGCCGGAAACGAGGTTCTTACCGCCGCTGAGGTTGTACGAGATGCTGTAGTTACCGCCTGAGCCCAGGTTCAGGCAGCCCGTGCCGCCATCTTTCCAATGGGTGTAGAAGTACCCACCATGGGTACCGGTACCGTTGTTGCAGATGCTCTGCGCATGGGCCGCGCCGGAGCCAGCGGCCACGAGCAACGCGGCCCAGCCAAGAATTGATAGCGATACCACCTTGCGTCGAATGAGCTTCATCCATGTCTCCTTTAGTTTTGTCAATTGACTTAGTAGAGGGCGCCGACAACCTGACTGCAATTGGCGACACCTTGATCATCATGCAAATTGTGATCGCTACCATATTGGTAGAAAACCGCATCCAATCCACACAAATCGTGTCAGCGGCCACGGGAGCGAACCGCGCCAGAATCGCGCATGCCTGCTTCCCTTCACGGGCAACTCGTCGTTGCCATCTCCTCGCGCGCCCTCTTCGACTTCGAGGCCGAGAACACGGTGTTCGAGGCCGGCGACGACCGCGCCTACATGACCTTGCAGCAGCAGCGGCTGGACGAGCCCGCGCCGCCCGGCGTGGCGTTCTCGCTGGTGCGCAAGCTGCTCGCCTTCAACGACGGCCGTGCGCCGCAGGTCGAGGTGGTGGTGCTGTCGCGCAATGACCCCATTTCCGGCCTGCGCGTGTTCAGCTCGGCGAAGCACTACGGCCTGCCGGTGGAGCGCGGCGTGTTCACGCGTGGCGCGTCACCGTGGCGTTATCTGAAGCCGCTGTCGGCCCACCTTTTCCTGTCTGCCAACGACGACGACGTGCGCCAGGCACTGGCCGCCGGCGTGTCCGCAGCGCGCGTGATGCCGCAGGCCGCACGCGCCTCGGCCGCCCACCCGAACGAGCTGCGCATTGCCTTTGACGGCGACGCGGTGCTGTTCTCGGACGAAGCCGAGCAGGTCTTCCAGCGCGACGGTCTGGCGGCCTTCCAGGCGCACGAGGTGCAGCGCGCCCACCTGCCGCTGCCGGCCGGGCCGTTCAAGCCGGTGCTGGAGGCGCTGCAGCGGCTGCAGCAGTCACCCGGCGGCGGCATGCGGGTGCGCACGGCGCTGGTCACGGCGCGCAGCGCACCGGCGCACGAGCGCGCCATCCGCACGCTGATGGACTGGAACATCGAGGTCGACGAGGCCATGTTCCTCGGCGGACTGGCCAAGGGCGAGTTCCTGCGTGAGTTCGAGCCGGACTTCTTCTTCGATGACCAGGTCGGCCATGTCGAGAGCGCGGCGGTGCATGTGCCGGCAGGGCAGGTGGCGGCGGGCATCGCGGCGGTGCCTGCTGCTGATGCCCCGCTCTAGTCTGGCTGCTGCCGCCGAGATCTCTCGACCCCATGGCAGCCGGGTTCGCCGGCTGAGCGGCCACCAGACCCTCCTGACCGGTCACTCGCCGGCGCTTGCGTTCGGGATGCTCTTGATCTGACGCACCGGGTGGCGCAATGGCAGGTATCGCGCGCCGCCTGGCGGCGCTGCAATACTCGACCCCCACGCGGGTCAGCCACTTGCCCGCCAGCGGTTGCCGCCATGCGCCGTCCAGCGTCAAGGTGCGCGCCCAGGCTGAGCAGCCCACAAAGGAGACCCATGAGTACTGTCGGTGTGACGCGTCGCAATTTCGTCCAAGGCGTCGGTGCTGTCGGGCTTGCCACGGCAGGCCATGCAGGTGCGGCCCCGTCCGATCAGCCGCTTTACAAGCAGGCTGCGGCAGCCGTGGAGTCGCGCGTGAACGACCTGCTCTCCCGCATGACGCTGGAGGAGAAGGTGGCCCAGACGATGTGCATCTGGATCGGCAAGAACCTGGTGCAGAACGAACGCGGCGACTTCGACGCGGTGAAGGCCACGCAGGCATTGCCGCACGGTTTGGGCATGCTTGCCCGACCGAGTGACCGCAAGGGCGTGGGCAACCCCAATGCCGGTGCAGATGCCGCCATGGCCAACCGCACGGCGGCCGAAACGGCGGTCTACGTCAATGCCGCCCAGGCCTGGGCCGTACAAAACACGCGCCTGGGTATTCCGCTCTTCCTGCACGAGGAAAGCCTGCATGGCTACGCGGCGCGCGACGCGACCTGCTTCCCGCAGGCGATCGGCCTGGCGTCCTCCTTCGACCCGGCGCTGATCGAGAGGGTCTTTTCGGTCTGCGCCCGCGAGATGCGGGCGCGGGGCGCCAACCTCGCCCTGGCGCCGGTCGTCGACGTCTGCCGCGACCCGCGCTGGGGCCGCGTGGAAGAGACCTTCGGCGAAGACACCTTCCTGATGGGCGTGCTGGGCAAGGCGGCCGTCAACGGGTTTTCCGGCACCGAGCGCAAGCTGGCACCAGGCAAGGTGCTGGCCAAGCTCAAGCACATGACCGGCCACGGCCAGCCCGAGCGCGGCATCAACACCGCGCCGGCGCAGATCTCCGAGCGGGTGTTGCGCGAAGTCTTCTTCCCGCCTTTCGAGAAGATCATCCGCGAGACGCCGATCGCCGCCGTCATGCCGTCGTACAACGAGATCGACGGCATCCCCTCGCACGCCAACCGCTGGCTGCTGAAGACCATCCTGCGCGATGAATGGGGCTTCAAGGGCGTCACGGTTTCGGACTACTTTGCGATCAGCGAGCTGGTGTCGCGCCACCGGCTGGTGCCTGACATGACGGAGGCGACCTACCGCGCCTTCACATCGGGTGTCGACATCGAAACCCCAGACATCGGCGGCTTCGCCAGGCTCATCGACCTGGTGAAGGCCGGCCGCATCAAGGAGGCCGACATTGACGCGGTCGTGCGTCGCGTCCTGGAGCTGAAGTTCCTCGCCGGACTGTTTGAGAACCCCTACGTCGACGCCGGCAAGGCGGACAGCCTGACCGCCACGCCGGACGCGGTGGCGCTGGCGCGCGAAGCGGCGGTGCGCTCGGTCGTGCTGTTGAAGAACGAAGGGGTGCTGCCGCTCAACGGCGCACGCGTCGGCAAGCTGCTGCTGCTGGGCACGCACGCCAGGGACACGCCCATCGGCGGCTACTCCGACATTCCCCGCCACGTGGTGTCTATCCACGACGCCCTGGCCAGCGAAGCGAAGTCGCAGGGCTTCGCCTTCGAGTACCGCGAAGCGGTTCGGTTGACCGAGAAGCGCGAGTGGGCGGCGGACGAGGTGCGCTTCATAGCCCCCGCAGTCAACGCCCGGCTGATCGCCGAGGCGGTCGAGGCGGCCAAGGCGGCAGACACCATCGTGATGGTGCTGGGCGACAACGAACAGACCACCCGCGAGGCGTGGTCGGACACGCATCTGGGCGACCGGGACTCGCTGGACCTGATCGGCCAGCAGAACGACCTGGCAGCCGCCATCTTTGCCCTGAACAAGCCGACGATCGTTTTCCTGCTCAACGGCAAGCCGCTGGCGATCAACCTGCTGCACGCCAAGGCCAGCGCCATCATCGAGGGCTGGTACCTCGGGCAGGAGACCGGCCATGCAGCGGCTGACATCCTGTTCGGCCGGGCCAATCCTGGCGGCAAGCTGCCGATCAGCATCCCTCGGCATGTGGGGCAGCTGCCCGTGTACTACAACGCCAAGCCGACGGCCAACCGCGGCTACCTCGGCAGCGACAACACACCGCTCTACCCCTTCGGCTTCGGCCTCAGCTACACCAGCTTCGCGCTGTCAGAGCCGCGTCTGTCGAAGGCGACCATCGGGCCGGCGGACAGCGTGACTGTTTCAGTGGACGTCACCAATGCCGGCCAGCGCACAGGCGACGAGGTGGTCCAGTTCTACATCCGCGATGACATTTCCTCGGTGACCCGACCCGTCAAGGAGCTCAAGGGCTTCGCTCGCGTGACCCTGGCGCCAGGCGAGAAGCGGACCGTGACTTTCCAGGTCACTCCTGCAGAACTGCAATTCTTCGGCCTGGACATGAAGCGCATCGTCGAGCCGGGCACCTTCACCGTCATGGTCGGGCCCAACAGCGTTGACCTCAAGCATGTCACGCTGACGGTTGCCGCCTGAGACGTCGGTCACATCGAACAAGGTATTCAGGCCGCCCAGGCCGGCGGGCACGCCGGCGACATCGCCATCGGACAAGAGGCGCCATTCACTGCAGCAGTTGCAACGCCAGGCTGCGCTCTGCCAGCCACAGCGTCGCCAGCGTGGCCACGGCGCCCGACGCACCGGGCACGATCCATCGCCGGTAGACAGTGCGCCCGCGCAGCAGCAGCGCCACCGGCAGCAGCAGCGCGACCGCGGCCAGTTGCCCCAGTTCCACGCCAACATTGAAGCCCAGCAAGGGCATCACAAGCTCAGCACCACGCAGCCCCAGGTCCTTCAGCGGCCCCGCAAACCCCACCCCGTGCACGAGGCCGAAGAGCCCGACCATCGCCCACCTGGGCCCGGGCACGAAGGGGCGGATATTGTCCAGCGCGGCCAGCAGGACGGTCAGTGCGATCAGCGACTCGACCCAGCGTGACGGCGGGTCGATGGCGCCGCTGGCTGCCAGGCCCAGCGTGATGGAGTGCGCCACAGTGAAGGCCGTGACGAGCTTCAAGGTCTCCACCACGGCGCTGCGCCCGCTGAGACGGGGAACCCAGCCCGCGCCGTCGCGCTTCCACACCGCCACGAGGATGAGCGTGGCGAGGAAGAGCAGGTGATCCAGGCCACTGGCGATGTGGGCCATGCCCTCGAAGACGAAGCCGGCCAGGCCGGCCCCGCTTGCACTCAGCGTCTGCGGGCCGGCGCCGGGCACCAGCACGAGGGGTTCACCGGCGGCGCCCACAAGGCGGGCCAGGCCGCGGTGACCGGCATCGGTGGCGGCAAAGAGGCGGTAGTCGATGGCCAGAGCCTGCACGGCCGCCGGACAGCGCCAGCGGGTGACGAGCACCGCGTGCATGCCGTCGCTGTGCTCGTCGAGCTGGGGCGTGCCGGCGCCGTTGGACTGGCAGGCCGCACCGTCAACCGTGAAGCGCAAGCCGTCGGACGCGAGACGCTCGATGTCACCCCAGCGCGCGCGCACCTCGCCCCAGCTGAGCACACCGTCGCCATCGGCATCCAGGCCCAGGTCGCGGTCGAGGTCGCGCAGCGCGACGTCCAGGCGCTGCTCAACCTCCGCACCGTCCACGCGATAGCGCAGGTAGGCCTCGCTGGACTGGTGGGCCCAGGCGCTGGTGCAGAACAGCAGCAGGATCAGTGCACGGATCAAGAACTCAGCTCCGGTCGAGTGCGGCGAGGCGGGCATCTTGCCAGCCCCGCTCGCGCACGAAGCGGGCCAGCTCGCGGCGCGCGGGCTCGCCGTCGCGGCCGGCGGCTTGCGCGGCGCGCAGCAGCAGCACGGCGTCGGCTGGCTCGCGCTGCATGGCCCAGTTGAGTTGCGCCAGGCGCAGCGCCTCGCGCGGTTGCTTGCTCACGTCCAGCGCAAAGCGGGCCTGCTCGCGGGCGTGCTTGCCGGGCTCGCGCCGGTCGGCGGCGGCCAGGCTGTCGCGCAGGCGGGCGGTGGGCGCTGCAGCGTCGCGATTCAGCCGGTGCAGTGCAATGACGTGGCGCAGCAGCAGCGCGTCGGCATCACTGCCTTGCGTCAACGTCAGCGCCTCGGCGTCGCGCCCCTGGGCCAGCAGCCAGTCAGCCAGCGCGGCACGGGTGTAGACCTCGTCAGCACCCACGAGCGCCTGGCGGTACAGGCCCAGCGCGGCGGCATCACCCATGCGCTCGGCCAGCTCGGCGCGCATCAGCGCGAGCCAGGGCAGGACCGTTCGGCCGGGACTCAACCGGGCCAACACCTGAGCGGCGGCGGGGGCGTTGCCGGACAGGCTGTCCAGCTCCGCCAGGCAGGCGCTGGCGGGCAGCGGCGCGAGCGGCTTCAACTGCTCGCACAACGTGCGCGCCTGCGGCAGCTCGGCGCGCAGCTGATGGACAGCTGCGCTGTCGAGAAGCGCCTGGGCGCGCAGCTCGGGCGGGAGGTCGTCGCGCGCCAGCAGGCCGCGCAACTGCGCCAGCCCACCGTCGAAATCGTGCCGCGCCTGCAGCACGCGGGCGCGCAGCAGAACGGCTTCTGGCGGCGCGTCGGCTCGGGTCCACCACGGCGCCAGCGCGGCCTGGGCGGCGCCGAGCTCGCGAGGGTCGCCCAGCACCCGGGCGCGGTCCAGAGCTGCCCGCGCCGTGGCTAGCGCCAGCGGCAGCTGGGCGGGGTCGCGCGCCAGCGCTGCCCTGCGCGTGCGCTCGGCCGCGTCCACGCGGTAGGGCAGGCGCTGGACGATGGCCGCGTCATCCTTCGGCGTGAAGGGTTCGGCGGCCACCGCCAACGGCAGCACCAGCAACAGCGCAAACAACGCACGCATGCTCGTCAATCAGATGGCGTAGGGCTCGGCGGTCTCGCTGGTGAACACGTCGCCAGCGGGCAAGGTCAGCGCCTCGCCCATCTCGTCGCCGGTCGGCCGCGTGTTCAGGTAGCCGACCAGGGCGTCGCTGGACGCGATGGCGCTGTCGGGCACCGCCGTCAGCGGCTCCGGCACGGGAACCGGACCGGGCGCCGGGCCGGCGCCGCCATCCGAACCGCCGCCGCAGGCGACAAGGGCAAGGCTGGCGGCAACGGCCGCCGCCACGGTGGACAAGGTACGCATGGCGGCCTCCTTCACTTGGTGCCCGGGATGGGCGTGTTGAGGTACGGGAAGCCGCTCATCAGCGGCACGACGGCCTGGTCGACGGCGTCATGCAGCTTGAAGGCGGTGGCGCCCAGCGGCACGGCGGACGGCTTGCAGGCGGCGCCGAAGCCGAGCTTGTCGGTGTCGCCATTGGCCATGCACAGGCCGCCCATCACGGCGACGAGCGAGATGTCGACGACGTCATCCTTGGGACGGCGGCCGTTGGGGTAGCCGGCGTTGTCCGTGCCACCCGCGAGGATATTGCCCACGATGCCCAGACGGTTTTGCTGCGCGAAGGGGACCGGCGCGATGGCCGTGTTCAGGCGCAGCATTTCAGACGGCGTCACGGTGGCCAGCTGGTTGACGCCCTTGATGCCGGTCAGGAAGGTCGTGACCAAATCGTTGCGCGGGAAGTTGGTGGGCGCGGTGTTGGGCAGGGCCAGCGCAATCTCCAGCAGCGCGGGCAGCGTGGGGTTGGTCACGTAGTCGGCGAACTGGGTGTCGGCGCTGGGCTTGGACGAATTGAACTTGTCCTTGTCCTTCAGGCCGATGACGACCTCGTTGACCAGGGGCATGCCCAGGCGCGAGACCTGCACCCAGGCGCCGCCGGCCTTCTCGGCCGTCTGGTGGCCCGAGGCGGGCTTGGGGTCGAGCAGGCGGCCCTGGCGCAGGCTGGCCGTCGTCCAGCCACCGATGACATCGCTGCCGGCGCTCTTCAGGCAGTCCTTGTGCACTTCCAGCGCCAGCGTCGTGACGTTCTTGTCGCCGATGGTGTTGGGCGCGGCATTGATCAGGCTCGGGTCCGTGATGACCGAGACCGGCGCGTTGACCAGGTCGAAGATGGTGCCGAGGTTGACCGCAAACGGGTCCTGGCGCTGGCCGACGAAGACCTTGGCCGGCGTCGCGCAACCCGGGATGGTGATGGGGTAGACATGCTTGGCCGCGTAGGCCGGGTAGTCGGCGATGGTCTTCTTGCCGATGTTGTCGACCGGCTTGTCGAAGGTCGTCGCGCCGCTGGTGGCGTGGGCCACGGCCTGGGCGGCGCCGCTGCGTCGGTCGCCGCGCACCACCGTCACCGTGTAGCTCTCGTTGAGCTGCAGGTTGGCGTCCTTGACGTTGGACACGCCGCCGCTCTGGATCAGCGGGATGCCGACCATCTTGCCGCCGATGCTCAGGGACGTGCCGGCGCCGTTGTTGGATAGCTTGTTCTTGAAGCGGAACTGAAAGCTGAGGTCTTCCTTGGCGTCACCGGTGTTGTCGATGTGGATCTCGTAGAGCGCATTCGGGTCCAGCGAGAAGTAGTTGGGGCCGCCGTAGCCGTCCTGCAGCGGCAGGTAGTTGGCGATCAGCGTGACCATGCCGTCGCGGCCCGTTTCGTAGCTGCGGAACATGTAGAAGTCCGTCGCATCGACCTTGGGAACGGTCGTCAGGAAGGGCGCTTCGCGGTGGCTGGAGGCCTGCGCGCCAGCGGCCAGGCAGAGCAGCGCCGCTGCCAGGGCGCTGCGGGTGAGTCGGGAGTTCATGGGGGCATCCTGTGGGGCGATACCGGCTTGGCATCTGTGAGGCTCTACGCCGCCACATCAGCTCCGGATTCACCCGATGTGACGAATCGCTGCCTCACCCCCTAGCAACACAATGCCGGTTCTTCGAGGAGAACCCATGCCCCGTTTCCGCATCGCCGCGCTTGCGGCCGCCCTGTGCGCCACAAGCGCGCTGGCCGGCACCAGCGGCTTCTATCGCCAGCCTGCACTGCATGGCGACACCGTCTTTCTCGTCGCCGAAGGCGACCTCTGGCGAGTCAATTCACAGGGCGGAGAAGCCCAGCGGCTGACAACCCACAACGGCCTGGAAAGCCAGCCCGCCGTCTCGCCCGACGGCCAGTGGCTGGCCTTCACCGGCCAGTACGACGGCGGCACCGAGATCTACCTGATGCCCGTGGCCGGTGGCCCGCCCCGGCGGCTGACATGGGAGGGCGGTGGCATGCGCGTGTGGGGCTTCAGCGCTGCGGGCGAAGTCCTCTACACCGCGCTCGAAGGCCGCCCCAGCGCCCAACTGTTCGCGCTGGACCCGAAGACCGGTCAGCGCCGCCAACTGCCGGTGGCGCAGGCCAACGACGGCGCGCTGAGTGTCGACGGCCGCACCCTGCATTTCACGCGCGGCACTTCGCGCAACGACAACGCGCGCCAGTACCGCGGCGGCGGTCTCTCGCGGCTGTGGGTGCTGGACCTGAGCGGCACCGCCGAGGCCCGCCCGCTGGTGGCCGAAGGCAACAACGATCGCCGCCCCCTGCCCTACCGCGTCGGCAGCGAACAGCGCATCGCCTTCCTGTCCGACCGTGACGGCACCGTCAACGTCTGGTCGGTCACCGCGCAGGGCTCGGACCTGCGCCAGCACACCACGCACAGAGGCTGGGACATCCGCCACGCCTCCATCGACGGCAGCCGTGTTGTCTATGCGCTGGGCGCCGACCTCTACACCATCGACCTAGCGCAAAGCGCCGCACCGAAGAAGCTCAATATCAGCCTGGGCGGGGACTTCGACCAGCAGCGCGAGCGCTGGGTCAAGAAGCCGCAGGACTTCCTCACCGACACCTCCTTCGCCCCCAACGGCGAGCGCGTGCTGCTGGCCGCGCGCGGCCATCTCGCCACGCAGGGCGTGCAGGCGCTGCGCCGCGCCGAGTTGCCGCAGCCCGCCGACGGCCGCTGCAAGAAGGGCGAGTTCAGCAGCGACAGCAAGAGCGTGTTTGCCGTGTGCGACTTCAGCGGCGAGACCGAGATCTGGCGCTTCGCCGCTAACGGCACCGGGCAACCCGAACGCATCACGAGCGGCACGACGACGCAACGCAACGACCTGCTGCCCTCGCCCGACGGCCGCTGGCTGGCGCACACGGACAAGGAGGGCCGCATCTGGCTGACGGATCTCAAAGCGAAGACCACCCGCGAGATCGCCCGAGGCAGCTTCAACAACCCGCCACAGCTGCAGGCCTGGAGCGCCGACGGTCAGGCCCTGGCCTTGACGCTGCCGCTGCGCGACCGCAACCGCAGCCAGCTGCAGCTCTACAGCGTGGCCGACGGCCGCATGCACACGCTGACCAGCGACCGCTACGACAGCGACGGCGCCGCCTTCAGCCCCGACGGGCAATGGCTGTACTTCTCGTCCAGCCGCAACTTCGCGACGACCGGCAACGGCTCGCCCTGGGGCGACCGCAACACGGGGCCCTTCTTCGGCTTTCGCGACAAGCTCTACGCGCTGGCGCTGCAGCCCGGCCTGCGCTCACCGTTTGCGGCCAAGGACGAGTTGGAATCGCCGACCGAGAAGAAGGCCGAGGAGCAGCGGGCCGAGGACCGCAAGGCCACCGACAAGGCGCCCACCGAACGCAAGCCGGATGACAAGGACAAGAAGGCTGCAGCGACCGAGAAGAAGGGCAAGCCCGCCATCGTCTTCGAGGGCCTGGCCGAGCGCCTGCACGAGCTGCCCGTGTCCGCCGGCAACTACAGGGGCCTGCGCACCGACGGCAAGCGCCTGTGGTTCCTGGACCGTGATTTCGACGGCAAGAGCCAGCTCAAATCCATCGCCATCGACAACCAGGGCGGCCCGCCCGAGGTGCTGGCCCAGGACGTGCGCAGCTACGAGCTGAGCGCCGACGGCAAGAAGCTGATGCTGGTGCGCAACCAGGGCCAAGCCCAGGGCGCTGCGCCCGAGGTGCTCATCGTCGACGCCGCGCCCAAGCTGCCCCCGGAGCTGGCCAAGAACCAAGTGCGCTGGAGCGATTGGCAGATTGCCACCCAACCCCGCGCCGAGTGGAAGCAGATGTTTGCCGACGCTTGGCGCATGCAGCGCGACTTCTTCTACGACAAGGACATGCACGGCGTCGACTGGGTCGCCACGCGCGCCAAGTACGAGCCGCTGGTGGACCGCGTCACCGACCGCTTCGAGCTGGCCGAACTGATGGCGCAGATGGTGTCGGAGCTGGGCGCGCTGCACAGCCAGGTCGCGCCCGGTGACACGCGACCGGCGCCCGATGAACCGGGCCTGGCTGGCCTGGGCGGCCGCTTCTCGAAGGCGCCGGGCGGGTGGCGCATCGATGCCATCTACGGGTACGAGCAGGAGCTGCCCGCCGAGGCCCCGCCGCTGGCTGCGCCGGGCGTCCAGCTGAAGGTGGGCGACATCATCACGCACATCAACGGCCGCTCGACGCTTGACGCGCCGCACATCCTCGAACTGCTGCGCGGCCAGGCCGGCCGTCAGGTGCTGCTGGACGTGAGACAAGCCGACGGCAAGACCGTGCAGCGCATCGTCACGCCGGTAGCGCAGCTGCGCGAGAACCAGCTGCGCTACAACGACTGGCGGGTCAGCCGCGCCCGCGCCGTGGAGCAGGCCGGCCAGGGCCGCATCGGCTACGTGCACCTGCGCGCGATGGGCGCGGCTGACATCGCCGACTTCGTGCGCGAGTTCTATGCCGCCAGCGACCGCGACGGCCTGGTCATCGACGTTCGCTACAACAACGGCGGCAGCATTGACAGCTGGATTCTTGAGAAGCTGCTGCGCCGTGCCTGGGCCTTCTGGCAGCCCCGCTCACCGGGCGGCGCACCGGTCTACGCCAACATGCAGAACGTCTATCGCGGCCACACGGTCGTGCTGATGAACGAAGACACCTACAGCGACGGCGAGACCTTCTCCGAGGGCTTCAAGCGGCTGAAGATCGGCCCCGTCATCGGCAAACGCAGCTCGGGCGCGGGCGTGTGGCTGTCCGACCAGAACCGCCTCATCGACAACGGCATCATGCGGGCCGCCGAGACCGGTCAGATCGACGCCGAAGGCCGCTTCCTCATCGAGGGCGTGGGCGTGACACCGGACATCGAGGTCGACAACCTGCCGCGCGCCACGGCCATGGGACAGGACGCGCAGCTGGAGGTGGCGATTGCGGAATTGAAGAAGCGGATCGCCGAGCAGCCGGTGCCGGTCGTGAAGCCGGGGCCGTACCTGCGGCCGGTGAAGCCTTGAACCCACGAGAGAACCCATGGCCCAAACGTTGAAAGCCCCGCAGACCGCCGCCGAATGTGCGGCCCAGGAAGCCGCTCTCGTGCTCGACCGCCTGACCGCGGCCGACGCCATGGGCATAGGCCAGTCCATCCTGACGCTGGCGCTGGAGTGCTTCCCGGGCCGGCCGGTGGCCATCCACCTGGAGACCGACGACCATCCGCTGTTCGTCTACTTCATGGACGGCACGACCGCCGGCAACGCGGACTGGATCATCAAGAAGAAGAACGTCGTGCGCCGGTTTGGCTACAGCTCGTTCCGGGTCCGGCTGGAGTTCCTCGAACGCCAGGCCAACTTCCACGCCGAGACCGGGCTGGACCCGGTGCTCTTCCAGGCCGAAGGCGGCGCCGTACCGCTTGCCGTGCGCGGCAAGGGGCGGGTGGGCACCATGATCGTTTCAGGCCTGGACGGCTGGGAAGACCATGCGCTGGCGGTGGACGGGCTGAAGTTGTGGAGCAGCCAAAGGGTCGCGTCGGGCCGGCCGGGCTGATCGCAACGGGAATCAGGCAGCGTGGGCGGCCCGAACGAAACGATGCACCGCCGTGGCCCGGGCCGCGAAGGCGCCGCTGAACAGCCCGAGCGCCGCACTCACGGCGGCGATGAACCAGGCCTCGTGGACGACATGCGCGCCCACGCCCGTGGCAAAGCCCAGCGCGAACTTGGCAGAGAAGATGCCGACCATCAGCCACAACGGCAACCAGCTGCCCGGCATCCGCACCGCGTTGCCTTCCTGGGCCAGGCCACGAGGCGCGAAGACCGGCCCCCCCAGCAACACGGCAGCCGCGAAGCCCGCCGCCCAGGCCAGCACCGGCGTCAGGCTGGCGCCGAATGCCGACATGACGCCATACAGGGACAGGCCCAACATGGCGGCCGCGACCTTGGCCAGCGTGGCGGGCTACACCACCCGGTCACGCGACTGGCGATAGCCCAGCGCGACGAGGACGGCAAGGATGGCGAAGGGCCAGACGGGGATGGAAGCATGCATGGCGGGCTTTCGGCTGAGCTGGGTTGGGTTGCGATGCCCGCACTGTGCTCACGCCGGCGCCGCCCGGCGAACGGCTTGCGACGGATCGACGGCGCCAGGCGGGAAACGCAAGCGGCGGCCGCGAACGGCATGCCATTGAGTGCCCACCTCACCGACTCGCCAACAGCAGATTTGACGGCCAACTCAGCAACCGCCTCCGTAAAACCGTGAACACGCGGCCGAGCCACGGCCACCTCGCCGCTGGCATCATCGGGACGGCCGAGCCACCCCGGCGCGGCATTGATCCCGGGAGCCGAACATGGGAATGAAGCTTGCGACCTTGTCGGGCAACGCAGAACCCGAAGCCCTGTTGGAGGTCAACACGACGCCGCTGATCGACGTCATGTTGGTGCTGCTGGTGATGCTGATCATCACCATCCCGATGCAACTGCACTCGCTCGAGCTGTTCGTGGGCGGGTGTCAGCTGTCCGCCCAGACTCAGGAACCGGTCGTCCACACCGTCGCCATCGACTTCGACGGCACCGTCTACTGGGACGAGCAGGCGCTGGCCAACCGCGCCTCTCTCGACGCCAAGATGCAGGAAGTGGGCGCCATCGCGATGGCGGATCAGCCCGAGGTGCACATCAAGCCGAACAGGCTGGCGGACTACGGCGTCGTCGCCGCCGTGATGAAATCGGCGCAGCGGCACAGTGTCATGAAGATGGGCATGGTCGGCAACGAACAGTTCACGATCTAGCAGTGGCTTGCCGGCTGCGGCTCACCAGCGATAGCTCACCTTGGCAGAGTACGGCCGGCCATTGAAGCCGAATGGCGAGATTGACTCAGAACTCTTCGACGGAGTCACGGTGGGTGGGCCACGGCTCGTGGCGTTCAAACACCCATTCACCGCCCTCGACGCGGCCGCGCAGCACGCGTGCATGGGTGCCGCCGAAGGTGCGGTCATCGCAGGCATGGAACGACGTCCATGCGACTGTGTAGTTCACGGCAATCCCTCCTGCCGATGTTTCAACACCGGTCACCGTGACGCCGGCCAGCTGAGCCAGCTCGTCGAACTCGACGACGCTCAAGTCCAAGGCGGGATCGAGACCGCCGTTCTGCACCCGCTCATCGAAGTAACGGCACAGGTCGTCGCCCGGCTCGGGCAGCGCCACTCGAAGGTCATGAGCCATGAGCGGACGCAGCAGCTTCAGGGAGCGCAGAGGAACATCGCGCCCGGCTTGGCCGCAAGATGCGGCGCCGGCTGCAAGGGCACGACCAGCGCCGGCAAGCGCTCGGCGATGGCCCGCCGCGTCGCGTCATCGAATTCAGGCTGCAACGTGACCGTGCTCTGGTCGCCCAGCACGAAGTTGCCGATGTAGACCGCACGGCCCGGTCGCGCTTCGAAAGCCTGGCCCCGGCCGGCAAAGTTCGCCGGATGGAACGCGCTGAAGATGTAATGCCCCGGTGGGGCGTCGAACGCGAAAAACTGCGTCGGCGTCGGCGCCGGCGTCGCGGGTAGGTCGGCTTCGAGCCGGTCGAACGAGAAGCAGTTGCCCGTGATGGCTTGCTTGCCGATGTCGTAGTGATCCAGCGTGACACCAAAGCGCGGATAGCGCCAAGCCCCTGCGACCGTCACGCCGTAGACCACGACGGCCCGCCCCGGCGGGGCATCGCCGCCGTCGTAGGGCCGCACGCCATTGATCACGCAACCGGACAGGGCGGCCGTCAGCGCGAATACGACGAACCGCATGGTCGCGAACTCAGCTCAGCACCACCCGCGCGAACTTGCGCTTGCCGACCTGCAGCACGTGCTCGCCGGCGTCGAGCTTCACGCCCTTGTCCGAGATCACCTCGCCGGCGCGGCGCACGCCGCCTTGTTCGATCATGCGCAGGCCCTCGCTGGTGGAGGCCACCAAGCCGGCCGCTTTCAGCACCTGCGCAATGCCCAGCGGCGCGCCGGCCAGTTCCACCGTGGGGATGTCGTCCGGGATACCGCCCTTGGAGCGGTTGATGAAGTCCTGCTCGGCCGCGTCCGCCGCCACCGCGCTGTGGAAGCGCGCGGTGATCTCCTTGGCCAGCGCAACCTTGGCGTCCTTGGGGTTGCGCCCGCCCTCGATCTCAGCCTTCAACGCGGCAATCTCGCTGATGGACTTGAACGACAGCAGCTCGTACCACTTCCACATCTGCACGTCGCTGATCGACAGAATCTTGGCGAACATCGTGTTCGCCGGCTCCGTGATGGCTATGTAGTTGTTCTTGGACTTGGACATCTTCTCGACGCCGTCCAGGCCCTCCAGCAGCGGCATGGTCAGGATGCACTGCGGCTCCTGGCCGTACTCCTGCTGCAGGTGACGGCCCATCAGCAGGTTGAACTTCTGGTCGGTGCCGCCCAGTTCCAGGTCGGCCTTCAGCGCCACCGAGTCGTAGCCCTGCATCAGCGGGTAGAGGAACTCGTGCACCGAGATCGGCGTCTGCGCCGCGAAGCGCTTGGTGAAGTCGTCGCGCTCCATCATGCGCGCCACCGTGTACTTGGCCGCCAGCTGGATCAGCCCGGCCGCGCCCAGCGGCTCGCTCCATTCGGAGTTGTAGCGAATCTCGGTGCGCGCCGGGTCCAGCACCAGCTTGGCCTGGGCGTAGTAGGTCTCGGCGTTGGCCTGGATCTGTTCCTTGGTCAGCGGCGGGCGGGTGGCGTTGCGGCCCGACGGGTCGCCGATCAGCGACGTGAAGTCGCCGATCAGGAAGATGACCTGGTGACCCAGGTCCTGCAATTGGCGCATCTTGTTCAAGACAACCGTGTGACCGACATGGATGTCGGGCGCGGTCGGGTCCAGGCCCAGCTTGATGCGCAGCGGCACGCCCGTCACCGCCGAGCGGGCCAGCTTCTTTGTCCATTCCGCCTCTGGCAGCAACTCCTCAACGCCGCGGCGCGTGACGGCCAGCGCCTCCAGGACGGCATCGGTGACGGGATATTTAGGGGCGTCGGACATGGGCAGTTCGCCAGCTCGTCAGAAGCAGGGCGAAATTGTTAAGTTGTTGATCTATCGGGGTTAACCGGCATGCCGAGTGGACGGGAGCCGGTAGAATTCACCCCTCGAGTCGGAAGTGTTGCTCCAACACAACCGAGATGGATTTTAAGGGCCGCTGCGGTGCGGCCCCGTGCGCGGAACCGGCCCGGCCGGGATTGCCCCAAACGACAACCCCGGAATGCCAAGCGTGACCGCAGTCCAGAGACACCTTCAGCAAATCAAGACCGCCGTCAGCAGCGCCGAGGCCTTTGCCGCCCGCCACCCACGCGCACTGACCGCCTCGGTCGTCGGCCTGCTGAGCTGCTTCGCGGTGACGGCCTTCGGCATTGCCCCCCTGGCGCCTGACGCCGCCGCCCTGCCCAAGCGCACCGTGGTCCAGATGCTGGACACGCCCAGCATCGAAGCGCAGCTCGACGAACTGGCCGCCCACCGCATCGGCCTGACCCGTGCTGAGGCCACCCGCTCCAGCGACACGCCCGACAGCCTGCTCAAGCGCGCTGGCGCGTTCGACCCCGCCGCCGCCGCCTTCCTGCGTGCCGACCCGCTCGCCCGCCGCGTGCTGCAAGGCCGCGCCGGCAAGATGGTCCACCTGACGGCCGACGCTTCCGGCCAGGTGCAGAAGATCGTCGTGCGCTTCCCTGCCGAAAAGGTCGAGCAGCAACAGAGTCATTTCACCCGTCTGACGATTGAGCGCGATGGCGCCCGTTTCAGCGCCCGCACCGAGACCGCGCCGCTGCAGGCCCAGGTCGCGCTGGGCAGCGGCGGCATCCGCACCTCGCTGTTCGCCGCGACGGACGACGCCAACATCCCCGACGCCATCGCCTCGCAGATGGCCGACATGTTCTCGGGCGACATCGACTTCCATCGCGAACTGCGCAAGGGCGACCGGTTCAGCATCGTCTACGAAACCTTGACCGCCGACGGCGAACCCATCACCTGGGACGGCGGCGCGGGCCGCCTGCTGGCGGCCGAGTTCACCAACAACGGCCGGACCTACTCCGCCGTCTGGTTCAAGGACAACGCCTCGGGCAAGGGCAGCTTCTACGGCTTCGACGGCCAGAGCAAGCGCCGCGCCTTCCTGGCCAGCCCGATGGAGTTCTCGCGCATCACCAGCGGCTTCGCGATGCGCTTCCACCCCATCCACAACACTTGGCGCCAGCACAACGGCGTGGACTACGGCGCGCCCACCGGCACGGCCGTGCGTTCCGTGGGTGAAGGCGTCGTCGAAATGGCCGGCTGGCAGAACGGCTTCGGCAACGTCGTGCATGTGCGCCACAGCGGCAACCGCACCACGGTCTACGCCCACCTGAGCAAGGTCGACGTGAAGAAGGGCCAGCGCATCGACCAAGGCCAACGCGTGGGCGCTGTCGGCTCCACCGGCTGGGCCACCGGCCCGCACCTGCACTTCGAGTTCCGCGTCGGCGGCCGCCACGTGGACCCGCGCGCCATCGCCCGCGCCTCCGAGGCCATCACGCTGCCCAGCTACGCCAAGGCGCAGTTCCAGCAGACCGTGGCCAGCGTGAAGACCCAGTTGTCGGTCGCGGAGACGATGGATGGTGTCTCTGCCGCCGATTGAGGCGCAGAGGGTGAGAGCTTGTCAGACGTGCCCGAAAGGCGCGTCAAAACGCCCTCGGACTAGGCGCAAAGCGCAGACATAGCGAGCTATGGCGAGCATTTGCAACGACGGGCGAGGGC
>Ga0187844_10001391_pt1 | contig 18443 bp, 15 predicted proteins | sample SpaLakP09_SKY_50_FD_134517 | JGI IMG/M metagenome (GOLD analysis project Ga0187844, IMG submission 134517) | Oligotrophic lake water microbial communities from Sparkling Lake, Wisconsin, USA - SP09_SKY_50 | ecosystem: Environmental > Aquatic > Freshwater > Lake | place: USA: Sparkling Lake...
GGCGCTGCGTTGCGCAGTAGCTGGTTACTAACGTGGGAGCCTCTCTTTGTGCTGTGTCGGGTGGCACCGCACAGGCAAAGCAAAGAGAGAGGGAGACTGACTGAGTAGGGTTTGACTTATACGTGATACGACCGAAACGTATGAGGAGCTGCGCAAGCAGCGGCACGGCGGCACCGTGTTCCGAAAGGTTGGAGCGTTTTGCGAAGTGTGTGGTTGGGCTTGGCAGCCCGTTGTAGCAATGTGCCATCCTGCTCGCCTGGCAGCGAGCGGGATGAAAGTTGACCTTGGCCGGTCAGCGAGCAAAGCAGGCATATTGATGAAGGTAAACTCGGGTGGATACGTTGCTCTGTATTCACTCATTCTCTAACCACCCCGCACTGCGGGGTGGTTACTGTGGCTGCTGTTCAGCAAGTAAGTGTACAAAAGACGCGAATGGTAGATGCCTAACTAGCGACAATGGTTCATCTGCTGATTGCCAAACCTGCTTACTTCTAAAAGTGCTGTTTTGACGGGTAAAAAAGATCCTTTCAGGTCGTCACGGCTGCCATTCTCTCTCACAATTTCTTTTCGGCGACTGCTTTTCGTGTATGCGTAGCTACTGTCTTGCGGGTGGTATTTATCCTTTTTCTATCATCAACGATGTCAAATTCTTGCTGCGCTTTACATGCCGCAATCACCTCCGCACTGTCATAACCGTCCGGCGGGAAGTACTTGTATTCATCACCTACATATTTTATTTCACCAAAAGGCTTCCAGTAGGAAGTCATCAGAAAAACCAGGATGCAGACTGCCCAGTCCAGCAAAGTCGGCCCTGCTACCGGGTCCATGAAGTCCACATGCAAAATCCATAAGGGCCATTGGACCAACCATCCCGGATGAGGAAAGTAGTGGTTATACCAATCAATCGCTCCTTCGCCAAAGAACAAGCCAGTCAGAAATGAAATAAGTAAAAATGACAGGGCATTCCACTGGATCATGGTCCACAGGCATGCCTTGCGTTCATAAGGATCATTTGTCTGGCGGTAATGTCCCATCAACGCCAGGATCGACAAAAGACCGATGACGGTAAAGATGGGAACCAAGCAAATAATGATTGTGTAAAAAATGATATCAAGGATTTTTTGCAGTTCTCTGAACATGGCGACTCCCGTCACGGATTGGCATTGAATGCAGGAGATGGGGCTTGGGATTGAGCTTGGCTTCCTCGCACTCAGCACTTTGTGGAAGTGTCTTGATTAATATCTTTCGCCAGGCTCCTGCTAAGCATCCACTTGTCCTGAACTGGCATATATCCCTCGGCAGTAATCTCAATCCATTGGGCTGTCAGCATGGCATGGTGGAGTTGACATGCTTCGCTGTAGCCCATACGCAATCGGCGCTGGATATAGCTGATGGTGATCGATTGGCTTTGCTGTGCCGAAGCCAGCAGTTCTAGAAAAACGGTCAGTTGAGTATTGTCTTGCATTGCGATGTCTCTGCATTTTATGGGATACAAAAATGCTATTATCATTTATGGACAATTGTTGTCGCATTTGGGTGTTAGCATGATCTCAGACTGTCTCAGGACCAAACATGGCTGCCAATGACATCTCACGGAACAAAAGACTATTGACTATTGCACGGCATCTGCTTGATGCCGGAAGCGCTGGACTGGGCACGCAGGCTTTGCTTGGCAAGCTGGGTTTTCTGGAAGACGACATGCTGAGCCGCAGTGGGAGAAAAAGTCGGCAAGCGGCCAGTGAGCCGAACTCCCGTCGCAAGATGTTGCAGCGTGATTTACATACACTCATTCAGCTTGGTTATGCAAAAGCTGCCGGCAATGGATGTGCAAGGCACTATGTGCGCACCACACTGCCGATAGAAGCAGAAGTGGATGCGCTAGTGATGGATAGACTGACTTTGCTGCGATCTCGCTGCGATGAGCAGAACAAACCCATCAACATGTTGCCACTGCTACGTAAGTTACTCGATCCACAAGGTAGCATGAGTGGAGAGTGTCTGCAGATAGAAGCAGACTCCTTCCAACTGATTCCGGCTCCCATTCGGCAGTCATTTTTGGAAGAATCCATCAGCGCACTACGTGATGGGCAGTTGATTGAGTTGGTATACCGAAACCGTGAAGGTATCAAGTCATCGAATGTGTTGACACCGTTATATCTCAAGATCAAAGGTGCGGGACTGTATCTGCGGTCGCGCAAGGAAGACGGGCAAGAGCGCGATTATGCATTGCAGAGGTTTGTCAGCATCCAGCGCCTAGATAAGTTTATTGAGGATGAAAGCATATCGAGCGCAACTACGCCCATCCAAGAACGAATTCAGGTATGTATGAAAGTGTCTCGCGCCATGGAGGCGACTCTACAAGATTGCAAAATTAGCCAAGATCAACGTATTACACCCTTGGAGGGTGATGCCACGATGGTAGCTTTAGTCGAGGCCAGTGTTGTAAATGAACCATGTTTCTTACGCTGGATATTGAGTTGGTGCAATGAAATAGAAGTATTAGAACCAGAAATATTGCGCGAGCAAGTAAAGAACAAGTTGGCTTTAGCATCCAGACGTTATGAATTATCTAAAAAATAAGTGGATGCTGATTGTTCTTTAAAATGCTTTCGAAATTGCCTATCACATAAGCCATAATTGAATTTGATTACACTGTTTTAACTATGGCTAATGTATTGATAGTTGTAGGTGGGTAAATAAATAAAATTCTACAGAAATTGCTGGATGGAACATCACCAAGAAGTTATGCCTTAGTACTTTTGTGCGTCGCAGAGTGGTAGTGTCAGTTAGATAATAAAAAAGTCTTTTCGTGAGGAAATCATGGAAGCTATTTTATTTATTTGGTAATTTTCACTGAAAATTTTGATGCTACTGGTTGTAAGTTTTTAACCAATGTAATTTTGGTGAAAAATTATTAATTGTAATTTTAATATTCATTCCTAATTTTTAATTAAATACAATGGTGGGTAAGATGGATAAATGTATTGAGATACTTCTTGGCTATTTCAAAGGAAAATTACCCAGTCTGGAGGATGATTATTCCTGGTCGATACCCGTAATAGATGGCTTTACTTCAAGTAAGTTGCATAACTATAAAGACAACGTTGCGCTTAAGTATTTTCTACAGAGAGAGTGGAATGGTGCGGACGTCGATAAAAAGATGCAGGTGGCGTCCTTGATTGTTAAGGACTGGGGAGGAATAAAGACGAATAAGCCTGAAACTATGCGAATGCATATTGAAAGGGCGCTGTCAAACAGTCCTGAATTTCCATTGGCAGGTGTTGCAAGCTATTCCAAGATACAATCAATTATTGATCCAAAGTTGTATGCGATTTATGACGCCAGAGTTGCTGCGTGTCTTAATGCTGTGCAAATTAATTATGGCGCTAAAGGTTTGGCAAGTAAAATTCCGGCGGAAGGAATTGCTTTTTGTTATGTTGCTGGCAGGAATAACGTTACAGGAAATTCTGGGAATAAATCAGGATTTTCGCAATATGAGATTTTTAAGGTAAAGAATTTGATCGAAAATGGCTGGACAGCTGTTAAACGAAATCAATGCTATCAGACTTATCTTGAAATATTACGCACTTGCTTGAGTGAGTTACATAAGTATGAGGCATATAATAAGTTTCATCTATACGATCTTGAAATGGTTTTGTTCTCAAATGCTGAGATTGAATGCGAGCGGGCGGTGAAAGAATTGAAGTGTGATGTTGGTGTGGTCTAGGTGTATGTTTCGATGGCCATAAAAAAGCGCTGTATTTGCAGCGCTTTTTTATATTGACTTTCAGTTAAAATGAACCATCACGGCATTGCCATTTAATGTGCACTTGGCATAGCCTTCATGCTGAAGTATCGCACAAATAAATGAAGCGTGACGTGGTGTCAAACTACTACCCAAACTCTGTACGAATGCACCTACGCTATTGCCTGGTGGATTAGTCATGGAAAATCCACCTGCAACACGTTGTCCTTTGAAGTGGTTAATGATGCTCGTAATATTTTCTGCGCTAATGCAAAAATCTGTAGACCCGAATTTTAACCTTATTCCTTCATTAACGCTGCCTGTATAATCAAAATACCTTCTTACGCTTGCATTTCCGCAGGTTTCAATGGTTGGCATATTTCCTCCTTAAAACTGAATGCCTTTAAATTTTTGCACAAATTGAGAGTGGTGTTAATTTTGAATCATGTGATGTTTGCATGTGTGATGCAGGTGCTCGGTTGAGTATGTTTTTCCGAATTCGCTAGAAACTAATGGTTCTGCACACGTCTCACAAATTGAGGTTGATTTTTCTGTATGCATATCTGCAATTGACAATATGCCGACATCTTCTGTTTCTAAATGAATAACAAGGCGGTTGCTCTTCTGTTTTATTTGCAATATTCGCGGTATGTCTATTTTTTCTAGTTCACAATAGTTCAGAATCTCATGAGCAAGTGAGAGAATGATATCTCGCCACCCAGAGCGACACTCACAACCGAATCGTGCATAAGCAGAGCTGTCTTCATAGTTTCTAAAAAATCTTGGGTGAATTCCGTCAAGTGAGTGGGCTATTTCACCCCATTCAACTTTGTTCTTGGTATCATCCATCTTATCATCCTATGAATTTGATAGGCCCGCTATGCCTTCATGTTCTTAATTTTTTGATAAGTATTTTGCCGATGGCAGGTTATTAACTTGGTTTGTCACGTTGCACTTCCTTCTTTCTAAACAATGCGTTAAGAATGGTGAGTCACAATAAATTATTGAGTGAGCCAAGTGCTTCTGATGCGCTCATTTTTAAACTGACTTGACTTGTGCTGTCGATGCCAGAGTCTTTTGGATTAATCCGAATGAGCCGCGCCTGCTGCCTTACTGCCATATGGCGTACAGTCGGGATCGCGGTACCCGCTCCCAATTCTATTACTAACAGACCCTTCACCCGTTCTTTCCATAAATTCAAATGCTCATATTGAGTGTCTGTTCGTGTGGATTGCCAGTCCGAATCATTGAACATGAGAATATTGGGACGTGCTAACCCGTCGCACCATGGGCAAGTCGGAAGCGGAGAGGTCATGTAGCAACTGTCACCGTCGATGTCGGGTGTGAAGTCGGAAGGCCAGATCTTGCGCTGGCAATTATTGATACATTGCAGGTAATGAAGCGAACCGTGACACTCAACAACATGGCTCTCATTAAAACCGGCCTTTTGGAATTGGCCATCCACATTGCTGGTGAAGACGAACCCTCCCTGCCGGCACCGTTGGCTCCATTGCCTGAGCAGGGCGAATCCTGCATGAGGTACCGTTTGTCGGTAAAGCTGCAGGCGGTGGCCGTAAAAGCCCCATGCAAGCTCAGGATTGACTATGAATGCGGCCGGGGTGGCGATGTCGACAAACCCCAGCTTGCGTCTGCCTAACGCTGGGTAGTGGTGCCAAAGCCCTTGGTCGCCCCGAAAGTCAGGTAGTCCCGAATCTACACCCATGCCAGCACCTGCACAGATGAGTAGCGCTTCTGCAGAGTGGATCCACTCTGCGGCTTTCGTCAGCCCTGCTTGCATTGCATCAATATTTTCTGAATCCATCTTTGATTATCCATGAAAAACCATGACATGATATTTGCAATTTAATGCTTCTTACGCGACATGAATTGTCGTAGTTGAGGTCAGGGAGATCGTGTGGTTGCCGTGCATGAATCGCGTATAAAGCGCCTCGAGCGTATTGTCTATCTGCTTCCCCAGGAAAATTCCTCAGGGCAAGGACTGTCAGTCAGTGAGATTCTCGAGCGTCTGAGCGATCTCTATCCCGAAAGTAAAGTTCCTAAGAGTCGAAATCGTGCGGTACAGCGCGATCTTGATGATTTGTGCTCAGCTGAGCGCATCCGCAAAGACAACGAACAAGCAACGATTCCTCGCTATCGCCGGCTGGGCGATGAAGACGATCTGGATCCTGAGCTGTGGAAATGGTTTCTTTCATTTCTCTCAAGTCAGATGAAGGATTCTGGTGGTGATGTCCGAAAGATAGAGAAGGCGATAGGGCAACTGAAGAAGCGAAGCGGTGTTGAACTGCTGGGCGACGACAAGTATCGTGTGCTGTCAGATTCCATGCGCTTACTACCGGCAGCCCTCAAAGCAGATGTGGTTGCGTCTGTGATCCGGGCACTGGCAGAAGGTATGGTATTGGAGATCGTCTACAGGGATCGTGACGGTGTCCAAAAAAGTCCCGAAGTACATCCGCTTGGTCTCGTGCAACGCGGACCCAGTTTGTATCTGTTCGCACTAAAGAATGGAGAGCACTTGCGCATGTACGCACTACATCGCATGCAGAGTGCTTGTGTAACCGCAATCCCCGCGAGTACAGACACTTCCTTCAATCTTGATGATGTCATCAAGAACGGCAGTGCTGACTTTGCCGACGGCAATATCATCACTCTTCATGCCTATGTCATGGGCTATGTCGCAGAGCTTCTGTATGAGTGCCAGCTCAATGACAGTCAGCAATTAATCCCCTGCATGACCGAGGAAGGGTTTACCGACGAACTGATTGTCAATGTGCCGGAAAGTGGACAGCTGTTGCGGTGGATTCTCGGGTTTGGCCCTTCGATCAAGGTGGTGGGTCCTGTTGAGTGGCGTAACAAGATTGCGTCTCAGGTGCGCAAGACAGGTGCACTGTATGAATAAGCAAGACCTGGTTTTTGGCGACAAACTATGTCGCTGTTGGAGTGCACCATTCATTCTTGAACAACATTGCAACCTGACAAAGGCTCCATTCGCATGAAAATCACCTTTGGTTTGCATTTGGACGGTCAGCGTTGCCAGCAACCGGTCAATTCTCTGGGCTCTATTACTGTCGGCCCATTAGGCATGCTTGGCATTCTCGAGACCCAGCTCGGCTTGCTGCGTCGGGAAGTCAGTACAGCTGAGCGTACTGTGCAGTACCAACGTTGCCTTGCCGAGTGTGATCAAGAGACACGTTTCTATCATGCCTCGTTTGGCACTGACGCGCTGGGAACCTCCGCGACTCTATTGAACTGGCGTGACAGTTGGTATCTCCATGGCTGGACGGGTAGCTTCAGCACATCGATTTCGCAACGATTGGCCGATTTGGCCGAGGTGGAACGACTGGCTAGTGAGCGCGTGGCACCTTCAATCGGGCAACGACTGGCAGATATTGCAAAAGCCTTACAGGAAATATCATCGAATATAGAAAGTGTCACGATTGTTGATGCGTTGGATGCCTTCCCCCCGATGTGGCAAGTAGTGCTCTCTCGTCTTGGAGGCATTCGTACTGCGCAAATTCGTCCTGTCGTGAACAATGGGACGATGCTCGGGCGGCTGCAAGCAGCATTGCAGGCTCTTCAGGCTGGAGAAAGGCCTACCGAGCAAGAATGGTTGGACGATGGTTCGGTGCGTGTTGTGAGAGCGGAAACACGGCAAGTGGCGGGAGAATGGCTGGCTCACACATGGTTACAGCCAGGAAGTAATGATTTGGTGGTGGCCAGTGTGGAGGCGAGCCGGCTGGATAGCTTGCTGGTTGCGGGTGGACAGCCAAGGCAGGGTTTCGGCAACGTGAGCATTTTAAGGCCAGGCTTGCAAATCTTGCCAATGGCCTTATCGCTGATGTGGGAGCCAGTAGACTACCCATGTCTGATTCAATTTCTGACTGACCCACTGTGTCCACTTCCTGGCTTTGCCCGATTCCGATTGGCTGAGAAATTAGCAAGTCAGCCAGGTATCGGAGGTGATGCTTGGGATAAAACCCTGGATGTGCTCGATGAGCATTATGAGGACGGGAAGAAGTCTGTACGTGAAGCAATCAAGCGATGGGTCGATCATGACCGCGCGCCAGCACAGGCCACAATTGAGCTTGATGGAATTATTCAACGTGTCGACGCACTGCGTGCTAGCCAGGCACGCCATGTCAGTAATGGATCCTCCGCCGAAGATGTTGTCCGCATCACGGTACAAGCACATTGTCAGGCGCTGAGCCGTGCTCTGCATGAGTTGAGACGGCAAGGTCATGCTGAGTTAGGGCGGGTTCAACTGCAACAACTCCTTACTCAGGCCACCTCGGGAGGGAGTGGGAATGTTTTGCTCAGTACACAAGTTGGTGCTCCGCTTGGCATAACCCACCCCGGTGCCGCGATCGACCACTTTGACCGGGTGCTCTGGTGGCATCTGGCGGCTCCTGCACTTCCTGCTGCGTATTCCTGGTCCGCTGCTGAGCGAAATGAATTGGAACGAAACAATGTTCCATTTCCCTCACAAGATTGTCTGCTTGAGCGTGCCGTACAAGAGTGGCTACAACCCGTGTGGAGTGCATGCAAGGAACTGCTACTAGTGTTGCCGCCCGCCGGGGAAGAACTCCATCCGCTGTGGCTGATGGTAATGGCACTTTTCAAAGGCATACCAGTTCATGAACTGGAATCTTGTCTGATACGTCCAGAAAACGGAATGAGCCCCGTGGAATATCGTGCTTTGCCACGCCCTAAGCGTTGGTGGACGCTATCCGAACCGATCCCCAGTACTGATAGGCCTTCATCATTTAGCAGCTTAGAACAGATGTTGTTCAATCCTTACCATTGGTTGCTCAAATATCCTGCACGGCTGCGTGGATCGCGCATTCTTTCCATCAGCGACGACTTTCAGTTGTTTGGCAACCTGGCTCATGCTGTTGTGGAAAATCTGTTCATGCTTTCAAACGTGATGGATCTGAGTGACGAAAGTTTCTCCGCCAATATTGAACTTTTCTTCAACGATATTGTGGCCGATCAGGGGGCTGTTCTGCTGATGCCTGGCCGCCGCGCTGAGCTAGAGAGTTTCCGTCTGAAGCTGCATAGAGCCGTGGTGGAACTACGACAACAAATTGCTCGTGCAGGCTTCAAGCATGTTGAACCCGAGGTGCGGTTGGAAGGTAACTTCGTAGGAGGTGCCTTGGTGGGCTATGCAGACTTGGCGTTGAAAAAGCCAGATGGCACGCGGGCCGTCATCGATATGAAATGGGCTGGAACGAGTAAATACACAGCCAAGCTAGCCGAAAGTCGTCATTTGCAACTGTCCATATATGGCGAACTTACCCGTCAAAAATCGAAGCAGTGGCCGTCGGTGGCCTATTACATCTTCGATAGTGCCCGTTTACTCTGTCCTGATTCAGAGGGTTTTCCTGGGGGACGTGCCGTCACTGTTAAAAACGGCGAAAACCTTCCCATGCTTTGGCAGCGTTTTTTGCGGACCTGGGCTTGGCGCAGGGCGCAAATCGAAAAAGGTGAGATTGAGGTTGTGCTGGAAAGCCTGGATCCGACAGATGAATCTGTCGCGCCCGAAGATGGATTGATCATGGAGATCCTTAATCCTAACTATAACGAATACCTGGCGTTGGCCGGCGTGGAGGAATGATGATGACAGGACAAATTCATTTCATCAGCGCAGGTGCTGGCAGTGGCAAGACCTATAGACTGACTGAGTTGCTGTATGCGGAGCTAAACAGTGGGAATGTTCGCGCTTCAGGTGTGATTGCTACGACCTTCACTAAGAAGGCAGCAGCAGAGTTGCGCGAGCGCGTGCGTGCAGATTTGCTGATAAAAGGAGAGCACAACCTAGCCCAATCGTTGGGACAGGCTCGTATTGGGACAATCAACAGCGTATGTGGCAGTTTGCTACAACGTTTTGCATTCGAAGGTGGTCTGGCCACTGAGTTAGCTGTGCTCGATGAATCCCAGTCGGCGTTACTGATTCGACAGGCGATTGATACGGTTCTGGAAAGTGCCGAGGTGGCTCGTTTGGTTCGAATCTCACAACGGTTGGGAATTGAGGATTGGCGCGATGCGCTCCAAGAGCTGATCAACCAGGCTCGCTCCAACGGGATCGATGAAGCTCACCTGTCCGGACTTGGAAGTCAGAATGCCGATGACTTATTGCAGCATTTTATTCCTGTAACTTCGCGTGATCTGAATGCAGAGCTACTGAACGCTATCCAGTCCGCGCTGCCATCCCTTAACGCCTTAGCAGAGCAGGGCGGCAAGAAAAAAACGATCGACTATCTTGAGCAAGTTACGGCGCTGCAGCGTTCCCTTAAAGAAGGACAGTCTGTATGGAGTGCCTGGATAAAGCTCTCAAAAAGTGAACCCGAAGCGGCGCTACGTGTAGTTGCGGAACCCATTACCGGACTCGCAGATCAAGTCGAATCCCATCCGGGTTTGCATCAAGATATCCGAGACTATCTTGAGCAGATGTTTGACCTCGCTTCACGGGTGCTGAAGGAATATCGAGAAAGTAAGCTCGAATGGGGCGTGCTGGATTTTACTGATCAGGAACACCTGTTGCTGAAAGTCTTGGACCATCCTCAAGTTGCCGATGTATTGCGAGCCGAGTTGGATTTGTTGCTGGTGGATGAGTTCCAGGATACCAGCCCAATGCAACTGGCTTTGTTTCAGAAACTGGCTCGCTTTGCCAAAACCATCTATTGGGTAGGTGACATCAAGCAAGCAATCTATGGATTTCGCGGTAGTGATACCGAGTTAATGCAGGCCATTCTGGATGCCTTGCCCGACATGGGCGGCAAGAAAGAAATTCTTTCAGCATCGTGGCGTTCACGTAAGCCGCTGGTGCAGTTAGTGAACAATACTTTCGTCAAAGCCTTTTCTGAGGAGCTCGATCCAGGGGAAGTTGAACTGACGGCACAACGTAAGGATGCGGTGCCTGGTCCAGGATTCTCTAACTGGATACTGTCGGGTAAGAACAAAGAAGATGAGGCCATCAGTCTAGTTGCAGGCATTCAGCGTTTGGTCGGCGCTGAGCGCTATGTATTTGACAAGCATCTGAACCAAGCCAGACCACTGCGCTATGGAGATATTGCCGTGCTGGCGCGTACCAATCCTGGCGTTGTGAGCATTGCAAGTCGTCTACGCGGGTCAGGGATTCCCTGCGCCACAGCACAGCCGGGTCTTCTGAGAACGCCAGAAGGGCGGCTAGCATTGGCATGCTTGAGACGACTTCATGATGTGGGCGACACCATTGCCAGTGCGGAGATTCTGATGCTGGCTGATTGTGTGGAGCCAGAGGCTATTGTCAACGAGCGCTTGCGTTATCTGGGTGATGAAGGAAAGCCTGATCTTTGGCGTGAACAGTCGGGAGTCGACAGTGAAGCACATCCGGTACTGTCACGCTTGGCCGAACTACGATCGACCTGCCTAGTACTTACTCCTGCTGAAGCTTTGCAGGAGGTGGTCAATGGTTGTCATCTGACGCGATGTGTCCTGCAATGGCGACAAGATGTAAGTGTGGCCCGAATGCGCTTGGCTAATCTGGAAGCGTTGCAAGGCATGGCAGTGGCTTATGAAGACAGTTGCCGCGGTATCCATCGGCCAGCGACCTTGCCAGGGTTGATCTTGTGGCTTGGTGAATGCGCAGAGAATGGCAGTGATGCCTTGCCAGAAACATCTGTTGATGCCGTTAAAGTACTTACCCATCATGGGGCCAAAGGACTTGAATGGCCCGTTACCATTCTGACTGACCTGAGCGCAAAAATACGCAATCGCTTGTGGGGCGTTTCGCCTAGGGCACAGGGTGAAATCGATGCACAAAATCCGTTGGCTAATCGCACGATCCGCTACTGGCCATGGCCGTTCGGAAAGCAGAGTAAGACGCGGTTGACGGATCGCCTCTCTGAGACTGAACTCGCAAAATCTTTTCAACAGGCTGCGGTGGAAGAGGGACGTCGACTTTTGTATGTCAGCATGACACGGGCTCGCGACTTGATGATTCTGGCAAGATCTGAGCGCTCGCCTAACGGTGAATGGCTTAATACCTTGGATGCGCCTTGGTTACTGCCCGAAGATAGCGAAGAAGCCGAGCTCAACTTGCCCAATGGGGAGACCATAGAAACCGAAACCTGGGAATTACAGCCGGATGATCTTGAGGACGCTTTGATTCCTGAACAAGCACAGCTTTTCTGGTTTGCTCCCGGGGAGACGGCTTCAAAGTTCCTTCCATTGCGCTTTAGTCCCTCCGAGGCCAGTACGACCCAGGTTGAACTCGGCCTGCAGGTTAACGTGGGTACCCGCATACATTTACCGTCCGGGATAGATATGTCGCATGTCGGCGATGTGATGCATGCCTGTATTGCCACCGCCTTTATCCGTCGGACTCCGCTTGTTCAGCGCGATATCGAAGATATTCTGCAACGGATGTGTCTACCAGACCTGGACCCTTTGGTCATTCTTGATCAGGTCAACACCTTCCACGCCTGGACGTACAGTAATTGGTGCATTAAGCGTGCGCTACCTGAATATCCGGTGCAGTCAGTCTTGGACAGTGGGCAAGTGCTGAATGGTCGTATTGATCTGTTGCTAGAACTGGACGATGGTTGGATTGTGATTGACCATAAATCCAATCCCGCAGGGAAAAGCGGTTGGGCAGAATTAGTGCATAAGCATGCCGGCCAACTGGCGGCCTACGCCAAAGCCATCCAGTCCGCATCATCCAAGCCGGTCAAGGAGTGCTGGCTGTTTTTCCTGATTTCAGGAGGTGCAGTTTCGATGCAGTTGCCAGAAATACAAGGATAGAGTGCGACAAATTCTGTCGCGCCAATGTCGCATCATGAGTGTATTGATTAAACCAAGATTCTGCGATGCCACTGCTGATTCGAACACCAGACGATATCTTCCGGCAGGAGCCGGGCAAAGATCTTTATTTTGTTGAGTTCTATGCCATCGACAGTCAATCTGGCAAAGCCCGTCCTTTTGAAGGTCGCAATCCGCCTGGGCGCCAAGAGCTGATGGACTGGCTAGCGCAGACTCTGCCCCATGTTAAGGTCGAGTCCCTAGCGCCACCTGAGGCGTCGGGGTTCATCGCGGGTGGGGTCAATGGGCGTATTCGCATCGATTTCGATACACATACCCTGAAATCCTTTTGTGACCACTGGGAAGACTCCAGTGGTAAATCCAAAGATCCTCGCTGGCAGTGCATGCAGATGAGCTACCACTCCTGGTTGGACAGGTATTACCCACTCAGTGCTGAACTGCTGCGCTCTCGGCAATCGCTTGCAATCGCCAATGGTGAAAAGCTCAATCTGTTTTTCCTGACGCCAGTCACTCCGGAATTCACCATGTTGCCCTGCACGCTAGGGCTGTACTGGAATCGGGACGATAGCTCACTTCGACCAGGAATTATTTTGTACCGCGACGATGTAATCGAACACCACGCCTGGCTGGCGTTGGATGGAGCTGACACCTGCCTGGCAGTCGGCTGCGATCTGACACCCGATGAAATCATTCAGTGTCGAAATTTTGTTGCCTCGCGACACGTCTGGCTGATGGAGTGGTTTGAGGCGTTTAGTGACATCCATGATTTCTCATTACCACAAAAACAAATCATCGAATCATTCATTTCTGGAGAATGCCATGGCTTCTACTGACAAACCACGGATCATATTGCCATTACTACCTTCTCCTAAGTCGCGGACAGCCACAAAAAAGCACCCCATACCACTACGCGCGAGACATTTAAAGGTAGAAGGTGATGACTTGGATCGCTTTCAGCGCATTCAGTGCCGAGCCATCGGGGATATGAAGCAACTCGTTGGTCATGTCTCTTCTTTATTGGAAAGCCCGGAGGCAGAGCAAGCTGGTATTTGTGATTGGTTAGCCAATATTGATAGTAATTTGGATGAAATCGAAGGTTACATCCGTGATGGCTTGTATCAGTGCGACCTGGTCACGATTGAGTCTGATGGAATCAGCTCCCTAGGCAGCTTATTGGATGCTCAGCCTGAACTGGGTGATGAAAGTGATGAGGATGATAGTGAGTCCAGTCCGCTGCTTCCGCGTCTGGTGTCATTCTGGACCTGTGAGATCGTATCGCGAGGCTATGAGCTGATTTGCCTGCTCTGTGGATCTATTAGCTTGCTTGAGACCGAGAAAGATTTCTCCATTCTTGATAGAGCGCACTACCCTAGTCATGAAGCGAATGCCGGATGGTTCGAATAAATGATGCGTGCGTAATGACTATTAATATTTCGACAGTCTCCATGAGCTATTTTCCCATATTGACGGCTTTATCAAAAATATAAAGTAACCAGGTATCAATGTCTTATCTGGAGTGTCACTGTGGCGGCCTGTTACTCGTACGAGTATTCCACTGATATCTGGTAGAGAATGTTTACTGCTGATGGTATTGTGATATTATTTAGGTGCATGGTTACTCACTAAGCACTAATGAGTTGTCTGAAAATCATAATATTAGATAGGATTGTTTCGGAAAATGTTATCGCAGTATTAGTTATCTTTCTGGCTATGCCCTTTAGGTGTATGCCAGTTGTTTTTCACCATGAAAACGTAACCAGAACATCATTTTGGATGGCATTTCTCATGCTAACGCATCTGCTGGCTCAGTCATTTTTAGAAAAATCTAACATATGACACAGCCCTTCAAGGACGTCGTTAAAACACTACAAGGCAACCTGGATATAGTCGTAGCCAGTACTTCCGTTGCTTCCTTACTAACTGGTGAGCCGATCCTCGGTAGCGATGGCCGTAACATAGAAGGTAGATTGACCATTCCCGAATACCAGCGACCTTATCGCTGGGAAATCAAAAATCTAGAACGCCTGCTAAACGATCTTAAAGAATATTTCTCAACCACTTCTGAGAACGACTTCTATCTGGGTAGCATCATCATTCATCAAACGCGGCTATCAAGAATGCGTACAGACTTCTTGAATATCATCGATGGCCAACAACGTATCATTACAATGGCGTTGCTTGGGTATGTGCTGAAACAACGTGCTCTCGTCAAAGGCATCGAATTGGCCTCTCCAGAGTCACAGTCCCGAGCCTTGAGTAATCTGCGCTGGCTTGAGCAACAGTCCTTGCCTACAGTTGACTTCGCCAGAATAAATATCACCTTGGTAGTTACCCGAAGTGAAGATGATGCCTATCGCTTTTTCGAAACACAGAACACCGGTGGAGTTCGGTTAGATGGTCCGGCAATCCTTAAAGCACATCACTTGCGTGGTGTGCCCCGGGATGTGCAGAACAGGTATGCACGGAGTTGGGAGTCTTGGGGCAATTTGGACGATATGATAGATGCGCTGATGAAGGCACGTCATTGGCAACATCTTAAGTGGCGCAGGCTTTCTAGTCACCGTCAACCGTTGATGATGCGTGAGGAAATTGTAACAGAGTTGGCGGAGCGCACTGGTCAGGGTGGGGACGTGTCTTATCGTACGGCGTGTGTCAGCTATTTTGCCCAAGGCCAAGCTGTGCAGCTAGATAACGGGTATGCGATGCGTCAGCCACTCAACGCCGGTATCAATGCCATTCACTACATTAAATATTTCCATGAGCTACGTAGGGAGGTGTTGATTAAGCGTGGGGGTGACAGTCTTGCGCCGTTTCATAAGTTTTATGACGACTTGGTGGTTAAGAGCAATGGTAGTGAATTTTTACGCAAGCTCTTTGACTGTGCCGTATTGCTGTATGTCAGTCAGTTTGGACGAGAAAGATTATTGGAAGCTGGGTACTGGCTGTTTCGAGTGATCTTTTCGCCACGGCTTAGCAACGAAAAGGCCGTGCGTGAAAGTACTGCGCAGAGTTTTGTTGAGAACAATCCTGTACTGGACTGGATCGCCCACAGCTATACCCATGATGAGCTTATCGAGAGCTTGCAGATGTTTAGTTACCTTATCTCCGAGCGGCTTGACGATGGTAGTGTGAAGTACCGGTTTGTTAATGCCGTACAGCGATACTTCTCAATGAACTTGAGCAAGCCAGGGGAGGTACTCCGGGCAGGTTTTGATGTTGAACTCAAACAGGCCATTTGCAGCATGCTTGAAAGACGCTCTTCTAACAAAGTAGGTGTGTAATGACAACCAGTGTTTGTGCCTATATTCAGGCGCCATCCTTGTTGTGCGAAGCTAATATCACGCTGGTTATACCTAGCTATCAGCGCCCTTATGTTTGGCCAAGTGAGGATGTTGTTGGTCTGCTGGAGCAGATTGTGGAAGCCTACGATACTGCTGCTCCACATTATTATATTGGCACGGTACTTACGTCGATTGTCACCTCCTGCGATTCTGAGTCTACCCACTATGAAGTGATCGATGGCCAACAGCGCATGACCACTCTGATGCTATTAGCCCTCGCGTTGACCGAGATCGTGCCCGACAACAAACTCACTAAGTTTATTATATGGAACAAACAGCCTCGTTTGACCTTTGCTATTCGTGACGAAGTACAGCGGCTGTTTGCAGCATGGGCGGGGCTTGTAGAAGAAGTTACGGGCGGAGTCACTGAGGTGGACGAAGCTTACATTAAGCACCTAGCAGCTGCCCGCAAGGCGCTTGCTGATTATTTGAACACATTGGATAGCCAGCAGGGTGTGGGCTATCTGGCTAAAGTGGCTGAATACCTATATGAGAAGGTGCTGTGGGTGAACAACATCATGCCCGCGGGCTTGGACCTCAATCGACTGTTTTCGACTATGAATAACAGCGGTGTGCAATTGGAGCACAGTGACATTCTCAAGTCACGTCTATTGGCTTTGATCAAAACACAGAAATCACGATTCGATGCGATCTGGCAAGCCTGTGAGAATATGGGGGACTTCTTTGAGCGAAATTTACGCAAGGTTTTCCCTGATGCCGATTGGAAAAAACTCAAGCCGGATGATTTGGCAAGACATTGTGTAACAACTTTTCCACTTAAACGTGCCTATGCCAGAGATTTGTATGGCATGACTATTTCACAATTAGTTAAATTGTCAGCTGTCGAACTCGACGAATCAAAAGCATGGCAGGAACCTGTACGCTATTGCCGCCCAATCATCAGTTTTGGCTTGCTTTTGATGCACACCTACCGCATCTATCTCAAGGAGCACGCTCAGGATGACGTTGAGGTGCGCTTGCATGATAGTAGGCTGAATGACTATTTTGCCGATTTCATTGCCGATGCCACTGAAAAACAGGCCAAAGACTTCATTGAATGCCTATGGGCTGTGCGTTATCAGTTCGATTTGTGGGTAGTCAAATGGCTCCCAGAGGCTGACAGTAATACTTGGAACCTGGGATTAACCGGGGTCAGCAAGAGTAATCTTGACAATGGTTCGCGACTGGTTCGAACCCCGCAGGAAAGTAGCAATCTGAGCCAGTTGCAAAGTGTGCGTAACTTCACTGGCGAGCGAAGTGCCCAGTATTGGTTGACTCCGTTTCTCGGAGCTTTGGTGGCCGGCGATGTTGTGAGGAAAGGGGATGTTGTGGCATTGTTGGAGCGCATAGACAATCAGCTGTCTTTGGCTGAAGACAGTCAGAAGGAGGCCAGCTTTGCGCTGTTGGTCGGAAATGATTTTGCCAAGAGTGATATCGCTGCAGTTATCGACTACTTGAAGGAGCCCGCTGGTACGCGTTTCGAACATTACTGGTTCCAGAAATTGGAATACATTCTTTGGCGAGAACGCAGCCGTTTCGATTTTTACGATTCATCTAAGCTTGCAGCCTACCGAATTACCTCAAAGAATTCTGTGGAACATGTCCATCCACAGCAGGAGGAGTTCGGAGCTATGCTAGACAAGGCTCAGCTGGATAGCTTTGGCAATTTAGTACTGTTAAGTCCAAGCGAGAACTCGTCCTACAGCAATCAGCGCGTTGGCAAGAAGCGGGAAGACTTTATAGGTAAGCCTCGATACGATTCGCTCAAACTTGCTCACATCTTCAGTGACAAAACCAAGATGGAATGGGACAAGCTTGCAATAGAAAAGCATCAGACTCACATGCTGGCTTTGCTCAAGGGGCACTATGACAAGACGGGGGCTTAAGGACTCGCCGATTTTTCTTGTTACGATCCGAAGTGATATATAAATGGTTAGCTCTGCTCTCCATAGACTGCTGGTTAAACACTAAGTAAGGAACGACGTCACTCGTATTCATCCGGTGTTACATACACCAGGGTCGAGTGATGTCATTGTTGATTTTAATAATGGATGTAATCAAACACACCCAAACACGCATCTACGTAGTTCCGGTAGTGGGTACTGAATCGCCCCGGCTTCTCTAGACACTCTTGAGCCGTTGGAAATATTGCTTCTCAAACTCTACCGGCGATAGCCCGTTGGCGGAACCATGCCGGCGTTTCGGGTTGTAGAACATCTCGATGTAATCGAAGATGTCCCGCCGGGCCTCCTCCCTGTCGTGATAGGTTTTGCGCTTGATGCGCTCCCGCTTCAGCAACTGGAAGAAACTCTCCGCCACGGCATTGTCGTGACAGTTCCCACGCCGACTCATGCTGGGTACCAAGTGATGAGCCTTCAAGAAGTCCCGCCAGTCGTAACTGCTGAACTGGCTCCCCTGGTCGGAATGCACCAGTACCTCCTGCTTGGGCTGACGTCGCCATACCGCCATCAACAGGGCATTCAGCACCAGCTCTCTATCGATACGTGACTGCATCGACCAGCCAATCACCTGCCGTGAGA
>Ga0187844_10001392_pt1 | contig 18436 bp, 18 predicted proteins | sample SpaLakP09_SKY_50_FD_134517 | JGI IMG/M metagenome (GOLD analysis project Ga0187844, IMG submission 134517) | Oligotrophic lake water microbial communities from Sparkling Lake, Wisconsin, USA - SP09_SKY_50 | ecosystem: Environmental > Aquatic > Freshwater > Lake | place: USA: Sparkling Lake...
AGCCTGGCAACGACCTACTCTTCCGTGCCTTAAGACAAAGTACCATTGGCGCTAAAGGGCTTAACTGCCGAGTTCGGAATGGGATCGGGTGTTACTCCTTTGCAATAATCACCAGGCGGAAATTCTATATACTCAAATTTTATTATTGTCAAAAATTTATTATTTCTAGTAGTTATATGAATATTAACAATGATTAGATTTGAATTTTATCAAAATCAAATATTAAAATTTTTAAATAAAGATAAGTCAATTTTAGTATTAGGGGCGTCTAGTGATGAAGCTAGCCTTTTTCATAAATTGCAATTTAAAAGAGTTATTTTATCAAATATTGATCTGGCTCAATTAAAAGGAGCTGAAAAATATAAATTTAAAAAAATAAAAATAGATTTTAGAAATTTATTTAAAATTAAAAATAATTCTTATGATTATGTTGTGGTGCACGCATCTATTCATCACACAAGCAGACCTCATAATATTTTATTAGAAATGTACCGAATTGCAAAACATGGAATTTTAATAGTAGAATCTAATGATAGTTTTGTTATGAGGCTCTCAGTTAAATTAAATTTTTCAGAAGATTTTGAAAAAAGTGCATTGAATGAAAATACTTATGTGGGGGGTGTTGATGGATCAAATATACCAAACTATGTTTATAGATGGACTGAAAGAGAAATAAAAAAACTATTTTATTCTTATCAACCAGATAAAAAAATAAATATTATTTTTAATTATCAAAATAATATATTTAACGAAAATTTAAGTAATAATTCAATAAAAAAAATAATAATTACTTTTTGTTACTTATTTTTAAAAATGATTTTTTTTTTATTCCCAAAGCAACAAAATTTAATGTCAATTTATATTGATAAAAAAAATTATAAAAAAAGAATTAAATAATTAGTATTCTATAAATAAATTACATTCCGAGATATCTTTTTTTATTTACTAAAAAATCTTGATAAGTAATCTCAAAACCTTTCGAAAAAAGAAATTTTGATTTCCATCCATATCTTTTTGCCAAAGTGCAGTCGACTAATTTTCTTTCTGTACCGTCCATTGTTTTTTTTCCATCAAATACAATCTGAGATTTGCATCTCATTATCTTTGCAACATAGTCTGCATACTGTTTAATGCTAAATTCAAATCCACTTCCAATGTTAATTAATGCATTTTTTGTTTTTTTTTTTAAAAAAAACAAACATGCTTCAGCAACATCATCAACAAAGGTTAATTCTCTTTTAGGCCTTCCTGTTCCCCAAAATAATATTGACTTTTTTTTTTTTAATTTTCCTAAATATAATTTTTTTATAATTGCAGGAAAAAAATGAGAGTTGTTAGAATTATAATTATCATTTGGACCAAAAAGATTTGACGGCATTAGACATTTATAATTAGTTCTATATTGATAGTTATAACTTTCACAAAGTTTAATGCCTGCGATCTTAGCAATTGCATAAAACTCATTGGTCGGTTCAAGTTCTCCTGTCAAAAGATATTTTTCTCTTATTGGCTGTTTTGAAAATTTTGGATATATGCAGCTTGACCCTAAAAAAACTAAATTTTTAACACTAGATTTAAAAGAGCCATGAATAATATTATTTTGTATTGATAGATTATCATAAATAAAATCAGCCTTACGCTCATTGTTCACTTTTATTCCACCAACTTTAGCCGCGCAGATAATTACTCCTTCTGGTCTGATTTTTTTAATATAATTAAAGACCTTCTCTTGATTTCGAAGATCTAACTCTTGGCTTGTCTTAAAAAAAATATTTTTAAAACCTTTTTCTCTTAATAACTTTAAAACTGATGAGCCAACTAAACCTTTGTGTCCGGCCACATATATCCTAGAATTCTTTGTGATCATTTAATGTGAGTTTTCAAATGCAATCATTTCTTTAATTAAAGATTTGATATTTGTATTCGGCTTCCATCCCAATATCCTTCTTGCTTTTGATGAATCGCCTTTTAAAGAATTTACTTCTGTGGGTCGTAAATATTCTTTGTCGATTTCAATAATACACTTATTGTTCCAGTAACCTTTTTCATTAACGCCTCTTCCTTTCCACTGAATAAAAATGCCAAGCTCTTTAGCTGTAAAATTTATAAACTCTTTAACTGAATGCTGTTGGCCTGTTGCAATTACATAATCATCTGGTTTCTTCATTTGTAGCATTTTCCACATTGCAACAACATAATCCTTTGCGTGCCCCCAGTCTCTTTTTGCGTACAAATTTCCTAAATATAATTTTTTTTGATTGTTATTAATTATTTTACAAAGAGCACTTACAATTTTTTTGGTTACAAAAGTTTCACCTCTTATAGGGCTTTCGTGGTTAAATAGAATACCATTGCAGGCAAAAATCCCATAAGCTTCTCGATAATTAATTGTTATCCAATGTGCATATAGTTTTGCAGCCGCATATGGACTTCTTGGATAAAAATTAGTTTTTTCACTTTGAGGAGGTTTAGAGGCTCCAAACATCTCGGAGGTACCTGCTTGATAATATTTAATTTTTTTTTCTAACTTTAAAGATTTAATCGCATCTAAAATTCTAAGAGCCCCAATTGCATCTACATTGGCTGTATATTCTGGAACATCAAATGAAACTTTAACGTGTGATTGAGCAGACAAATTATATATTTCGTTGGGCTTAATAGATGCAATATTTTTCAGGACTGACAAAGAATCCGTGACATCCCCATAGTGTAAATAAAAATTACTTTTATTATGCGGATCCTGATAGATATCATCTATTCGCGATGTATTTAATGATGATGATCTTCTTTTAACTCCATGAACTATATATTTTTTAGAAAGCAAAAGTTTTGCGAGGTAGGCACCGTCTTGTCCTGTTATACCAAAAATAAGTGCTATTTTTTTTTTCATAGTTAATAATTAAGTAAAATTGATCTATGATACAAACAAAATATCTGTTAAAAAAACGTTCTATTTCGCGGGGTGGAGCAGTCTGGTAGCTCGTCAGGCTCATAACCTGAAGGTCCTTGGTTCAAATCCAAGCCCCGCAACCAAATAAGGTATTGAGAAAAATCTAAATATCTGAAATTTTAAATCCTTGTTTTTGATCAATTAATCTTACGAATTCTGCGCACTCGAACATACTATCATAGGTCCCCATATCAAACCAAGTAATTCCTCTTCCTAAAATTGAATAATTGAGTTTTTTTTCTTTTAAATATATTTTATTTAAAGAGGTGATCTCTAATTCACCTCTGCGTGATCTTTTAATTTTATCAACTTTTTTAAGAACATCTTTAGGAAAAATGTAAAGTCCGGTTACTGCAAGATTACTTTTGCTATTCTTGGGCTTTTCAATAATTTTTTCAATTTTTTTATCTTTATTTAAATACGCAATCCCATATTGATTTGGATTTTTTACCGGGCTTAAAAATATATTAGCTTTATTATTGTGATTCTTATTATTTAGAATCTTACTTAAGTCTCTAGGAAATCCCCTTCCATAAATAAAATTATCACCTAAAATTAAACATACTTTATCTGCATCACTTAAAAAATTTTTTCCAACAATAAATGACTCAGCAATTCCGCCAATTGGGTTTTTCTGGGTCTCAAAATGCAAGTTTAATTTCCATTTTTTTTCTACTTGATGTAAAATTTTTTTGTAATATTTCTGTTGCTCCAAGTCAGTAATTATTAAAATATTTTTAATACCACTATAAATAAGAACTGATAAAGAGTAAAAAATCATTGGCTTATCATAAACTGGCATGAGATGTTTCGAAATAATTGTGCTCAAAGGTTTCATTCTAGTTCCCATGCCTCCTGCAAGAACAATGCCTTTAATTTTTAATGATATCAATTTACAATCCTTTTCTTAATATTTCTTTTTTTAAATTTTTGAAGTAATTCAAGTTTTTTCTATCTAAATACCACTGCACGATTTCTTTGAGTTTTTCTAAAATGTTTGAATTATATTGCCATCCCAATTTTTTAATTTTACTATTATCAACTGAATAACGTTTATCATGGCCCAGTCTATCTCTAACGAAAAATATTTTTGTTTTTATTTTCTTAGTTCTAAGAATACTTTTAATATATTTTGCTAATTTCAAGTTACTTATATTAAAATTTGCTGAAATGTTATAAGTTTCACCGACTTTTCCTTTCTTTGCCACAAGAATAAGTGCATCAACATGATCTTCGACATGTATCCATGACCTAATATTGTTCCCTTTTCCATAAACTTCAATTTTTCTTTTAAATAAAGATGTTAGTATAGATCTAGGAATAAATTTTTCGGGAAATTGAAATGCTCCAAAATTATTAACACTATTAGTTATAATAACTGGCAATTTGAAATTTCTAAACCAAGTCTTAGCAACAATAACACCGCAAGCTTTTGAAGCGGAGTAAGGGTTGCTTGGTAATATTTGTGAATTTTCATTAAAGCTTTTTTTTGAATTTAATTCTAGATCGCCATAAATTTCATCTGTGCCAACATGAATAAATCTAAAATTTTTATTTTTTTCTTTAAACTTATTTAAATATTTTTTTACTGACATTAATAAATTTAGCGTTCCGATTAGATTTGTGTTAAAAAAATTAATTGAATTTTTTAAAGATGAATCGACATGACTTTCAGCCGCTAGATGAAATATAATATCAGGCTTAAAATTTAAAATAGTTTTATTTAATAAATTAAAATTACTGGATAAATCAATTTTTTTAAAATTGTAATTATTATTTTTAAAATAATTAATATTTATGCTGGCATTTGAGCAATAAGTAATTTTATCAATATTTAAAATAAAATTATTTTTGTTCTTCATTAACTTATTAATTAAATTAGTTCCTATAAAGCCCAACCCTCCTGTTACGATAATTTTATTCATTGATTTATTTTTTAAAACACTAGCTAAATTATTAATTTAATCATACTTTATAAATATAAAATAAGAAATATTTTTAAATTATGATTAAATATATTAAATCTAACTTAGTAAGTTGCTTATATTTCTTTATTATTTTTCTAATATTATTATCAATAATTACTAAAGGATGGATTCATACCTGGGCTACTTTAAATATACCTACATTACTTCCTCCTCATTTTGATTTAAGATTTTATCAATACCCCGCTATCCAGATTGATCGGGGGGCAAACCCACTCTTTGGAATACATGAGCTATGGTCGAATAATTTTAAAGGTTGGTCAGATTATTATCTTTATGAATTTAAGCTTGCACATTTTTTAAATTTGCATAAAGAAACATATTTTATTGGCTTTGCATTATTCGTTTTAATTAATTATATATTTTGTATTTATAAAATTTTAAAAATTAAAAAAAATTCATTTTGGATTTTAATTTTATTTTTCTCTTCTGGCTCATTGCTTGGAATTGAACGAACAAATAATGATCTTATAATTTTTTGTTTACTATATTGGGTAGCAATGTATCCAAATATACTTGGTGTTTTTTTATATTTAACGGCAGTTAAAATAGAAATCTGGCCTGCAATTGCTGGTATCGCTTTTATAAAAAAAAAAATTAAAATATTTGCACTAATTTTGGTTACATTTTTTTTTATGTACAATTTTAAAGCTATTTTTTATGAAAATGTCGAAGGAATAAATGATTGGTTGAGTTTTGGATCAAAAAGCACTTCTGTTAGTATTTATAGATTTTTTTCAGTAAATATAAATTATTTAGCTATAACAACTGTTCTTTTGCTTTTTACATTATTCAGTTTAATTCCACGGTTAAAGATATTTAAATTTGAATTTAAAAAAGAACCAACACCCTTTGTTGAAAGATTATTTTTAATAGGATCAAGTATTTATATTGGCTTATTTATTGCGGCAAGTAATTTTGATTATAAATTGATATTTTTAATTTTTTGCGTTCCTTATATTAGCATGCTCAGAAATAAAATTAATAAATATTTTATTTTAATCTTAATGGTCATTGCTAGCAATTATACTTGGATTTATAATAATAATCTTGCATCGGTTGGAGTATTTATAAATGTTATTGCTAAATGTTTTTTATTTATTTCACTCTTAAATCTTTTGATAAAATATTTCTATAATCTTTATAAACAATATGGGATAAAAAAAATTTTTTTATAATATTTTTTTATTACTTAAGATTAAATAATTTACATATTTTTTGACATACTTTGAATAAACTAAGTCTTGTGTAATCTTTAGGCTTTTAATTTTGTTTAATTTTTGTATTAAAAATACAGGAATGTAGTTTCTGAAATATTTCTTTAAAATTTTTAAATCTTCCTTTAGTTTAATAAAAATATTATCATAACCAGTACTCATTCCTCCTGTCTCCATAGCTACTGTAAAAAAGTTTAGATATTTATAATTAATATTATTTTTGATTAAGCGAAAAATAAAATCTAAATCAGCTGATATTTTAAAATTATCATTATATTTATACTTTCTAGCTATTTCTCTTCTAAGAAAAATAGTTGGATGTGGAATTTTGAAAGCATCTAATAAAGAGTAACTTAGCATTACATTATCCCATATTCTTTTGACTTGTGTTTTTTTATTAAAATAAATTAAATTACTAAAATAAAACTGAAAATTTTTATTCGCTAAAATATTTTTATATATATTCTTTAAAATACTTTTTGAAAAATAAATATCACCTGAATTTAAAATTGAAATATAATTACCCTTGGCCTTGCTAATTGCAAAATTTAAACCATCATAAAAATTTTTGTCTCTTCGTCTATAGATTTTAATTTTTTTATTTTTACTATATCTATTTATTTTTACAAATGTGCTATCAGAAGAATAACCATCTACAATTATATACTCAAAATTTTTAAAACTCTGCGATAAAACACTTGCTACTGTTAGGTTAATTTTTTTTTCAGTATTTTTTGTAACTGTAATAATAGAAAAAAATGGCTTCATTAATTACAAGATTTATTTTTACTCGAAAAAAATAAATAAAAACTATAAATAAAAAAAGTCATAGATCCAAGCCATGATGAAAACAAAGATCCTGTTGGCTTTAAAGGAAAATAAAAACTTAATAACAAAACCCCTGTTAAAATAAATTTTATTTTTGTACCTTTGTCTTCAAATTTTAATGTTAATATCTTTTTTAAAATATAAAAAATTATTACATTCAAAATTGCTAGACCTATTAAACCTTGTTCAGCTAATATCTCTAAAAAAGCATTATGGGGATGAGTTGAGCAGCCTCTATGAATCCCTGAATTTGTATTAGTTATTTCTTCATATTTTATACACTTTATTCTAAATGAATTATAACCATGGCCATTAATAGGTTTGTCAACAAACATTGCCCAGGCAACTTGATAATGTTTTCCCCATGGAGAATTCTTTATATCCTCCAAAAAAGTTTTTAAATTTTTATTCGTATTCAATTCTTTAATTTCAGAATATGAAATATTTTGAGAAAAATCTAAATATCTAACTTTAGTATTTTTAAATACATTAATTGAAAAGAAAAAAATAATTAGTGATAGGAAAACTAAAAAAATTTTTTTTGTAGCTTTTTGATTTGAAATTATAATATATGTGGAAAAAAATATAATATAAGAAATGAATGGGGATCTATCACCAGTTAGTAAAATTCCAATACCCAATATTAAAAAAAGTGAATTATAAAATTTATTATTAAAAAAAAAAAGTATTACTAATAATCCTAAGTAAGCAAGAAATGACCCTGCAATTAACTCTTTGCCAAAAGGTCCTTGATATCTCAAGCAATGACCATCTGCATCACACATTCCAGGTTTAAACCCAAAAATGTCAGAGCCAAATAAATATTGATAAATAATATCGAAAAATACGAAGATAATAACAAAAGAATAAAAATATTTTATTCTTTTTAGTTGCTGCAAAGAAATATTTTGTATTGTATAGACTATAACTGCTGAAAAAAAAATGTACCTAAAAAGTGCAAAGCTTTTTAAAATATTATCAAAATTAGTATAATTAATTAAAGAATTAATTGAAATATAGATAAAAAATATAGTAAATAAAATATTTTCAGTTTTAGAGAATGGATTTATTTTGTTATAAAAAAAAAAAGTAATGCAAGAAAAAAACATAATAATTAAACCAATATTTACAAAACTTTTTCCTAATATAAAAAAAACTGGAAAAATTAGTAATGTTAAAAAATTTATTTTTTTTAATAAATCAATATTAGGCATGATCATATTTTATGAACTTTAATTTGTTATTTTGTTATTCAATTAGCATATTAATTTTTTATACATTATATAAAAATACAAAACTTATAACAAAAAAATTTAACCTTATAGATTATCCAGATAAAAAAAGGAAACTACACAATAGCAAAACTCCGCTATTTGGAGGATTGCTTTTTTTTATATGCCTTATTTATATAATTGTTATCGATAAATTATTTAATATAAATAATAATTTTATTATTAAAATATTTTTTATTGTATTACCAATTTTTATAGTTGGTTTATTAGATGATCTTTATAATCTTAATCCAATAATTAAAACGATATTATTATCTTTTATAATAATATTATTTTTACTTTTAAATAAAGAATTTTTATTAAAAGAATTATATTTTGATGATTATAAAAAAATTTATTTATTAAATAATTTTTCATCGCTTTTTATTACAACGCTCTGCCTTTTATTACTCATTAATGCTTTTAATATGTGCGATGGAATTAACGGTCTGGCCTACTCTTTATCAATTCTCTGGCTAATGATCTTAATAATATTATTTGATCTTAATATAACTTTTTTTTTTATTACTTTGATATTATTTCTATCATTGATATTTAATTATCAGGGGAAATACTTTCTTGGAAACTCCGGTTCATTACTAATAAGTTCTTTTATAGGAATGTTAACAATTTATTTATACAACAATAATTATAAAAATTTAATTACCGTTGAAAAAATAATTCTAATATTTTTAATACCAGGACTAGATATGTTGCGTTTATTTATTTTAAGAATATCAAATAAAAAATCTCCTTTTGCTGGGGATACAAATCATTTTCATCATTACCTATTTAAAAATTTTTATTTGCACAAAATAATTATTATTTATTTATCTTTAATATTGTGGCCTTTTATCTTTATGCAATTTTATAAAATAAAATATTCCTTTATATTTTTAATACAGGCTATAATATTTTTCTTTTTAGTATCTTATTTTAAAAACAGAAAAAATTTTAAAGTTAAGTAATTTTTCTTTGATTTAATTTATATGAATTAACAAAATTTAATATTGACTCATCTGGATTAAAAGGCAATTTTCCACAAACTTTTTCTAAATCAGCGGTATCAACCTTAAAATTAACTAAAATATTATTTAATCTAAATGATTGCAGAGGAAATTTATTTAATCCAAATATAAGAAGAAAATCACCAATTAAAGATAAAAAATTTGCTAAAAAAACTGGTATAGCTATGACAACATCTTTTCCAACTAATAAATTTGAAATTTTATTTATCCATTCTCTTAACTCAATACTTTTATAGTCTGCAATATAATAAGTTCTTTTATTAAATTGATTATTCTTAGAAATGGACAATTTATAAATTTGAAAAACAGAGTTTTTTACATAACCATAGCTTTTGTATATTTTTTCATATCCGATATGAAAATATAATTTTTTTTTTATTAAACTTAAAAGTGTATTAAAATGATTTTCAATATTATCTCCCCAAATGGTAGTCGGTCTTACAATGCACCACTGAAAATTACATTGTGAAAACCTAATAATCTTCTCCATTAAAACTTTGCTTTCTCCATATTTAGTATTAGGGTTATAAAACATAAATTTTTTATCAATATTTGTTCCAATTTTGTTTACCAATAAGGTTGAGGTAAAAATAATTCTTTTAATAGAAGGAACTAAATTTGCACTATCAATAACATTTCTTGTTCCAATAAAATTTTCCCTGTAATAATTTATTTCATTACTCTTTAAGTCAGCTTTTGCTGCTAAATGAACTATTATTTGTGGATTAATTTCCTTAAATACTTTAAGCAAATTATTTTTATTCATAATATCACATTTAAAGAATGATATTTTATTTGAATATTTTTTTGTTATTTTGTCTAAGCCATAGACAGTATAGTTTTTTTTTAAAAATAGATTACAAAGTTCGTAGCCAATAAAACCTGAAGAGCCTGTTATTAATATTTTTTTAAACATTATAATTTAATTATTTGCCAAATAATTAACTTAGACTACTATATATAATAAAATAAATAAAATTTTCTAACAATATCTCAATTGAACAAATCTAATAAGGTTTTTTATTTAATAATTGGATCATTAATTAATTCCTTATTCTTATTGTTCTTCACTTTAATATCTTACTTTTTTTTTGATAAGGTAGAATTTAGTTTTTTAACTGGACTTTTTGTTTTTGAGAATATTTTAATCTTTTTTGATTTATCTATAAATAATCATATTATAAAATATTTATCGTCCAAAAAAAATATAATAAAAAAAAAAATAATAAATTTTTTTTTAAAAAAAATTCTAATATTCTTCGCTATTTTTTTTTTATTCAATATATTTATACTGAAAGAAATATTCTGGGACAGAGTTATAAATCTAGATAATAAATCTACTTTATTTATTGTGATACTTGTTTCATTAATATTAATTATTAGAATATCTATAAATTTCTTTAGAGCTATATTAATTGGAAATTCAGATCAGATTGTAACTGCTAAAATCCAAATAATTTCATCAAGCTTAAAATTTTTAATATTGGGTTTTTTTTTATTTATTCATAAATCCATAGAAGCACTTTTAATTATATATTTACTTTGTTTTTTTATTGAATTTCTATTCTATTTAAGATCAGTTTATAGAAAGTATATTATTAATTTTAATGTATTTAAAAGATATACTATTGATAGAAATTTCACTTCATCTTTTTTAAAATTTTTTCTACTATCTGTTTCAATTATAATTTTTTATAACATTGACAGAATATTTTTAAGCTACAGTAATGATAAAACTTCATTAGGTGAGTACAATTTTTTTAGAACAATATCATTAGGTTTTTTTATACTAAGTAGCGCATACTATTTTTCTCTTCTTCCGGAAATATCTAGAAATATAAAAAGCTCTTTTTTTATTAAGCAAAAAATTATTAAAAATTTTAAATCACTTAATTTGATTTTAATATTTTGTATAATTGCGTCCGTTTTGTTTTTAGAAAAATTTTTTTATGACTTAAAAATTCATTTATTCCTTAATATTGAGAATTTTTTAATTTTCAAAATAATTATTTTGGCTACTTATTTTAATATGCTCGGTCAAATATTTTTATCCTTTCAAATTGCTAATATTTATTTGAAAATACCGACTATTATCAACAGTATAATTATCATTTTATTTTTATTTTTTATGAAACCTTTGTTCTCTCTTTATAATTTTGAAGGAATTGCATATATGTATCTTTTAATGAATTTTTTTTCTTTAATCTTAAATATTATTTTTTTACCGTATCTTAACAGAAAAATATTTGGGAATAACTTTTCATATATTATTTTTAAAATAATTTTATTTGATTTTATTATTTCTTTTTTAACATTAATAATTTTGGATACGACTATTTATAGTTTTTCAAAATTAATATTCTATTTTGTCTTAACTTTTGTTTTATTCTATGTTTTTTTTTTATCTCAAAAATTTTTAAAATCTTAAATTAACATTATAGATAAATAAGTCTGACTTTTTTTTAACGCTAAACTTAATTGAATTAATAATTATTTAATATAAATTAAATACAGACAAATGATAAATTTTATTAAAATTAAAAAAATAATAGATAAAAGAGGTACTCTTATTTCAATTGAGCACAATAAATTACCATTTAAAATTAAAAGAACATACATATTAAATAAAATGCCAAAAAATATATCTCGTGGAGGCCATGCTCATAAAAAATTAAGTCAAATAATTATCTGCCTTTCAGGAAAAATACGATTTTTTTTTAGCAATGGACATGGAGTAAAAAATAGAAAATATTTAATAATGAGTCCCAATACAAATGCCATTTACTTAAAACCAGGAATATGGAGGGAGCTTAAAAATTTGGACAAACAATCAGTAATAATGGTTCTTGCATCAGACAATTATAAAGAAAATGATTATATAAGAAATTATAAAGAGTTTCTTAATTACAAAAAAAATTAATCTTTATGAAAATCAAATATTTTGATTTAAAAAAAATAAATCACAAAATATTAATGACTAATAAAAAAGAAATTTTAAAACAGATTTTTTCAGGACAATATATTCTTCCATCTATTGTAAATAAGTTTGAAAATAATTTTTCAAAATTTTGCAGATCAAAATACTGTGTGACCGTAAATTCTGGTCATGATGCTCTAAAATTTGCTCTAATTGCCTGTGGCGTAAAAAGAGGAGATAATGTGGCGGTTCCGGCACAAACTTTTATATCTACTTGGTTTGCAGTTTCGGAAATTGGAGCAAATCCTATATGTGTAGATATCGATATACGAACCGGGCTAATGAGTAATGAAAAATTAAAGAATTTAGTTAATAGTAAAAAAATTAATTGCGTCATCTTTGTTCATTTATTTGGAAATATTTGCAACATAAATGAAATAAAATATTTTTTAAAAAAAAAGAAAATTTTAATAATTGAAGATTGTGCACAATCACATGGTGGTTTTTATAAAAATATACATTCAGGTAATCTTGGAGACGTAGGAACTTTTAGTTTTTATCCTGGTAAAAACTTAGGCGGCATTGGGGATGGAGGTGCAATAGTTACAAAAAATAAAAAAATTTACGAAAATATAATAAAATTAAGGAATTATGGCTCAAAAAAAAAATATATGCACGAAACCCTTGGTTTCAATTCTAGGCTAAATCATATTAATGCTATTTTTCTAAAATTTAAATTAAAAAAATTAAATCAAGATATACTTTCAAGATCTAAACAAATAAAAAAATATAAAAAAGGGTTTAGTAAATTTCAACATGATATAAAATTCATGGAAGTATTAAAAAATATAAAGCCCTCAAATCATATATTTTATATTAGAACTAAATTCAGAAATCAGCTAGTACAGTTTTTGAAAAAATCACAGATTGAAACTTTAATACATTATCCAATCATACCCCCATTACAAAAATTTTATAAAAATAAATTCTACAGGCAAAAAAATTTTGAAAATGCACTTAAATTATCAAAAGAAATAGTAAGCTTACCTATTGGAGATCACTTAAATAACAAAGATATAGAATACATAACAAACCAGATTGGTTTCTTTTATAAAAAAAAAAAATATAATTTTAATTAATTTAGATTTTTCTAGATTATTAAAAATAAAAGTAAGTGAATTATTTTTTTAAAAATGAAAAAGTCTTTAATTACTTAATGATTGTAATACTAAATTCTACTTTTCAATAAAATCGATATTTGTTTCTTCAGTTTTACTAATCCTATCTAAAACTCTATATATCTGCATAGAAACTATTCCTATTAATGAAATAAAAATTCCAAAAAAAACTGTTATATATAAAAATAATGTTACAAATCCTCCCGTTCTATATCCATGAAAAATTGAAAGATATAATAAAACTATTGAATAAAGAAAACCTGCAATAAAAATTAGCAATCCAAGATATAGGATTAGTTTTGAAATTCTAAAAGACGAATAAACTAAAAATATTTCAAGAGTTGCATTTATTTTTTTTAGAAAAGACCACTGGCTTTTCCCAGCTTGTCTTTTTTGTCTATGATATTTTACAACTGAATAAGAAAAGCCCAGACTCATCAGATGAATTGGAAAATATATATCTTTGTCACTATTTTTAAAATATTCAGTAATTTTCTTATCTATCAGAAATAAATCAAAACCATTTTTGGGATAATTTTTATTTACTAATATTCTTAAAAAAAAATAGAAAACTTTTGAAAAAAAAGCAGAAATTACCGGATCATCTCTAGAATTTCTTTCTGCAATAATAATTTTTTCTCCTTTTAACCATCTGTTAATCAATTCTATTAGTGTTTCTGGTGGATCTTGAAGATCAGCAACTAAAACAGTATGAGCATCCCCTGTAGAATATTTAAAACCAGTTTTAGCTGCTAAATTAGGTCCATAATTCTTAGAAAAATTAATTATCACTAAATCATTTCTAATTTTTTTTTTTATGTTTCTAATTACATCTAACGAATTATCTGACGAACTATCATTAACAACAATAATCTCAAATTTTATTTGATTTATTATTATCTCTTTTTCTACAAGATTTATTCTACTAATTAATTCCAAAAGTGAATCTTGATTATTGTAAACTGGAATAATTATTGAAATTTTTTTCATAATAAAAAATCTATTTTATTAGAATTGAAATAAAACTCTAACTTATTCATCTTTTTATCATCTAGAATTGTTACAAATTAATTTTTAAATCTTTTTTTTCATAACTACAAAGCTCACATTTGCGCATAACGAAGGATCTATTATTTCAGCAATCTTATTTAAAGCAAATAACAACTTATTAGAAAAATTAATCATCATAGAGTTAGGTAAAAATTTTACAAAAAAACCTTTAATTTCTTTTATACGCATACCTGATTTTTTTAAATCTAATTTCATTCTATTTATAGAATATACTCTTTTATGACCTACAATGTGGTCCCTTTTTGACAAACTATCTAATTTTTTTTGCAACTTCATAATAACGGCTAATTGCCTGTGATAAGAACTTCTAATCGGAACATGAATAATACAAATACTTTTTTTATGCATCCATGTGCTAATTTTTTTTAATATTTTAACAGGATTATCAACATGTTCCAATATATGGGAAGCTAATATGACGTCATAATTTTTTTTGGGAAAAAATTCTTCGAACATTGTATTAATAACTTTTATTTTTTTGAATTTTTTTTTTGCTTTGTTTGCTAATAAAGAAGATCCTTCGATCAAATCAATTTTACTACTACTTTTTGATAAATGACCAGTTAAGATACCATCACCAAATCCCATCTCGAGAATTTTTTTATTATAAGTATATTTTAACAACCATTTTGCATAATAATTTTGATTAAAATTTTCTATATGCATATCATTTAATTTTGCGCTTAAATGATATTCTTTTGCAATCTTCTCTAAATTACTTTTTTTCATATTTAATACCTTGTATCACCTGGTCATTAAATGAGTATTTATAAAAACCTGCAGAAGGTCCAATTATATTCTTTTTATATAAAAAAACCTTCATTTTTTTATAATTGTAATTATAATTTTTACTATTCATTAAAGTTGGTTTTAACAGTGCTTTATTATAAATTCTCAATTCGTGTTGTATATCTTTTATGCATTTAAATATTGATAACTTATTTAAGTGATTAAGTAATAATTTTTCAATTTTAATCTTTTTTTTATTTAAACGATTTAAATAATCGATGTTAAATTCAACAGATAACTTTACTTCATTATTATTTTTCTCAACAGAACTTTGATTAGTAATTCTATAAAAACTTATATCCTTATCAATGAAGTTAATAATTGAAAAATTTTTTAGAAGATTAGATTTTTTTGTTATTAAATAAAAAATACCAATAGATGCTTTTTCAAAATTTTGATTTAAGAAAATATTTTTTATATGCAGAAAATCATTTTGATCTCCTCCAAATATAAAATTTTTTAATGGAACTACATGATTCCTAAATTTAATTACTTTATTTTTCAAAAAGAAATTATAATTTTTCTGATCATTTATATAAATAATTTTTATATTTTTGACTTTGCAAATTTTCTTTAAAATATTGCTTGTAACACTTGTGGCTACATCGCTTAAAGAATATTCAAAATTTATCGCTTTAATAGATTTTTTTTTTATAAAAAGATTACTTATAGTCTCAGGCCAAAATAATGGAAGCCAACAAGCTCTATGAAACTTTGCAATAATATTTTTTGTACTGTCATTAAATACTTTTTGGCAAAATTGTTCAATAAATAAACGATGGAATGTAGCGCCATGATTAGCAATTGAAACAGTATTAAAACTTATTTTGTCAAATTTGCTGGATTTTCTTTTTTGACTAGCATGAATATTTTGTGATTTTAACTTTTTTATATTTATTTTTGATACTTCGCTAAATATTTTTTTTCCATGTATGTCTTTTTTTAAAAATTCTAAATCATTACTAATAAGATAATCGTTATAGAAGTTCTTATTATAATAAAAAAGTACTGGTTGTATTTTTACAGTTTTAATAAAAGTATTAATAAAATTTCTTATTTTAGAAGAATATAATTGTGTATTAGAAAATTTTTTTAAATCATAAAATTTTGGATTTAAAGAATTTTCTTTTGTAAATCCATCAAATTCAAATAAAAACATTCCTGGATCAAATTTTTTATTTTTTATTATAGGTGTATTAAAATGACCACCCCAAGATTTTTTTGGGTTAATTAAATATATTTTTCTTTTTTTATTTACCGACAATACATATGTCGAAATCAGTGATGCTAATGAATTTCCAAAAATTAAAAAAACTTTGTTATCTTTTTTTAACATTTATGTAAATTTCGGCTCCAAAATTTGGTACATATTTAATTACTTTACTTAATCCAATTAAGACTTTTTTCGGTAAAATTTTATTTTTCAAAATATTATACATTTGTTTATGTGTAAAAGGTTTAAAAAAAAATGATCCTTTTGAAATAACTTTAAAGTGATATTTTTTTATCGTAGCAGTCAATTTTTCAAGATTATATATTCTGAACTGTTGCATTTTTTTTTGAGTCAACGATCTTTGAGTAATCGACTTAATCATACTGCTTTCATAAGCGATTAACCTATGAAAAGAATTTGAATTAGGAACATTTATATGAACTATGGTTTTTTTATTACAATACTTTTGTAAAGAGTTCATAAAATTTTTTTCGCTAGAAACTTCATGCAGTACACTAGAACATATTACAAAATCGAATACATTTTTTTTGTTAATTAAATCATGAGCATTTTCTAAATAAGAATTAATTAAAGTAACTTTTTTATTTTTTTTGAATAATTTTAAATTTTTTTTTATAAAATATTTAGATGGTTCAATTATTGTAAAATTGGAAAAGTTTTTATAATAATAAGCTACACTTGTATTTCCGCAGCCTATTTCTAAGATTCTTTTAGGTTTAAATTTTTTTAATTGCGAAATTAATACATTTCTCCTAATTTTTATTAAAATATTTTCAAAAGTTAAATTATTATAATTACGATAGTATTTAGTATTGTTTCTTCTAATTTTCATTGCAAACTAAATTTATTTTTAGAGATTCTATATATCCAATTCTATTTTTAAATCTGACAAGACCATGATTAGGTATGCTTGATACGGACGAAGTGCCAACATCTATAATTTCTATTTCTTTATTTTTTGAATAATCATAAATAGATTTCGATAAATAAACAACTGGGCTATCGCTTTTAAAAGCCGGCAACTCTCCCCAGTAAAAAACATAAAGTATCTCTTTATTTATTCGAATACAATAAGCTGCTGCTATTATTATATCGTTGTTAATAACAGAAAAAATTTTAATATTCTTAATGAATTCTTTTGTAAAATTTTTGAAGTCCTCTAAATTCATTGATATACTGTTGCCTTTTGATCTTCTGTTTATTTCAAGAACATTATAAAATTCGTCAATTTTAGAAAAATCATCTTCTTTAATAGTAAATTTTTTTTCTGCTATTTTTAACTTTTTTAAATTACCTTTGCTTAAAAATAATTCGTATTTTTCATCAGAAACTTTTAAATGATGATTAATTTCAAAATTAGAAAGTTTAAAATTATTTCTCAAAAAAATATTAAGAAGCTTTGAGATGCCACTTAAGTTGTGAATTAATGGTGGTAATTTAATATAAATCTTTTCAAATTTATTTTTGGTTTTAATATAAGCATTACAGTTAATTATGAAATGCTCTAAAATTTCTAGGTCAAGGTCTTCATCAAAATATACTCCACTATAGGTTCCTTTTAAAGGAGAGTAATAATTATTTTTACTAAAATATAAAGGAAATATACCCATGACTTTATTTTTATTTATTTGTAAGAGTTCAAAATAAAAATCTAGATTTGACTGAGAATAATAATTAAAAAACTCTTTGGAGAAAAAAAATTGATCAGAAATTTTTTTTGAAAAACTATTAACTAATATTTTATAATCTTTATTAATATTAATTACATCTTTTTGTTTTTCCATCAATTAATATTAACTATCTCTTAAAAAAAATTTAGTTTTTTTTAACATTGTAATTTGTATCGAAAAATTTTTTCAGTGCATAAATCAAGCCAATTGAGCTATTAGTAACGGTAAGCTTAACGTGTTACCACGCTTCCACACCCGTCCTATCAACGTCGTAGTCTACGACGGCTCTATAGGAAGA
>Ga0187844_10001393_pt1 | contig 18432 bp, 17 predicted proteins | sample SpaLakP09_SKY_50_FD_134517 | JGI IMG/M metagenome (GOLD analysis project Ga0187844, IMG submission 134517) | Oligotrophic lake water microbial communities from Sparkling Lake, Wisconsin, USA - SP09_SKY_50 | ecosystem: Environmental > Aquatic > Freshwater > Lake | place: USA: Sparkling Lake...
ATTGTGTCGAGAGCACGTTTACGAGCTTTACTGCGTGCGCTCAATTTGGTTACCTAATTATCTGTTAAGCGCGACCAAGATAGGAACCATCGCGAGTGTCAACTCGGACTTTCTCACCTTGATTAATAAATAGTGGCACTTGAATTTCGAAACCTGTTTCTAGTCTGGCCGACTTTGATCCAGCATTCGATCTATCACCTTGTAAACCAGGTTCGGTGTATTCGATTGTTAATTCCACGTTTGCTGGCATTTCAATATAGAGCGGGTTACCTTCATACATCGCCACCATAAGTTCTTGGTTTTCTAACATGTAATTAGAAGCTTCCCCAACAGTGGTGTTACTTATTGTGATTTGGTCGTAATTGGTGGTATCCATAAATACCCAATCTTCGCCATCTTTGTAGAGATATTGCATATCTCTCTTATCAACTTGTGCTGTTTCAATTTTTACTCCAGCATTGAAAGTTCTGTCTACTACTTTGCCGCTCATTACATTTTTTAATTTAGTTCGTACAAAAGCCCCACCTTTACCAGGTTTTACGTGTTGGAAATCAATAATGTTCCATAGTTGTCCGTCAATGTTTAAAACCATACCATTTTTTAGTTCATTCGTTGATGCCACTTAATTACTCTCCTATTTAATATTTTCTAGCATTTAAGCCACACAAATAATTTCGTGGGAACCTGTGGTTAACACTTCCGCATCACCCTCACTGACTAAGCACGTATCTTCGATACGAACTCCACCTTTACCTGGTAAGTAAATTCCAGGTTCAACAGTGATGCAACTTCCTGTCGAAAGTTTAGTCTTAACACCTTTGGCTATGAACACAGGTTCATGAATTTCTAAACCAACACCATGACCTGTACTGTGCACAAAAAAGTCCCCATAATCTGCATCTCTGATAACTTTTCGAGAGGCTTCATCAACATCCTCCGCGACTGCACCGGTGACAAGTTTTTTTCTTCCAGCAGCTTGTGATTCCATGACTAGGTTGTAAATATCTTTTTGCCAATCAGCACATGAACCAATGAATATTGTTCTAGTCATATCGGCGTGATAACCATTTAGTAACGCACCACAATCAATGGTGATCATGTCACCTTTTTCAATAATTCTTTTGGAAGGTTCATGATGAGGGGTGGCGCTGTTTACTCCGCTAGCCACAATTGAGGCGAAAGCTAAACCGTCAGCTCCACGTTTCAAGAAACCATCTTGTAATAGATTTGAGATTTGTCTCTCGTTCATTCCAGGTCTTAGATCATTGATTAAAAACCACAAGGTTTCCGCAGTAATAGCACAGGCTTTTCTAATTTGGGCTATTTCATATTCATCTTTTATGCTTCGAAGTGGTGTTAAAACGTTCTTCATTTTTATTAATTCAAATTTACCTTCATCAGCGATAGCTTCGCCTTGGGAAATATTCATCAAAAGTGGGTCGACTGCTATTTGCTTAACTGACTTATCTTGCAAACGCTTATGAATCAATTTAATAAATTCGCCATTTATTTCAATCTCGATATCAGGTGATTCATCTTTAGCTCTTTGGGTGTAGCGCGAGTCAGTTAAAAGTAAGTCAACGTCTACTTCTTCACCAATTACCAAGGCTGCATTACTGCCTGAGAAACCTGACAAATACCGAATGCTTATGGGATCTAAAAAAACCGCCGACTGGGCATTGTTGGCAAGAATTTTTCGAAGTGAATCTCTTCGTTTGAGGTAATCAACCATGATCACTATTTAACCAACTTTTTAAGTGCAGTTAGAGCTAAAAGGTAACTATCAATTCCAAATCCTGCAATTGCCCCATCAGCAACACCAGCCAGCACACTAAAATGTCTGAACTCTTCTCTGGCTTGTGGATTGGAAATGTGAACTTCAATTAGGGGTGCTGTGTGCATCGCGGCCGCATCTCTCATGGCGTAACTGTAATGAGTGAAGGCGGCAGGATTAATTACCACAGGAATTTTTTGATCTGCAGCTTCATGCAACCATTTAATAATGGTTGCTTCGTCGTCTGTTTGACGAAAATCGATATCAAAATCTTGGGTTTTTCCAAATTCCAAACAGGCATTCTTTAAATCTTCAAAAGTGTCGGAACCGTAAACTTCTGGTTCTCTAGTACCTAATCTTTGTAGGTTTGGGCCATTAAGTATCAAAACCTTGATCATTTAGACACCTTCTCCCAAGCTTGGTTCAATATTTTAAAACTAGGATTTTCTAACCTCGCTGGTTGAGCAATATCTTCTAGTATCACAAATCTTAATGTTGCACCACGACTTTTCTTATCAAGCGCCATGATTTCAATTAACTTCTTAAAGTTACCAAACTTGTAACTTGTGGGCAGTCCCACTAATTTCAAGATATCTCTATGGCGCTGCACAACTTCTGGCGCTAATATCCCATCAGCTAAAGCTAGTTCTGCGGCAAAAACCATACCCACAGAGACTGCATCACCATGCCTCCATTTGTATTTCTCATTTTTTTCAATTGCATGGGCCAAGGTATGACCATAATTAAGAATTTCTCGTCCTGTTTTAGAACTGGAAGTTTCTTTGAAATCTTTTGCCACTGTGTCAGCTTTTACTTGAATAGATCGGGTGACTAGTTCTGGTATTTCAACTCCATCATATTTCTTACATTCTTGAGGATAGTTTTCAATAATATGTAAAATTCTTTCATCAGCAATAAATCCACATTTGACAACTTCTGCCATGCCAGTTGTGAAGTCGTGTTTATTGAGAGACTTCAAATTATCAAGATCAACAATTACTTGAATAGGGTTATGAAAGGCACCAACTAGATTTTTCCCAGATGCAGTATTTATGCCAGTTTTTCCACCGACAGCAGCATCAACCATGCCCAGTAATGTTGTTGGAATCGAAATAAAATCTATTCCTCTTAACCAGGTAGCAGCCACGAAGCCTGCTAAGTCAGTGGTAGCTCCGCCACCTATAGCAACAACTAGGTCTGAACGGGTAAATTTACTTTTACCTAATTTGTTCCAACAATTTCCTACAACATCGATGTTTTTAGCAATTTCAGAATTAGGTACCTTAATTTCGGTTACTACAAAGCCCATTTTTGTGATTAGTTTACTTACTTTTTTGGCAATTTTTTCTACATGACTTGTATAGATAATTGCTACTTGATTGACTGTTTCATTAACTTTGATTGTGTCCAAAATGTCATTGCCAATAATTACTTCATAATTAGGTTGGGCATTAACCGTGATGGTTTTATGAATTCCCACTAATTAGCCTCACTTGTTTTCAAAATTACTTCTTGGACTACTTCTTCAATACTTTTTCCTGAAGTGTCTATTTCCCAGTCTGCCACTTCTTCATATAAAGGTGTTCTTTCTTCAAGTAGTTTCACCAAAGTAGATCTAACATTTCCCATTAAAACTGGTCGAGACAGTCCTAAGCCGACTCTGGATGAAGCATCCCCTGGTGAAACTTTCAACCAAACCACTGGAGCAATAGCTAAAGCCAGGCGAGTTGTTTCATCAAGCACTGAGCCGCCCCCTAATGACAAAACTCCTTGAAATGAATTGAGTAATTCGTTTATTTTGTTTCTTTCTAATTGACGAAAATATGATTCACCTTTTTGCACAAAAATCTCAGAAATGGTTATTTTTTCATCCATTTCAATTTCCTGATCAACATCGATAAAATCAGAGTCTAAATTTTTAGCAACAATTTTTCCGATAGTTGTCTTCCCTGATCCGGGAGCACCCACGAAAATTAAACGTGGTGACATGTTTATCGAACCTTTAGGTTCGAAATATAGTTTTCGAAGTTTCTTTTTGTTTCAGAAACTGCATCTCCACCGAATTTTTCTAAAAATGCATCAGCTAGCACAAGTGCTACCATTGATTCGGCTATAACTCCTGCTGCCGGAACTGCACAAACATCTGATCTTTGGTTATGGGCCTTGACTGCTTCACCAGTTGTGGTGTCTATTGTTTGCAAAGCTTTAGGAATTGTTGAAATTGGTTTCATCGCGGCTCGAACTCTTAAAACTTCACCAGTAGTCATTCCACCTTCAGTGCCACCAGCGCGGTGAGTTAAACGCTTCACCCCATCTTTGGTATTAACAATTTCATCATGCGCTTGTGAACCACGACGTGATGCTGTGGTGAAACCATCTCCTACTTCCACACCTTTAATCGCTTGTATGCCCATAAGTGCACCGGCTAATTTTGCATCAATTCTGCGATCATGATGAACATAAGAACCCAAACCTGGTGGTAAACCATAAACCACAACTTCCACAACTCCACCTAATGTATCGCCATCTTTATGTGCAGCTTCAACTTCTTGTTGCATCAATTTACTAGTTGTTGGATCAAAACATCTTGCTGGATCTTCATCAATTTTGTTTAATGAACCTGGGCTGGGAATTATTCCATCTGGTGATTTAACTGCTCCCAGTTGCACAACATGACTCATTATTTCTATCCCGGCAACTTGGGCTAAGAACTTTTTAGCCAAACTTCCTAAGGCAACTCGTGCAGCTGTTTCTCTGGCACTGGCACGTTCTAAAACTGGTCTTGCATCTTCAAAACCATACTTTTGCATTCCCACAAGATCAGCATGGCCAGGTCTTGGTTTAGTTAACGCTGCGTTTCTTGCTTGTTGGCTTAATACTGTTTCATCTACTGGATCAGCAGACATTACGTCTTGCCATTTTGGCCATTCAGAATTATTTATTTTTATTGCAATAGGTGCACCAATACTCAAACCGTGTCTAATCCCACCCAATATTTCAATTTCGTCTTGTTCAAATTTCTGTCGAGCTCCTCGACCAACACCAAGTCTTCTTCGAGCTAATTCATTTTGAATGTCTTGTGAAGTAATGGATATACCTGCAGGTAATCCTTCAATTGTGGCAACCAATGCAGGACCATGGGATTCACCCGCTGTTAGCCATCGAATCATATATTTATTGTTTCATCATCCCAACATTGAGTTACTTATCCCCCTACAAATTAAGCACAAGAAACAAAAAATATGAAACTGACATGAACGGACCAAAAGCAATTGCATGATTTTTGGGAACTTTTTTGAAAACCATCAACCCGATGGCAGTAATGCCACCGAGGATAAAACCAGTCAAATGCATATTCCATGCTTGGTTGAAGCCAAATACATAGGTGCTGGGAATGCTCAAAGCGAAGCTATATTTAACGTCACCTAAACCAAAAGATTGTTTCGAAATGAAGAAGATTACTAAGTAAACAAGAAATATCAAGAATGATAACAATATTGTCATCAAAAGTGATTCAAGAGTTATATCAGGAGCTAAACAGATTAAACCTAAATTTGTGATGATCATAATCAAAACATATTTATTAGGTAAAAGTTTAGATCTGTAATCGATAATGCCAAGTAAAATTGCAAAAATTGAAGTGTTTAAAAGAATCAGCAGATCCCAATTCAATTCTTTCTCAGCTCTTAAAAAGCGCCTCCCGCATTTGCTTGAGTGGTGCTTTTTGTCCGGTCATTAACTCAAACTGCTTGGTAGCTTGATGTAACAACATCTCTAAACCTGAGACGACAAAACCGCGTCGAAGGATCCATTCCAAGGCAATTTTTGAAGGCCACGGTGAATACGCAACATCAAGTAGTGAGCCAGGAATCTCTGGTCCCATGGCTGCAAAATCATCCAATGCTCCGCTTGGCAACGTGCTAATCACTGTGGTCGCTGCCAATGCTTTGTAAATCTGATTCCAAGGGACATCTGTCACAGTTAAACCAAATTCTTGCGCTACTTTTTTTAACTCTGTAATTGTTTTTTCATTCCTGGCACACAACATTACTTGTTTAGCACCTAATTGAGATAGGGCCGCTATTGCAGATCTAGCTGTTGCCCCACTGCCGATTATGGCCGGATTAGAAACATCAAGTTGCTTATTTGTTTGTAATGCAGCAACGATGCCATAAATATCAGTATTACCAGCAAAAACTTTTCCATCTTTAAATAACAATGTATTTGCCGAATTAACTTGTTTTGCTAGCTCGGTAACAGAATCGGCAAGAGTAATTGCCACTTCCTTTAAAGGCATCGTCAGAGACATTCCTACTAGATTTGTATCTCGATTTTTAACAAAATCTGGCAACGTGTCAATGTTCAAATCATATTTAAAATAATCCCAATCCATTTTTAAAGCAGCATAACCTGCTTTATGAATATCAGGACTTAATGAATGTTCTATGGGAGAACCTGCAACACCAGCAAACTTGTTGCTCATTTGTTTTGGTTGTACCATCTTAAGAATTCTTGCTTGTGTATTAAGAATTCGTTATTGGTTGAAGCAAATTTTGTTTCCTTGGTGTCAAGATTGACTGTCACCCAATACAGCCAATCACCATCTTCAGGATTTAATACTGCGTTGAGGGCAGCTTCTGAAGGATTAGAAATCGGTCCTGGTGGTAATCCATCATTGGTATATGTGTTGTACGGGGAATCTTCCTGTAATTGTTCACTAGTCAAAATAATTGCATTTGAATCTAATTCATAATTAAGTGTGCTATCTAATTGCAATCTCATTGGCCTAGCTAATCTATTAAGAACCACCCTTGCTGCTTTTGGTTGATCAACAGGTGCAACTTCTTTTTCAATAATGCTTGCTATGACCAACACCTCATATGGGGTTAAACCATTTGCTTTAGCTGCTGCTTCTAATTGCTGTTCAGTTGCTGCTTGAATAAATCTTTTGATCATTTGTTGCAAAACTTCTTTAGGAGTTATTCCCTGATCAAATCTGTAAGTTGCAGGATAAAGAAATCCTTCAACGTTTTTGTTGGCATATTCAGGTAAGCCTAAGTCGGTAGGATTTTTAGCCAAAGATTCAAAATCGCCAACTGAAACACCTAGTGCTTGAGCTGCTGCTGCAAAAACATATTTTGATCTAGAACCCTCTGGAATAACTACTTTGATACTTACTTTGCTTTCTGGATCTAATAAAGCAAAAATAGCTTCTTTGGATCCCATGCTTTTAACTAAGTTGTAATTACCCGGACCGATAGCACTTGATTGAGGAATGTCTGCTGCTGCTGTAACAAATTCTAAATAATTATTAACTACCCCAGCACTGGCCAAAGTTTTACCAATTTCTGTTAACGAAGAACCAGGGGCAATTGATACTTGTACTGGACCACTTCCGCCTGGACCATTAATTATTTTTACTCCGCCACTGGGAATAAAAGAGAAAATAACAATTCCAACTAAAACCGCAAAAGTAATTAAACCCATTTTCAAATAGGGTGCAGGGTGAAGATCTGATTTGTAACTATTCTGCTCTGATTTAAAATCATCCAAAATAGATTTCATTTACTTCACCTCTTTCAAGTCTTGCCCAGGAATCTGGTTATTACGCTTCTCAAAATCCAGTGCTTGCTCTAATAATTCTATGGCGGCAGCCTGATCAATCAAGCCTTTCTGTGCGCGAGTATTCACACCACTTTCCTGTAAACGAGCACTAGCACTTGAGGTGGTTAATCTCTCGTCCATCATTCTTATCGAAATATCTGGTAATTGTTTACTTAATTGCTGTGCAAAATTGATAGCTTTATTAGCTGATTGTCCAATGGCACCTGATAAATGTTTAGGTAAACCAACATATATTTCTATACAACCAGTTTCATTGATATGTTCGATAATATTTTTTAACATGTTTTGATCATTTTTTATTGTTGCCACCGGAACCGCCATGATGGCGTCAATATCACTTTTTGCCAAACCGACTCTGGCATCACCAAAATCTATGGCGTATCTGATTCCTTTGCGCACTTTCTGACTATCGGATCAAAGAATCGACACCGGCAATAACTTTTTTCGCATCACTGACGTTACTTCCCGCACCTTGAGCCATGTCTGCTTTACCGCCACCTTTGCCATCTAATTTAGACAAAACTTCATTCAATATTTCTCCGGCATTAAGATTATTTTTTCTAGCAGCATCATTAGTTGCGACCACAACATTTACCTTGCCACCACTAATCCCTGCCCCGATTACCACTGCAGCACTCTCTCCTAGTTGGCCACGCACATTTGTCACAAGTTCACGCACATCATTAGCACTGAGTTCACCTTCGGCTAAGAAGTTAGCAACCTTAACCCCATTTACCGCATGGGCGGATTTCAAATAATCATTGATACTGCCGGAGAGTTGATTCTTGCGAGATTTTTCGATTTCCTTTTCAGCATCTTTCAACCGATCCATTAAAGAGGAAACTTTGTCAGCTAATTCTTCAGGTCTTCCTTTTAACATTTCTTGCAAATTGGAAACAATTAAATGTTCTCGTGCTAAAAATTGGTAGGCATCAGTTCCCACTAAAGCTTCCACTCGTCTCGTGCCAGCACCAATACTTTGCTCACCTAAGAATTTAATTACTCCTAGTTGTGCTGAACGTTGAACATGAGTACCACCACATAATTCGTGAGCCCAATCTCCCACACTAACCACTCTGACTACGTCACCATATTTTTCACCAAATAATGCCATCGCGCCTAATGATCGGGCTTGATCTTGGGACATTAGTTGTGCACTAACTCCAAGATCGTTTAGCAAGACTTCGTTAACTCTTGCTTCTACATCATTTAAAACACTTAATGGAACTGGTTTTGGTGAAGGAAAATCAAAACGTAATCTGCCCGGAGAATTTTCGCTTCCTAATTGTGTGGCAGTTTCTCCTAACGCTTCGCGGAAAGCTTTATGAATTAAGTGAGTCGCAGTATGTGCTCTAGAGATTGCTTTTCTTCTTAACAAATCGACATGGCCCACACCGTTTAATCCTGTAACAGCTTCACCCTTAGCAACACGACCACGGTGCACATAAAGACCAGGCACAGGTTGTTGCACATCATCGACTTCAATTTCAGATCCATTACTTAAAACCAATTTGCCACTATCAGCTAATTGTCCACCACCCTCTGCATAGAAGGGAGAACGATCCAACACAAATTCGACTTCTGATCCCTGGCTAACACTTTTGGCAACAGCACCGTTTACTAACAAACCTTTCAAATTAACTTCACTGCTTGTTTCTGAGTAACCTGTGAAATTTGTTATGCCCGCTAAATCAGCCAAAGCTCTGTATTGCTGCACATCTGCTAAACCTTGTTTTCTTTCTTTAGCATCTGCTTTAGCTCTATTTTTTTGTTCCAACATCAAACGTTTGAACCCTTCAGCATCAATGGAGATACCAGCTTCTGTGGCCATTTCCAAAGTTAGGTCATATGGAAACCCATATGTGTCATGAAGTTCAAAAACTTTCTCACCTGACAAGGTTTTTGATTTCGACTTACCTAAAACATCAATTGTGTTTTCAAACAAAATAGTTCCAGTTTTAAGAGTTTGCGCAAAAGAGGTTTCCTCACCAATTGCTATCTCTAAAATTCTTTTTTTGTCACTAACTAATTCTGGATATTGTGGTCCCATGGCTTTAATGGTTGCTTCAATTAATTCCTTCATCACCGGATTATCGGCACCTAAAATTCTCATATTTCTGATTACACGTCTCATCATGCGGCGAAGCACATATCCACGTCCTTCGTTGCCCGGAATAACTCCATCACCAATCAAAAATGCTGCGGTTCTGGTGTGATCGGCTACCACTCTTAACCGAATATCAGCTGAAATTTCGGCACCGTACTTAACACCAACGATTGCAGTTGCCTTATCCAAAATTATTTTTGTGGTATCAATTTCATAAATATTGTCCACCCCTTGCAAAATGGCGGCCATTCTTTCCAAACCCATTCCAGTGTCAATGTTTTTTGCAGGAAGTTCACCATTTAATGGGAAGTCATCTTTAGTTCCGCCTTCCCCGCGGTTGTATTGCATGAAAACTAAATTCCAAACTTCTAAGTAACGTTCCTCATCAGCAATTGGTCCGCCTTCTTTGCCGTGTTCAGGTCCACGATCGAAGTAAATCTCTGAACATGGTCCACATGGGCCTGGAATTCCCATTGACCAATAATTATCGGCCATTCCTCGTCTTTGAATTTTGTTTTCTGGTACTCCAACTTTGTTTCGCCAGATGTCGTAGGCTTCTTCGTCATCTAAATAAATTGTGACCCACAGTTTTTCTGGATCAAAACCGTATCCACCATCTTTAACACTTGAAGTTAATAATTTCCACGCCATAGTGATGGCGCCTTCTTTGAAATAGTCTCCGAAAGAAAAGTTTCCAGCCATTTGAAAAAATGAGCCGTGACGTGTAGTTTTGCCAACTTCTTCAATGTCTAATGTTCTAACACATTTTTGAACAGAAGTTGCTCTTTTGTATGGTGCAGGTGCTTCACCTAGGAAATATGGTTTAAACGGAACCATTCCAGCGTTAACAAGTAACAGTGTTGGATCATTGGCAATCAATGAAGCTGAAGGAACAATGGTGTGACCATTTTTTTCAAAGAAATCTAGGAATCGGCGACGAATGTCTGCTGAATCCACTTTTTTAACTTCCTTTGCTAATTAACTACTTAGATGACCTTAGTACCTGACGAATACGCTCCCATAAATCGGCAAAGCGTTGTTCTGCTCCACGACTTCCAGGTTTGTAATAAGTCTTATTCTTCAAGTTATCTGGCAAATATTGTTGACTTGCCACACCTTCTTCAAAATCATGTGCATATTTATAACCTTTTCCAGCACCAGTGTCTCTAGAAGCAGGCAATGAACCGTCTCTTAAATGCTGCGGTACCGGCCCAGCGTTGCCTTTTCTGACATCATCAAGGGCTTCATTGATTGCGTTATAAGCAGAGTTCGATTTTGGAGCAAGGGCTAAATAAGTAGTTGCTTCAGCCAAAACGATTCGTGCTTCAGGCCAGCCCACAAGTTGAGCTGCCTGCATGGCAGCAACAGCCATAGTTAAAGCATTGGGATCTGCTAAACCAATATCTTCACTTGCCAAAATTACTAATCTGCGGGCGATAAATTTTGGGTCTTCCCCGGACTCAACCATTCGAGCTAAGTAATGAATTGCAGCATCAACATCACTGCCTCGGACACTTTTTATGTAAGCACTAATTACGTTGTAATGCTCATCTCCTGCTTTGTCATATCTCAACGCAGCTCTTTGCACAGCGACCTCTGCATCAGCTAAACTTATTTCTAATCTTTTTTCAGCATCAGCAACAGCGGCCGCAGTTTCTAAAGCGATAAGTCCGCGTCTAGCGTCCCCGCCACTTGCCCGTGCAATATGTGCCAAAGCTTTCTCATCACACTGGTATTTACTTTTTAAACCTTTGTCGCTGGTTAAAGCTTTTTTCAGAAGTTCAATAACATCTTCATCTTTGAGTGGATTTAGTGGCAGCACAAGTGATCTACTCATTAGTGCTGAATTTATTGAAACAGAAGGATTTTCAGTTGTGGCCGCAACTAAAGTAACCCAACCTTCTTCTACACCGGCCAGTAATGAATCCTGTTGAGATTTTGAAAACCTATGAATTTCGTCAATAAATAAAACTGTTCCTACTCCTCGCGCAAATCTTCTGCGCGCTAAGTCAATTACTTCTCTAACTTCTTTTACTCCACTTGAAGTTGCAGATAGTTCCACAAAAGATCTACCGGTGGAAACAGAAATAACGTGAGCCAAAGTGGTTTTACCACTTCCAGGTGGTCCCCACAGAATCAAAGAGGTGGCAGCTAATTTGTTTTCATCATCTGGATTTAATAAAACTCTTAATGGTGAATCAGCTCTGGTGACTTGATTTTGTCCAACTACTTCATCTAAAGAACTTGGTCTCATTCGCGCAGCTAAAGGTGCGGTTACAAATTTATTGTTTGCAGGGACTTCAATTGGTTCAGCGTCAAACAGCGCATCATCCATGATTATTTTTCAGGTTTAAAATCTATGCCAGCTTCTTTTCGTTGCGCTGGGGTAATTGGTGTTGGGGCACCTGTGAGTGGGTCTTGTCCGCCACCACTTTTGGGAAACGCAATCACATCTCTAATGCTGGTTGCTCCAGTTAATAACATCACCACACGATCCCACCCAAATGCAATTCCAGCATGTGGTGGTGGACCGTACTTAAATGCTTCTAATAGGAAACCAAATTTATCTTGCGCTTCTTCATCATTGATGCCAAGAATTTTAAATACTTCTTTTTGTACATCTGCTCTATGAATACGAACAGATCCGCCGCCGATTTCATTTCCGTTCAAAACTAAGTCATATGCCCAAGCCAGTGCTGATCCAGGATCTTTCACAAATGTGGCTAACGATTCAGCATTTGGTGAAGTAAAAGGATGGTGCACTGCAGTCCACACCAGTTGTCCTTGATCATTGGTTACTTGTTCAAACATCGGTGCATCAACTACCCAAACAAAATTCCATTCCTTCTCATTAATTAATCCAAGTCGTTGCCCAATTTCTGATCGTGCCGCACCAAGAAGTCCTAAGGCCTCACTACGAGAACCGGCGGCAAAGAAAACAGCATCACCTATTTTTGCTCCAACTGCATTCATCAAACCATTTCGTTCTTCATCACTTAAGTTTTTGGCAACCGGGCCAGCAATTTCCCCATCTGCAGAAAATACTGCGTATGCCAAACCTTTGGCACCACGTTGTTTAGCCCACTCTTGCCAGGCATCAAATTGTTTTCGAGGTGTATCTGCACCACCAGGCATAACAACTGCACCCACGTGATCTGCTTGGAAAACTCTAAATGGTGTTGCTTTGAAATATTGTGTTAAATCTACTAATTCAAGTGCGAATCTTAAATCTGGTTTATCTGAACCATATTTTCTCATCGCTTCGTGATAAGTGATGCGAGGAATTACACCAATTTCGTGATCTAGAATTTCACTCCACAGTTTTTTAACAACTTTTTCGCCAACTTTGATGATGTCTTCTTGATCAACAAAAGACATTTCAATATCAAGTTGGGTAAATTCTGGTTGACGATCGGCTCTAAAGTCTTCGTCTCGATAACAACGAGCGATTTGGAAATATCTTTCCATTCCACCTACCATTAGTAATTGTTTAAACAATTGGGGTGATTGTGGCAGTGCATACCAAGAACCTGGTTGCAAACGAACTGGAACTAGGAAATCTCTGGCACCCTCAGGGGTAGAACGAGTTAAAGTTGGTGTTTCTATTTCTATGAAGTCATCATTCAATAAAACATCTCGAGCATATTGACTTACTTTGCTTCGAATTCTTAACGCAGCTCCTGGACCACCTGGTCTTCTTAAATCTAGATAGCGATATTTAAGTCGAGATTCTTCGTTAACATCTACTTCTTTATCTATTTGAAAAGGAAGAGCTTGGGATTGAGATAAAACATTAACTTCGCTAGCAAAAACTTCAATACTTCCAGTTGGTAAATCTTTATTTTCATTACCTGCGGGACGAATCTTTACTTGACCCGTTATTTGTACACAAGTTTCTGGTTTTAAATCATGGGCAAGTTTTTCATCATGAACTACTACTTGCACAATTCCTGAGGCATCTCTTAAATCAATGAAGGCAACTCCACCATGATCGCGACGGTTTCCAACCCAGCCCGCCAATGTCACTTTTACTTCAGCATCAATTGGTCGAAGCGCATCTGCCACATGTGTTCTTAACACTTAAATTTCATCCTTTTTTTGTAACAAAAAACTTAGTTTTTTATTAGTTCTCAGTCTGTCGTATCACTTGAATTAAGTGCGCAACCATGTCACCTAGAGCGACTTGAACTTGTGAAGATTCCCCTAAATTCTTAATTTGCACCTGGGCACTTTTTACTTCATCCTCGCCAATCACCACGGCATATTTCGCACCACTCTTATCAGCTGCCTTCATCGCACCTTTTAATCCTCGATCACCATAAGCCATATCGGCTCTTATCTCTGCTGCTCTAATTTGTTGCAATAACGAAACAGCTAACCTGTGTGCACTATCTCCAATTGGTACAATGAACACATCTACCAAAGTGGTATCACCCACTATTAAATTTTCCACTTCGCAAGCCATCAAAGTTCTATCTGTGCCAATACCAAAACCAATGCCACTTAAATCTTGACCACCAAGTGATTCCATAAGCCCGTCATATCTTCCGCCACCACCAATACCAGATTGGGCACCCAGTTCTGGATGGTCGAATTCAAAAGTTGTGCGGGTGTAGTAATCAAGTCCGCGCACAAGTCTTGGAGTGGGAGTAAATGCAATTTCTGTTGCTTTAAGTAAATCTTCAACTTCATCGTGATAACTGGAACACTCAACACATAATTCGTTAATAATTAAAGGAGCATTCGTTAATTGTTTTTGTATTTCTGGTCTTTTATCATCCAACACTCTTAAAGGATTTATGTTAGCTCTTGTTTTTGTTTCCTCATCAAAATCAAGTTTTGCTAAATATCCAGATAGTTTTTCTCTGTATTTTGGTCTACAAGTTGCACATCCTAATGAAGTTAAAAGTAATTTAAAATTTCTTAAACCTAGGGATCTAAACGCATCATCGGCAACACTTATGACTTCAACGTCTAATGCTGGATCTGGCGCACCAATTGCTTCAATACCAACTTGTTGTAATTGTCGGTATCTTCCTAGTTGTGGACGTTCTGCTCTAAAGAATGGACCTTTGTACCAAAGTTTTACTGGAAGTTGGCCACGATCTAATCCATGTTCAATAACTAAACGTGCTACACCAGCTGTACCTTCAGGTCTTAAGGCAAGAGTTCTGCCACCTCTATCTTCAAACACATACATTTCTTTGCTCACTACATCGGTTGATTCACCAATTCCTCTAACAAAAAGATTTACATCTTCAAAGATTGGTAATTCAACGTAACCATAACCAGCTAAAGCTGCTGCATTACCAATTGCGTTTTGAACAGCTAAAAAAGAATTTGAGCGGGGAGGAAAATAGTCTGGAACTCCTTTAGGCGCTTGAAACTGTCCAGCCACTTTTTATCTACTCCTCAGGAAAATATTTCTAAACCAAGTGTCGCAGGTAAGGGTTACTTGTGCGCTCATCTTGGATTGTTGTTGATGGTCCGTGTCCTGGGTAAACGCTCATTGCATCAGGGAATTTAAGAATTACATTTGCCAAAGTGTGATCCATGGCGCTGGCGTTTCCGCCCGGTAAATCAGTTCTCCCGATTCCCCTATTGAATAAAACATCACCTGAAAATAAATGCTCACCGGTTTCAAAAACTGTGGAGCCTTCAGTGTGGCCAGGTGCATGATGAGTTTTGAATTTAATTCCTGCTAAATCTAAATTTCTGTTTTCTTTAATTAGTTTTAGCTCATCAGGTCTGTAATCAGGGACACCACCGGCCATATTAACTATTTCTTGCCAACCTGATTTTGAATAAGCTTTTTCTGGGGTGGTGATCATCCATTCATCATCAGTGTGCAAATAAGCAGCAATGTTGTGATGTTGACAAAGTGGGACAACAGACCAAACATGATCCATATGGCCATGAGTTAACAAGGTGGCAACAGGATGAAGTCCAAACTGTTCGGCTATTCGCTTTATTCCTGGTAAGGATTCAAAGCCTGGGTCGATGATGACACATTCAGCATTGGCTTCATTGGCAACCAAATAGCAATTAGTAGCCCAAGGACCAGCTGGGAAAGACTTGATCAACATTTACTGTATTAATCCTCTACTCGGATTTATTCCTGACCTGCGTACAGCCTAGACTTTAGTTAATCCCTAAATCCTAAAAGTGGCTTTGAAAGGTAACAATGTCTGACCAAAATCGCTCTAACACAACTAAGAAGTCAACAGTTTATATTGCATTAATAACCGCCTTAGCGATAATTATCGGTTCCGTAATTCTAGGTCTGGGTGGACAAACCTCAACTCAAGATGTCACCGCAGAATCAACTCCTGCTGCAGCACTACCAACAGCTGGTATTACTGCCACAAATAAAGCGGTAATAACTTTTACTACCAATCAAGGTGAAGTTGTGATTGACACAATTCCTGCACTTGCACCACAAACCGTTAACGCTCTTTCATCACTTGCCCAATCAAATTATTTTGATGGCACAATTTGTCATCGTTTAACAACTGAAGGAATTTATGTTTTGCAATGCGGAGATCCAACAGGCACAGGTTCGGGTGGACCAGGATTTAATATCCCGGATGAAAATCTTCCCGAAGCTAAAGAAAATAATTACCCAGCCGGAACTGTTGCTATGGCCAATGCTGGTCCAGGAACATCGGGTTCTCAATTCTTTTTGGTGTACCAGGACACCACCCTTGGCCCTGATTACACAATTTGGGGCACAGTCACCAGTGGTTTAGATATTTTGAAGACAATTGCAAGTGCAGGCGTGATTGACGGGGGTGCCGATGGTGCACCCAAGACCAGTGTCACGATTGAATCTACAAAAGTTACAATTAGTTAGCAATAGAAGCAGAAAGTAGTAACAAAGCCCGATGACCACCAGTACAAGTTCAACAGACTTCGGTCGAGTTGAAAATGATGGCACTGTCTTAGTGAAGATGCCTGATGGATCTGAGAAACAAGTTGGCCAATGGGCCGCTGGAGATCCCAATGATGGTTTAACTTTCTTTGTTCGCAAATTTCATGAAATTGAGAACGAAATATCTTTAACTTTACAAAGACTTAAAGAAGGTAAAGGTAACGCAGAAGCTGCTTTTAAACTCATTGAAAGAGTTAAAACCAATCTGGAAAATCCCACCTTTGTGGGAGATTTATCAATCCTTTCAACCAAAGTTGAAGAACTCCAAGTAATTGCTGCAGTGAAAAAAGCAGAATTTTCTGCCGCCAAAGCTATTGCTAAAGAAAAAGCAATGGAAAAAAGAAATCAACTTGTCGCAGAAGCCGAAAATTTAATCAATTCCAAGCAGTGGAAAGTTACCACCCAAAGATTTAAAGAAATAGTTGAAGAATGGAAGAAACTTCCCCACGGAACAAAATCTGAAGAACAAGTTTTGTGGAAAAGATTTAGTTCTGCCCGATCAGCCTTCGATAAGACCAGAAGACACTATTTTTCTACTCTTGAATCAGGTCGCAAAGAAGGCAATAAAATTAAGGCAGAAATTGTTTCTCAAGCAAAAGCTATTGCTGATTCTAAAGACTGGTCTGATACTGCTAATAAGTTTAGAAATTTGATGGTTAAGTGGAAAGCAGCCCCGATTTTGGATCGCAAAGAAGAACAAAAACTTTGGAAAGATTTCAAAGTTGCCCAAGATGTATTTTTTGCTGCTCGTACTGCTGCTTTATCAGTGCTTGATGAAGAACACACAAAAAACTTAGCCGCGAAGAAGTTATTAGCTGAAAAAGCTGAAAAGATCCTGCCCATCACAGACATGAAATCAGCCCGACAAGCCTTAAAGCCTATTCAGGAAGAGTGGAGCAAAATTGGTCATGTTCCCCGCAAAGACAAAGAACAAATTGAATCAAGATTAAAAGCTGTGGAAGAAGCAATAAAAAATACTGAAAAAAATGAAATTAACCGCACCGATCCAGCAAAAAGTGCTCGTGCTCAATCAACAATGCAATTACTTGAAGTAAAACTTGCCAAAACTGAAAAAGAACGAGAAGCAGCACTGGCTAAAGGTGATAATAAAAAAGCTGAAACTCTTGCCATCACAATTGAAAGTCAAAAAATGTTACTTGATGCCACAAAATCAGCTTTAGCTGAATTAACTCGCTAAACGCGATAAACGTCGTAAACTCCCGCAATATTTTTTACTGCAGCTAATACACTTCCTAAATGCTTTGGGTCAGCCATTTCAAAGGCAAATCTGGAGAGAGCAATTCTGTCTCGGGATGTTGAAACCGAGGCATTCAAAATATTTACATGATGCTCAGACAATGTTCTTGTGACATCTGAAAGCAAACCATTTCGATCTAATGCTTCTATTTGAATGTTAACTAAATAGATTCCCGAACTAGATTCTGGCCAAGTAGTTTCCACGATTCTTTCTGGTTCATTCTTCAAATCTGTTGCGTTAGTGCAATCAATTCGATGAACTGATATTCCTTCACCTCGGGTTATGTAACCAAATATTTCATCTCCCGGAACAGGTGTGCAACATCTGCTCAGTCGGGTGTAAACATCATCGATTCCTTTAACATTTACACTCGGAGAATTTGTTATATTCCCACTTCTTCTAACTCTGGTAGGAGCAATTGCTTCTGAAAGATCTTCACTCGCACCTTCTTCCCCACCGTGGAGTTGTAATAGTTTTGCCACCACACTTTGGGCACTAATCTTTCCTTCCCCAACAGCTGAATAAAGTTCATCAATTCCTTTTATTCTTAATTCGTGAGCAACACCAACCAGAGCTTGATTTGCCATTAATCGATGAAGTGGCAGATTTTGTTTTCTTAATAATTTAGCTATCTCATCTTTTCCTTGCTCAAGATGTTCTTCACGTCTTTCTTTGGTAAACCAGGCTTTAATTTTACTTTTAGCTCTTGTCGATACAGCAAAGTTTAACCAGTCATG
>Ga0187844_10001395_pt1 | contig 18421 bp, 22 predicted proteins | sample SpaLakP09_SKY_50_FD_134517 | JGI IMG/M metagenome (GOLD analysis project Ga0187844, IMG submission 134517) | Oligotrophic lake water microbial communities from Sparkling Lake, Wisconsin, USA - SP09_SKY_50 | ecosystem: Environmental > Aquatic > Freshwater > Lake | place: USA: Sparkling Lake...
CGTCCTCACTACGACTCAAAACTTTTCCCTGGCGGCATCCCAGAGCTTTTAATGCCCGAATTCTGCTAGACCGTCTCAATCTTTATAGGTCTTGTTCAGTAAGGATCTCAATCTTTATACCTGTGCTGAACTAGTTAAAAGTATCAACCGGATGGAACGTGTCAATAGCTTTTAACAAATTTATTTCATTCCCCGTTCAAGGGCTTCGACAAAGCTGATATTAGCTGGTATTTCAACCCCGCCACCCTTCGCTCCACCGGAAGAAGGCATGGTAGATCGAAGTTCTTTAGTCAGTTTCTCAAGTTCAGAAATACGGGTCTGAGTCTTGGCCACATAATCCTGAAATACATTCATAACCAAAGGCATAGCCGCAGCATTAAAGGTCAACTTAGCTTTAGCCCTAGGGTCAAGCTCAGTATTTTCAATCTGCATGGCTTGCTGTTGAATACTGTTTAAAGTGCTATTCCAAGCCTCATTCCCCTCAATAGGGCGCAATAGAGCATTTTCCTTTTGGAGATTTTGCCACTCAGACTCATAAGCAGTTTTAACCTCTGACTCCATTCTTTGCTGGAAAGCTGTCGCTTCTTTCTGCTCTTCGGCTTGGATCATCTGTAATACAGTATTAACATCTTTAGTTAGAACTTCTCGTCTATCAAAGACCCTTTGAAGTTCTTCTGCCTTGCTTCGAATAGCTAAAGAATCTACTGGGTCAAATGCACTTGTGGCTTCTTTTAACAAGGCGCGACGTTTTGCTGGGTCTGGCTCAACCATTGCAGCATAAATATTCCGGGGATCAACTCCCTCGTAAAGTTTGGTGATATCAGAAACTTCTTGCTGAATGCTGTTTAAGGGCTCAGTAACGGCCTGTTTATATTCCCTGGTTGACTCCAGTCGGGAGAACTTCAACTCATTCTCGTACTCATCGCGCTCCTGCTTGAGCGTATTAAGCTGGTTCTGCAAATCAATCTGCTCGACCGAATTAGTAGGAGCTTCGGAAACTTTGCCTTCAAGTTCTTTCAGCTTTGAGCGTGCTTCGCGCAAATCTTTGGTTAAACGGGCCCAAGCAGTCTGAGCTTCGGGCTTAAGATTCTCGGGTGCTTTAACATCCAAGTCATCGGAAACGGCTTCTGTCTTCGTGACTTCTTCCTGTCCAGTCATCCGTTTAGTCAAAATATCGAGAGGATTGGTGGAGGTAGACGCATCAGTCTTGGCTACTTCAACGGGTTTTGTGGTTTCGGCTGGGGCCGTCACAGCGGTTGCGACGGGAGCTTCAGTCGCGGGAGCTTTGTTTAGGGCTTCAAATCCAGCATCAAATGCATCGGCAAAACTAAGATTTTCCGATCCTGTTGCTGTAGATGTGGGTTCTGCGGTTGCTGTTTCACTCATAGTTTATTTTCCTTATTATTGGTTTGTTGTGTCTATTTTGGTTTCCCAAGGTTCCGGAAGATTAGTTGGTTCTCCGGCTTCTTCTGACAGAGTTGAAAGGACGCGAATTGCCTCGAAGTAACCTTCTCTTCGTGCGTTTAGAGTCGCATTCCAATCAATGAAATCAACATTCGGGGGAGGAAGAGTTGCTGATGGAGTACCAAGGTTCAATAAAACTCGCACCAAAGATTCACCGGCTTCTGATTTGCGGAAAGCTCTCCAGGCGTTCTTAAGATCGGTCCTTTTATTCCAATCGTTTAACGTCATGCTTTTGGTGCGTTGGGTGTACTCATCGCAGCACGAAGGTTAGCTGCGGCTTGTGCGTCTTGTAAAGCTAATTTTTGTTTTAATTCCGCTTCTTTAAAGCGCGCATCAAGCTGTGCTCTCTCCTGCTTGAGTTGCATGTCGAGTTGATGCTCCTGCATTTTCATCTGCATCTGAGGCGAGATGCCCTGCACTTGACCTTGTTCTAAAGCGATTTGCTGCTGTTGTTCGTTGGCCGCTCGGATATCCTGCTCGACATCCCTCTGTAAATTCACAACGGCTTCGCGTAAAAGGTTCATGGCGAGTTTAGCTTGGCCGATTTCCTGTTGCTTTGTCTTGTCGTCAACAATCCTAAGAAGGTGTTCATTCGAGTGCTCGTATACCATGGTGAGGAACATCATGGTCGCTTGCTTATCCTGAATCTGGTTGTTTTGAACAGCCTGAACAATTGGTTGAGTTTCTTTTAAATGTACGGCCAAATGAATTGCATGATTTTCGTTAGGCATTACCGTCACCTGTCTGCCGGCTTGCATCGAGCCATTTTCAAGTTCTGCAATCTTAGCGTCAGCCGGAATGCGATTCTTGACATTAGGGTTTGGTAGATATCGATCGACCTGATCGTAACCAACACGAGCGGCTACTCGATCTCGAATCGCATTGACCTGACCGAGTTCGTCAAATCTAGGTAGCATCTGCATGAACTCGTTGAAGGCTGACAAGCGAGCTGCTGGAGATCCAAGTCCAACTGCCCTTACGGCGTCAACATCATAAACAGCTTTAACTGCTTCCCACGGAACACCACGTTCTTCGAGTCTGGTGCGGAATTTTATAGCTCCCTCAGATCCCTCTTCTCCAGGAACCCATGTATCGCGTTGTAGCCTTCTGAATTGTTCGCGTAGCAAACGTCCCCAGGGAACGTAGAACAAATTCATGGAGTTGGTGGTTAGTATCGCCTCGTTCGCAACTTGTGCTTCTACTTCCGTAGCCGTGCGTGGATTGCCGGTAGGCGCATTCATTTGGGTTCGGTAAGAGCCAGTATTGCTCTGACGGACCATCGCCATCTCGTTTACAATTGGCTGCACATTCGCGGCTAAATTTGGATACTGAGTTTGAACAACATTCAATCCTGGAGGTAGAAAGGATAGTGGTCCAGAATAAGCCATCGTCATCTTGGATACATCTTCAGCACTCTGCGGTTGCAAGAGAACTGAAGTCTGCAACATGGCTCCATCCGCCATGGCGCAACGCAAACGATTGGTCATCTGAATATGCGGGAAAATCTTATACCCTAAACCACGAATCGAATAATAAAGACCATTACCAATGCCATAAGTAAAGATATGGAAAGCCTCTGAAGCAGTCTTAAATCTATGGAGTTTTTTAAACAAGAAATCGCCAGAGCCGTCACGAAGTCCAATGGCGTGAGAATAAGTTCCATCAAATTCTCTTACGTAATAGTGAATGACGTGAATTTCTTTTGCTCGAACGTAAGAAAAATAAAGATCATTCGACTTTAACTGTCTTTGCAATTCTTCCCAGTTAAGACCGTCGCTAGGATAAGTTGAAGTGGCATTGCGGATCGCCTCTCTTACTGCGTCTACATTCCAACCCGCTTCTTCTGCAACCTTTGGATTCTCAATATATTGATAAAGTTCGTGGACCAAAAAAATCCTTCGAACAGCAGCAAACTCCACTTTATCTTCTGTGGCGGGAGTTCCACGGGGCATGAAGAAATCTCCAATTGGGCATACAGTCCACTGCCAATTTCGTTCATCTTCAAAGTAAGCAACACCAAGACCTTGAGCTACAAAGTAATAGGAAAGTAACTGTTGTTTAAAATAAAAGCTGGACCAATCTTTTGTGAGAAGACGTGTGAATTCTTCTGCAATTATAGACGCGTATTCTTCACGCTGGCTTTCATCGCCAAATCTCGTTTTAACATTAATCAACCGATCAACAGAAGTAATCAAATCATTGTAGGACGTGAGAGCTTTTTCCAAATCTGCCCCGGCTTCACCAAAATTCAAATTAGCTCTATAGCTTTGACCGAGTCTACGCAAGGCGATGGGATCATAGGGGGCGGCTCCGTCGAACATGTCCATAATACGGGCGCGGTCGCGGGCTCCCTGCTCGTCCGCCATGTATAAAGATTGATAGATCGAAAAGAGCCCGTTCTGGTCGGTGATCCTAGTTTTTGGTGCTTTTCCGGTTGGTGATAGCGTTTTTAGGTAATCATCAGGAACGGAATTCGTATTGTATTGAGGTTCCACAAGTCCAACTAGTATGGGGGAAGCCAATATTCCTGTCAATCATCCTTTTTAGGAATTCAGGAAGGAGGATTCGGATACGACCGAGTCTAGCTTCTTGGCTTGCGTCTGCCATGAAGACCTGAGTTTACCGCCAACTAGAGAACCAGCTGAGATACCAAGCTTTTGTCTGGCTAGATCTAGGCCAAGGAAGAACGCATCAGCCAAATCGGGTGACTTACCTAAACGCAATTTGTAGTCTCTTTTGGGTTCAACTGTTACTTTGCCCCCCGCGGTAGTATTGTATTTCCTGCCGGTCATCTCTTTTGCAAGATCTGGCACAATCCCCCTCAACTGCCCCGACCTCATATACTCCACGCCAGAAAACCATAGTTCCGTAACTCGATTGGTGTACTTATCCAAGCCGCGAATAGGATTGGTTACGCTTACGGGAAGTATCGAGGCTTTCTCACCGAATTTGATTCGCAAGATTCGATTCGACCATATCTCAGATAAAATGTCACAGAAAGGATCTCCTGCTCCGGTGGCGTCGATAGCCAATCTTTCGGGGGGCACGCCGGACTCTTGGCAAACACGCATAACTTCTTTAGCGATCTGGAAGTTGCGAGGCTCTGCTTTAGTTACGTCCTCACGAAGATTATGAAATTTGTGCAAAGCGACCGCCGGTCCAGACTCTTCGGTTTGACCGTACTTAAGAATAGCCAATACGGATCTGTCTCCTCCATTTGTAAACGCAGGATCGAATCCGGCCAGGTAAAGAGGGGGCTGAGACCATCTTGGCTCTTTAGTTACATCATATTTCCTAAAGTCTGCTTCTGAATATATACCTTCCTCTGCTCCGACAGGCGCGGGGAAGCTACGTATGAATCGCCAGAAAGAAAGAGAGTTCTCGCCTTCGTTATCGATTGCGTACTTAACTTGCTTGGAGGTCAGCAAAAAAGGCCATTTGTCGTCGTGCTCAATGTTCGGAGTTTTTAATCCGTCAAGGTGAATACACTTTCCCGTCTTTGTTTCCCATTCTTCTGCGTCGACTGTAATTGAATTCCACCCGTCTTTCGGCGTAGAGAATACTCCAAACGGATCGTATTGGGAGTTAAAGTTCCCTAAGGCTACGCATTGGAACTGGGGGTTTGCATTAAGATTGGAGATGGCTTCAAACACGGAATTAGTTACGTCCGTCGCTTCGTCGATAATCAAAAACACTCTTTTGTTTTTCAATCCGATAAGTTTTGCTGTCGCTTCTTTTTCTTTGTCTGGACTTGACGGAACCAGGGTAATCGACGAACGATCCGATGCTTCGCCCGATTCGGACGCGTCCAGAACAATCTTACCCATCGAGTCAACTAACTTGCCTGGTAACCCTGGAACTTGCATATACCGCTCACGAATTGATCCCCATAAACGTTTACGGGCTTCTCGAACGCTGGTCGTGGTAACCAGCACTAGAGTTTCGTGCGGGGCGCAAAGCCAATTTACAAGACCCCACATGGCCATAGTCGATGTTTTTGCGGAAGACTTCGGGCCGGAAATAGCTAAATAGTTTTCTTCGCAGGCTCGCTCAATCATCCAGTCGGCCCAAGGATGCCAGTGAAAACCATTTTTGCTTTTTGTTTTATGGTAGGGCCATAAAAGATTTACTACGTTTTTAAAATGCTGGGCTTTACCCAAACCTCCGTCTTCAGGCTTCAATCCCATTTTGAAAGCCAATAATTCGATGTCGAGGTCTCCAGCTCCATCTGGCCAGGACTTTCCATATTTTTCTATAGGCAAGGGACTACTCTGCATAATCACTTGACAGTTGTCAATTTGAGTTCACTCTACCCAGCACGATGAACATACCCCTAAAAAATGAACAGTTGTACAAAAGGCAAAGTCGGAGAGCGTGAGTGGCGCGACGTCCTCAAGGCGAAGGGCTTCGAAGCGCGCCGTGGTCGGCAGTTTTCCGGCAGTCCGGAATCGCCCGACGTTGTCAGCAACCTCCCATTTCACTTTGAAGTCAAGCGGGTTGAGGCCCTCAACATTAACAAAGCTATGGAACAGGCCAAACGAGACAGTGGCAAGAGTGTGCCAGTGGTGGCCCATAGAAAAAACAAGTGCGCGTGGCTTGTTACGATGGCTGCGGAAGATTGGCTTGAACTAGTTCGTGAAAAGCATTCAGACGCTTGTTCAACTCCGCCCGTGGCAGGAGAAATCAAAAAGTATTATACTTCAGGCAATTCAGAACCACTCGATCGCGCTGGATTGCTCTGATACTGGAACGGGAAAAACTGTTACGGCTTGTGCTGTAGCAAAAGAACTTGGTTTTGAATTTGCCGTAATAGCCCCCAAAATTGTACTTCCCGCTTGGAAAAGTTGGTGTAGCACTTTTGGGCTACAACCTAAATTTGTTCTAAACTATGAAAAGCTACGGACGGGTAATACAGAATTCATAACTAAGCTGGCGAGCAAGCAATGGAATTGGAAGCATAAGGGAAAAGATTTCCTTTATATATTTGACGAGGTCCATCGTTGCAAGAGTTACAAGTCTCAAAACGGAGCAATGCTCGAGGCCGCGGCTGGATCGAACGTTCTCATGCTATCTGCTACCGCCGCGGGAAGTCCTATGGATATGCGTTTTACTGGGCGACTTCTTGGGCTTCACAACGGAGTGGATTACTTTAGATGGCTCCACAAAAACGGTGTGGTCAAGGCTCCGTGGGGTGGCATGACATTCCGTGGCGGGAAGCGTGTGCTAACCGATATCCACTCCAAGATATTTCCAGCTAAAGGCGTTCGTATTCGGATCAGTGAACTTGGGGATGCGTTTCCGAGTAACCAGGTAAACGCCGAGGTGCTGGACATATCTCCAAAGATTGGTGAGTTATACCAGAAGGTTGAAGAGGAAATTCTGGAATTAAAAGATCGGTCTCGTACTGACGCAGATCCAGAAAATCCTCTCACTAAACGTTTGCGCATGAGGCAGGAAATTGAATTACTTCGAGTTCCTGTGATTACGGAAATGGCAGAGGAATTTATCGAGGAAGGCAAAAGCGTTGTGTGTTTTGTAAACTTTAGGCAAACACTCGACGCCATCGGGGAAAGAATGAAAAAACACAAACCAGTTTATATTCTTGGCGACCAGACAACCGACCAAAGAGAATCGGAAATTGCTTCTTTCCAGGCAAACAAGTCGCACTTAATCATCTGCCAAATTGCGGCTGGGGGTGTGGGCGTAAGTCTTCATGATCTGCACGGAAGGCCAAGAGTTTCGCTAATTAGCCCGACGTACTCTGCTGTTGATCTTAAACAAGCTCTCGGTCGTATTCACCGCACGGGAGCTAAAACTCCCGCGCTACAATACATCCTATTTGCTGCTAACTCGGTTGAGGAGGAAGTAAGTAAATTAGTAAAAGCAAAGCTTCGTAATATTGATTTGTTGAATGACGGCGATTTGCTCACTCACAATTAGCACTTGACGATTACGTTTTTGGAGTCACAATCCACGGCACGCTGATGGATACACAACACGCAAGATATAGCCCTAGCACCCTTAAAAGCCGGGAATTATGCCCAGGCTACGAACCTAAACGAGATGGAGAAGTTCACATAGTTACCCAACGTGGTACCGCTATGCATTACGCTTGCGAGATGTCCGACTTTTCAAAACTAAATGCCGATGAAACTAAGCTGGTTATGAAATGCTTGGATTACATTGAGCGTTTAAGATCGGAGTTATCTACCGATGCTTGATGTAAAAGAAATCAAGTTGGAGGTTTTTGATCAATGGGGTTTTGTAGACCGATTGATGATTCGTGGGGATAAGGCTCATCTTATTGATTACAAATTTGGATTTAACCCAGTTGACGATGCGGAGCATAACGCTCAGATGTGGGCGTATACTTTAGGCGTTTTTGATAAACACGACTATATCAAAGAAGTTACTGTACATATTTTACAGCCTCGTCTAGATCTTATCTTCACTCACACATTTACCCGTGAGGGAGACTACGAAAGAATACATAAACGAATAAAAGGAATCATCGACAAATGCAAAAATCATACAGAAGCCGACTACACACCTGGGGATCAATGCGTTTACTGTCACAAGCTAGCAGACTGCCCAGCAGTCCACGGAGCCACAATGCAGATCGTTAAAGCTTATGACATGGCGCATGACGCTCAGTTGCCGGAACTATTTCAACCAAGCCAGCTATCCACTCCAGAGCGTAGGGCTCAAGCCCAGCGTATTGCGATGGTCATGGAGGCTTGGTGTTCGAGCGTTCGTAAACACAATTTAGAGTTTGCCAAAGAGGGTGGTGAAATTCCAGGTTATGGATTGAAAGAAATCCAGGGCCGCAGGGAAATTAAAGACTCTCAGAAAGCTTGGGATTTGGTGAAAGGTAAACTTACTCCAGAGGAGTTCAGCTCCGCCTGCGAGATTAAGTTCACAGATTTGGCCGATCTAGTTGCGGCCAAGGCGCCTCGCGGTCAGAAGACCGTGGCGAAAGAACAACTGGAAGATGACCTCATCGCTGCCGAAGCAATGACGCGTGGTGAGCCATCTTATCAACTAAGAAAAAATAAAGAGATAAAAGAGATAAAACAAATAAAATGAAAACATCATTCAGTAAGAAAGATAAAGAAGCCGTAGAGGCAACCGAAGATAAAGCGTTGGCTGTGGCGGAGAGCAAGTCTCCTACCATCACCAACCGTAACGCTGGGGTAGACGGAGAGTTCAAAGCTTCCGACTTCCTTATCCCTAGGATTAACCTTGTGGGTAAGACTGGCAACCTTAGCAATAACTTCCAACCGGGCTCCTTTGTATTCAACAAAGAGATGGTAGTTGGCAGTAAGGACTCCTCAATGGAAGCCATTATCACTCACATCCAAAAGAAGTACATCCAGGAAATCCCTTATGGGACGGATGTAATCCCGAAGATTTTTGCCTCGCAAGCCGAGGTAGAAGCTGTGGGTGGCACTTTGGATATTTCTGAATCAGAGGATGTGGATCGGTATATTCCGTTCCTTGTCTTGACCCTTTTGGTTGCAGAGCCGAAAGATAAGAATCCGATCTTCTCTCTTGAGGGACCGGATAAAAAGAACTACGCGCTGGCGCAGTACAATCTCACTAAGAGTGCGTACCGCGGAGCGGGTCGTCAGTTGCTAACCGACAGTCAGACAGTCCTGCGTGGCGGGTTGACCAAGGGTCGGTATCAAGTTAGCAGCAAGCTAAATACCAATACGATGGGCAGTTGGTTTACGCCTACGTTCAAGTTGGCTGGGACAAACAATGACGAGTTCCAGGCTTGGGCTTCCAGCTTGATCTAAGTAGATGAAAAAGGGGAGACGTTCCGGCATGGTGCGACGCGAGAAGCGTCGACAGGTTAGGTGTGTCCTGCCGCGTGAAACACCGGACGTCCTCCGCCAAGTAGTTAAGTTCTTCTCTGAACTACTGGAATCAAAATTTCAAAATGTAACGCAAGTAAAGGGTATATGGATCAAAACGAAATAGTTCCGCCTTCAATTCATGAGGTGGCTTCAGAGGCTTTTACTACGGTCACTAAGATTATGGAGAAAGGTTCTGACAAGAGTTCATTTGGTGAATGGTTCTATAAAGATTCTCGTCGGTATAACTCCGATAGAGCAATTAGCCACATTTGTAGAGCTATGATGCAAATCGATGGTAATAGACAAGATCCGGATTCGGAAGGTGAAACATCTATCGACCACCTGGAACGAGCTTTAGTAAGGACAGCCTTTCTATTGTTTAAATGCAAAAGGGGGAAACTAGAATGATCGATTCATTTTTGTTATGGGTATTTGTTTGGATCAGTAAGCGTTGGTTTAACTCCGTTGTTTTTGGAACTGATCCTGAAACAGAGCGAGCTACATCTATTTCATTCTTTGAGCATGAGCAGCACGCTGAACAATATTTGGAATTAATCCAAAGAGGAAAAAAGGAGATGGACAAATGATATTTCATTGGGTTTGGAAGAAAACTGGGTTTCCTTATTTGGAATCCCCTGAAACAGAAACAAAAAGTACAACCATGCCAAAAAAGAAAGGTAAGGTGTCAAGTGGAAAATCAAAGCGACCTAGAAAAAGATAGACTTGCTCAAAAAGTTGTTGCAGAATTGGATTACCTTTTAAAGGAAGGATTTTTATGTCTAAAGAACACGAAGGAGCCTCGCATTGTTTTAAGCCGGGAGGCGAACATATGAGCCTAGATGCAATCATTGATACAGACACAATGAGTAAACAACCGGAATACATGCAAAGAGAGCTTCATAGGGTGCATCAGTTTTACAAACGTGTAACAGATCTGGCAGAAACAAACCACAAAACCGCCTCTACTCTTGTGGAGGAGAATGGGCGGTTAGAAAATGAGAACGAGGGGCTAAGAGAGTTCTGCCAGGAACTCCTTGGCTCTATGGCAGACCTTGAAGATGAATGCTCGGGGTTCAGACACAAGGTTAGGTCAGCCGTGCTCGAATTACTACCACATCAGAAAGAAGAAAAAAATGATTGAATTAGCTATACAAATTAAAAACGAAATTGGCACGGATAAGATTAGTGTGGAGATGCTTCCCCGTGACGGCGAGGCGAATATTATAGAGAAGGACGTGCTTAACGGTCTCTTCCCACACCTTGTCGAGCTTCTAAATGGACTTCTCGGTGGTGAAGGATTCCGCAAAATGGAGAGAATGGCTCAGGAAGTTCCTCCGCAGGAATCTCGTATTGTTGATAAAAATGGAGCTCCTACATCTATTCCGATGGATGAGGAATATCTCTTAAAGAAAGGTTTGATTGAGCCCGAAGGTGGCGTTCAACCTATCGACAAGAGTTCAGTAACTATTATAAGCTAATGTCTCCTGCCAGTGAAAAACTGGCCGATCAATTCGTCGTGATACCCTACCCATTCGTGGGTGAGCATCGCGATGCAATCGAGGCTGAATATGCAGCATTACTTAATGGGGGGATAAGACCCACCGAAGTAGCTGATCTTATTCTCCATGCCTTGGAAATATTATTAAATAAAAGAAAAAAAGCAGAAGGAACGAACACTTACGATGAAGCCACAACTCAGGTGTCTGATATGCTTGGGCGCCTTGTGGTTTTTGAAGAAATGTTCTCAAATAAAAAACAAAAAAAATAAAAATGAATACATATGCAATTGACTTTGAAACATATTACGACAAGGAGACATCAATCACAACACTTGGGCAGTGGCATTACTTGCGAAGCCCAGCTTCAGATATTTACATGGTTGCCATTCAGGGGCCGGATGTTGACTACGTAGGCTGTCCTAAAAAAGCCCCGTGGGCAAAGATTGATGGCCACAAGTGGGTGGCTCACAACTACAGCTTCGACGGCGCGGTGATCGAGAGGTTGCGGGAGCAGGGATGTGTTCAATCCAAGCCTGTAGCTTGGGACTGTACTGCAAACCTCTCGGTTGCCGTTGGTGCTCCGCGTAACTTGTTAGGTGCTTCCAGAGAATTGCTAGATCGTCATATCGACAAAGATCCGCGCGACAAGATGCACTCTAAGAAGTGGAGCGATGTCGAGGGGACTGAGTTTGGAAAAGAAGTATTAGAGTATGCTCGCCAAGATGCCAAGGCATGTCTTGGTATCTATGAGAAGTTTTCAGGTGATATGCTTCCAACGGAATCAGAACTATCCAAGCACACCATCGAGATGGGGTGGCGTGGGATTCAGGTTGATCAAGATGCTGTTTCCGCGGGCATTAAAGCTCTTCAAAAGGTTACTTGGGAGAGTGAAAACGCCTTGCCCTGGATCGATGAGACGGATGGGGTGGTGCTTTCGACAAAGGCATTCCGCAGAGAATGTGCGAAGGCTGGCATTCCATGGCCTACTTCGTTGGCTGAGAACTCTGAAGAGTGTGCATTGTGGGAGTCCCAGTACGGTGAGCAAGTTCCTTTCGTCGGGATCATGCGGGACTGGCGCAAGGCAAACTCTTTGCTGGCCAAGTTAAAGGTCATGCAGGGTCGCATCAAACCAGACGGAACTATGAGCTACGGATTGAAATACATGGGTGCTCACACTGGTCGTTGGTCTGGTGATTCGAAGTTCAACGTTCAGAACCTCCCTCGCAATGAAATGTTCGGAGTAGACCTTAGAGGTTGCATCGTACCCCGGCCAGGTAAGAAGTTTGTTATCTGTGACTTGGCTCAGATCGAGCCGCGGGTACTTGCTTGGTTGTCTGGTAACGAAGGACTCTTGGACGCGATCAGGAACGGTTATGGCATCTACGAGGCGGCGGCTAAGAACATGAGTTTATGGGATGGCCCGAAAGGGACATTGAAAAAGACTGACGCTCCATTGTATCAGCTGGTAAAGGCGATGGTGCTTGGCCTTGGCTACGGTGCCGGGGCGAAGAAATTCGCTCTTATTGCCAAGATGCAATACGGAATCGACATGACAGAAACCAAGTCGAATATGATTGTCAATGATTTCCGAACTAGGAATCAACCAATTTTGGATCTGTGGAGGAAGCTGGAGGGCGACTTCCAAAGGGCAAAGGCAGATAAGCAATTCGAAGTGGGCTTGCCTAGCGGCCGAGTTCTTACCTATCGGAATATTATGTCCCAATGGCCAGATAAGCAGAAGTATGACAAAAGTGGTAAGGCTAGGAAATCGGCTTGGACGGCTAAAGTCGAAAGGGGAGGACCGCAGATTCCATTCTACGGAGGGAAGCTGTGCGAGAACCTTGTCCAAGCTGTAGCTCGCGACGTCATGGGCGCGGCAGTATTGCGTCTGGAAAAAGCTGGTTGCCCCGTTGTGATGCACATCCACGACGAAGCTGTTTGCGAAGTTGACAATTCAGTTCCGGCTGGTGAGATTGAACGTCTCATGAGCGTCTGTCCTGAATGGTTGGATGGGTGTCCAATAGGTGCGGAAGCGACCGATGCAGTGAGGTACAAAAAATGAACCTCTTTCGTATACCTAATTTATCGTCGTCGATTGCCAGTCCATGTACACCTTGGGATGGTAATGTAAACCAGCCACCGAGTCTTGAGCCAGAAGTTGCAAAGCGTTGGGCCGTTCAGAATTCAACTGACGGAATGTTCGTCAGCGGATTCGAAGGTCGTGCCGCGGCTATGCGTGTTACCAGAGATAATCCTCCGGCCAAGATGCATGCGTTCATTGCAGACTATGACTGCGAGCTTACGTCCGAAGAGTTTATCTCTGGGGTTGGGGCTAAAGCCAAGGCTGGATTAAAACCTATGTACGCTCACCGCACTCCGAGTGGAGGTGCGCGGGTTATTTGGATGTTTGAAACGCCCATGCAAATTCCAGTTGGGTTATTGCCGGCGTTCTTAAAACGAGTTGCCAAAGAGCTGGGGGCAAAGCGTTTGTTTGCTGGGCTTGATGACAATCATGTTAAGCCCGAGCAGTACTACGCTTGGTACTTGCCGATGACCAAAGTAGGAGATGTCCCTTTAAGGACAGAGACTTTATATAGCTGGTTTGCGTCGACGATTGACGCGGACCACAAGTACCGCGGTGAAGGCCCCGTTGAGATCCCGATGGATCGTATTCGTACTCGAGTACAGGAAATGTACCCCGACAAGTTGCTGGGTAATCTGGAGGTCAACGGCAGAACCAATGCATTCTGGACTGCGACTTCAGACAATCCTACTGCTTGCGTGGTTACTCCCACTGGTATCGTTAGCTTCTCTCAGGACAAGAGCTTCTATAGCTGGGCAGAAATCCTGGGTGCTGGCTGGGTCAAAGAGTTTGAGGAGGATCGTCTAGGCGCACCTCTGGCAAATTATTACTTCGACGGCAAGCGATACTGGAGGCAGGACGGTCGTGGCATCTGGCGCGATACAGACTCCGAGACTACCCGCAAAGATATTGCTGGTATCTACGGACTGTCTCTTGCTCCCATGCAGAGAGGTGGAATGTGTGAAGTCGATCAGACTGTTTTGCGTGTGCGCGAAACACGGCGGGTTGACGATGCCGGTCCAATCCTATTCAGCAAAGAGGAAGTCGTTTACATGGGTGGCCGTACCGTTCTCAACATCTCACGGGTCAAAGTTCTGGAACCTAGGACTGAAGTCTGTGAGAAGTGGGGCGATGGATTCCCTTGGATTGCAAAGTTCCTGGATGGGTTTTTCAATCCGCACGATTCCCTCCAGTACTTCCTAGCATGGCTTCACCACTTCTACGTATCTGCCAAGTCAGGAAAGCAGTCACAAGGTCAGGCGATTTTTATCGCCGGTCCGGTGGGAGTGGGTAAGACGCTCATGGGTACTCAGATTGTATCCAGGCTGATGGGTGGTGGTTGCGACGCCTCGGGGCATATCTCCGGGGAGAGCGAGTTTAACTCGGAGATGTTCGAGGTGGGCGTACTCAACGTCGACGATACCATTGCATCAACGAGCCACGAGAAACACTTGCTCTTCTCCAATACGGTGAAGAAGTTTGTTGCTAATCGTCGCCATCGTTACCGCGCCATGTGGAAGAATCCTGCCACCATCGAGTGGTCGGGTAGGGTATTCGTTACTTTGAACGACGATCCAGACTCCATGCGGGCAGTTCCATACACAGACGCGAGCATCTTGGACAAGCTTATGCTGTTTAAGGCATCGTCCAAGGGTATGGACTTCCCTCATTCTCAGGAACTACAGCGTATCCTAGATGGTGAGCTTCCTGCGTTTGCGAGATGGTTGACTGACTTTGAGATCCCGGAGGAGCTTAAGTGCTCAAATCGGTTCCAAGTTAAATGCTACCACCATGCTGATATTCTTGAGGATACCCGGACTACCCACCCTAACCATGCCTTTTCGGAGTTGCTGGACGAATTCCTCATCGGGTTCAACCAGGCTAATCCAAAGGAAAGAACATGGAAAGGTTCAGCCACCCAGCTACTTAATCAGATGCTAAATGACCAGAGTCTTACCAACCTTACCCGCCATTATGCCTCCACTCCGGAGAAGATGGGCCAGCGGTTAGCCAAATTGATGACGACTAAGGGCATTGAGCGTGTGACGATCCAGGGAAAGGTACTCTGGAAGATCCCGGTTGACGAGGCGGCTCCGGCTGTTTAAGCTGGTTCCACGCTCGAAACACTGCTTATGAGAAATATAGCCATAGCCCTAGCTATGCTGTTTTCAATCCCCACGTTGGCATCCAATGTAATGATTGAAACGCAGCCTAAAAAGCCTGCCAAGAAAATCAAGGTAAGGCTCACAGCTTATTGGTGTGGTCAAGATCCAGATACCTCAAGGTTCAAATCCTCGACTGGGTATACTCTGAAATCTGGAAGATCGTGTGCAGTCGACCCAAGGATCATACCGTATGGGAGTACCGTCGTCATCGATGGGAAGGAGTTTAAAGCGATCGACACGGGTACAGCAGTTATTGCCAAGAAAGCGTCACACGGTAAGCTTCCTGTCGTGGATCTTTTCTATAAAACAGAACGTCAGGCTATGGTTGCGCTAGGCAATATGCCAATGCATCCATGGGTGGAGATTCGATAATGGCAGCAAAAGGAGTTGGAGCGCAGGGAACGAGCAAAAAAGCTACCATAAAAACATTGGATGAAAATGATGGAAGATGTTTTTGTCCGTGTGAATTAGACGGGGGATCCTGCCAATTAACCTTTAAATATACTAACAGTAATGCAATTCAAGATGATGGTTTTGATTTTTATATTATAAAATCAGACGGAAGTGAAAGAAAAATTGGAAATATAAATGCTGCGTGTAAAAATTTAATAAATCCACCATGTGGTTGTGCCGACGTAGATGTGTTTTCTTTCAATACCGTAATAAAACAAGAAGATCTCTCGCCTTGTGAACCTTGCTCTATTCAGTGGAGATCGGAATTGGTCCAGGATAACGGTTGCGGAACTGCTGGATTTTTTGAGATAATTGGGCCTTACGGTAACGTGCCAGACGCCGGCAGCATTGGTGGGTCTGGAACAATTAGACTGCGAGATGTTTGTATTAATCCGGAGGGTAATGGATGAAACACTTTACTTTTCCTATACAACAACTAGAAAGAAGAAGAAAGGTTGACCCAAAATCAATTGAAGATCTTTACACAATCGGTACAGTAGTTGGGGATCATCTCCATGTAGATAAAGAGGCTTATGTAAATCTAATGAACAAAGGAAAACCAATTGTGAAATTTGCCAAATCAATGGCAACATGGGCTGGGTCTGGATTCAAAAGGGTGCAGCAACATGTCTACGAGAAGCGTCTCGCCATCTGTCGTAAGTGCCAGTTCTGGCAAGAGAATGGCAACATGGGCATGGGAAAGTGCTTGAAATGCGGATGCGGAAAGGGTAAACATTGGTTGCCGCACGAGCAATGTCCAATTGGTCTGTGGGGCAAGGAGAATACATGAAAAAACAAAAAAGCATTTTATCGGCAAAGCGGGTTCCATTGTCCCCAAAGATTGGAAAACTCCCCGCTATTAAAATTATAGCAGAGCGTAAGGTTGACTATGTAGAATTAGACCTTGACGTGGACGACGAAGCGGTGGCAGTATTGGCAAAAGCTGGATTGGAAACAATTCGGAATGACAAGGAGGCTTTGGTGAATTACGCGATCGTCAAAGCCCTACAAGACCTTGTCAAAAACGAGAAAGAAAAAAATGCAAGACACATTGCTTAAGACGTTTCTCGGAGCAGTAGCCGCGTTGCTTGGAGGTGCCATATGTGTATTTATAGCCGTGGTTTGGTTTCGGTGTTGGGAATATTTGCGGTCGTTCTTTCGTCGTCTGTTCAAGCAGAACAACAAATCCTAAAGTCAGTTGTTCGCATTCAGGCAACAACAATCCAACCCCGCGGAGTTCAACGGGGAACGGGCATTGTTGTTGAGGGTGGAGTAATCACAGCAGCACACGTAGTCGATGGTTGCATCGAAGATTCGGTTAATATTATTTGTGGAGACGGCGACGCCTCCGTTTCCTTTGACGGGAAAGTTATATATAAGGACACGTTGCTGGACTTGGCGTTCCTCGAGGTTAAAGATGATTTTGGAAAGCCTGTAATGTTGCCACCGGCTAAGTTTAACACCGCATTCCCCGTCCAGCCCGGGACTGAAGTGTATGCTATCGGCAATCCTTTGGGATTTACCAGGACGATCTCTAAGGGAATCGTATCTGCCAGTGGTACCAGGTCGGGTGAGAAGTTCCTATATACCGACGCTTTGACCCGTAAGGGTAGCTCTGGCGGCCCATTGGTTGACCATAAAGGAGAGGTTATTGGGGTAGTACTAGGTTTAATTGATACTTCCCCATCGGGTCAGGCTCAGATCAAGGACTCGGCTCCTGAGTTTACCTACGCAGTAACCTCAGCCGACGTAGTCGAGTTTTTAGCCTCAAAGGGACAAGGTGGTAACGGATTCCTAGGCGTGATTGGAAAGCCAGTGTTTACGGGTATGGGACAGTTGGGGTGTGACCAAGGGTTTCAGATAACCAGTACAGTGCGTCAATGTGGCCTTTATACGGGTGATATCGTGTTTATGGTAGGAGATACCCACATAACCTCCCAACGCGACCTGGTGAGGGTTATACGACGAATGCAGCCTGGTTCAATAGCCAAGGCTGATATTATAAGGAACGGACAATTCAAAACGGTGGAAGTATCGATTGTAAAGAACAATGACCTTTGATACCCGCACTGATCTGGTTAGGAACCTGGTTAGCTCGGGTGGAGTGATCGCGGAGGTCGGAGTCCTCAACGGAGAGTTTTCAAAGGAACTAATCGAGATCCTCAATCCTTCCAGGATCTACATGATCGACCGATTCGAAGGCAACTGCTTCTCTGGCGACCGGGATGGAAACAACGGTAAGGTCTACGATCTAAATAAGGCTTACAGCAGCCTTGTGGAATATGCTAAGTTCAAACCAGCGGTAACCCTTTTGAAGGGGGATAGCTCAACGTTGCTAGGCACGCTAGAGGCTAATTCGCTGGACATGGTCTACCTAGACGGTGATCACGAGTACAAAGGATGCAAGAAGGACGTAATTGCGTCCTGGAGGCTCTTAAAACACGGGGGATGGCTTATGGGCCACGACTACGCTACCAACATGGACAAAGCCCTAAATAACTATGTTTTTGGCGTAAAGAAGGCTATCGACGAATTCTGTCAAAACTATAGCCAAACCATCCACGCCCTTGGAAACGATGGTATGGTATCCTTTGCTATTAAGATCTCTAAGTAATTGAATTAAAGGTGGAAGCACTTCTGCTTTCAGCAAAGAGACTTACGTACCCCATATGTAGGATTTGTAAGTCCTTGATACAGCGATAGAGTGGGGGTATGAAACGATGGTACAATTGATCTATGTGGTTGAGTATTAGGAATCTAGGATTCGAAGGGTGGTAGGGTGGGGGGTGTAGGGGTGGTTTTGAACTCGTTGTTCCTACAGCTTTGTGTGTGCGGCGTGTGTGCGCAAACAACCGGAACGAGTTGGGATACCCCCACCCAGTGGGACCACCCCCACCC
>Ga0187844_10001400_pt1 | contig 18370 bp, 18 predicted proteins | sample SpaLakP09_SKY_50_FD_134517 | JGI IMG/M metagenome (GOLD analysis project Ga0187844, IMG submission 134517) | Oligotrophic lake water microbial communities from Sparkling Lake, Wisconsin, USA - SP09_SKY_50 | ecosystem: Environmental > Aquatic > Freshwater > Lake | place: USA: Sparkling Lake...
CGGCCAGCTGGCCGGCGGGGTGTCGATGGTGGCGGGCACGACGGTGCTGGTCACGGCCATGAGCACCGGCTATCTGCTGTCGGCGGCCGGCGCGGCGGTGGCCTTCATTCCGAACGAGATCGGCAAGGCTCTGCTCTACAACGAACGAGTCACGCGGTGATGCGCCGCACGCTGCCCGGCGCCCTGCTGCTGGCGCTGTGCCTGACCGGTCTGAGCGCCCATGCGGGCCGCAGCTGCGAGCCCAAGCCGCCCAGCGCGAGCTCGGTGCAGCGCGCGCTGACCCTGGCCGAGCACACCGCTGCCAAGCTCGACGCCAGCGGCGCGAATGTGGTGATGCTGGCCCGCGTCGGCCAGAACCTCAGCGAATACGGCCTGCGCTACTCGCATCTGGCCTTTGCCTACCGCGAGGGCGCGCAGTGGCGTGTGATGCACAAACTCAACCAGTGCGGCACCCCGCGTGCGGCCCTGTACCGCCAGGGCCTGGGCGAGTTCTTTCTCGATGATCTGTACGACTTCGAGGCCGGCCTGGTGGTGCTCGCGCCGGACGTTCAGGCCAGGCTGCTGCCGCTGCTGCGCGACAACGCCCAGGTGGCGCGCCTGAACACGCCGGCCTACAACATGCTGGCCTATCCCTGGGCACTGACCTACCAGCAGTCCAACCAATGGGCGATCGAGACCCTGGCCATGGCGCAGGAGCCCGGCGCCACCAGCCGCGAACGGGCCCAGGCCTGGCTGAAGCTGAAGGACTATCAGCCGACAACGCTGAGAATATCGGCGATGAAGCGGCTGGGCGCACGGGTCACGGCGGCTAACATCGCCTTCGATGACCATCCGAGCGCCAAGCGCTTTTCCGATCGGATAGAAACCGTCACCGTGGATTCGGTGTTTGCCTGGCTGGCCCGAGCGGGCCTGGGCGAGCCGGCACAGGTGATACGGTAGAGCCAAGCACACCCTGGAGAGATCTTGAGCGCACACGACCATCCGAACCAGTTCGCCCTGCTGTCGCAGCGCCGCTTCGCGCCCTTCTTCTGGACCCAGTTCCTCGGCGCCGGCAATGACAATCTGTTCAAGTTCGCCTTCACCGTGCTGGTCACCTACCAGCTGCAGGTGGCCTGGCTGCCGCCGGCCCTGGCCGGCCTGGTGATCGGTGCGCTGTTCATCCTGCCCTTCCTGTTCTTCTCGGCCACCAGCGGCCAGCTGGCCGACAAGTACGACAAGACGACCCTGATCCGCTTCGTCAAGACGCTGGAGATCGGCATCATGGTGCTGGCGGCGATCGGCTTCGTGATGGCGCAGGTGCACCTGCTGCTGGCCTGTGTGTTCCTGATGGGCCTGCACTCGACCCTGTTCGGCCCGGTCAAGTTCGCCTACCTGCCCCAGCATCTGAACGAGCGCGAGCTGACCGGCGGCAACGGCATGGTCGAGATGGGCACCTTCGTGGCCATCCTGCTGGGCCAGGTGGCCGGCGGGCTGCTGATCGCCATGCCCGTGGTCGGCGCCCAGTGGGTGGCCGCGGGCTGCATAGGCGTGGCGGTGCTGGGCCGCATCACCGCGCAGATGGTGCCGGCCTCGCCAGCCACCGACCCGACCCTGCGCATCAACTGGAACCCCTTCACCGAGACCTGGAGCAATCTGAAGCTGGCGCACGGCAATCTGGTCGTGTTCCGCTCGCTGCTGGGCATCTCCTGGATGTGGTTCTTCGGTGCGGTGTTCCTGTCGCAGTTCCCGTCCTTCGCCAAGGAGGTGCTGCATGGCGACGAGCATGTGGCCTCGCTGCTGCTGGTGGTGTTCTCGGTCGGCATAGGCACGGGCTCGCTGCTCTGCGAGATGCTCAGCAAGCGCCATGTCGAGATCGGCCTGGTGCCGTTGGGCGCGATCGGCATGAGCGTGTTTGCGATCGATCTGTACTTCGCCTCGCGCGGGCTGCCCGCGGTGCCCATGATGTCCGCCGGCGCCTTCCTGGCCCAGACGGCGCACTGGCGGGTGATGGCCGACCTGGCCCTGCTGTCGCTGTTCGCCGGGCTGTACAGCGTGCCGATGTATGCGCTGATCCAGCTGCGCTCGCCGGCCACGCACCGGGCCCGCATCATTGCCGCCAACAACATCCTGAACGCGCTGTTCATGATTGGCAGCAGCGTGATCGCCGGCGCCCTGCTCGGCGCGGGCTTCAGCGTGCCCCAGGTGTTCCTGTTCACCGGCCTGGCCAATGCGCTGGTGGCCGGCTACATCTTCCTGCTGATGCCCGAGTACCTCTTGCGCTTCATCGCCTTCGTTGCCTCGCGCTGCATCTACCGCTTCAAGGTCAGCGGCGACGAGAACATCCCGCTGCAGGGCCCGGCCATCCTGGTCTGCAACCATGTCAGCTTCATCGACGCGATCCTGGTGATGGCGGCCAGCCCGCGGCCGATACGCTTTCTGATGGACCACCGCATCTTCAAGCTGCCGGTGCTGGGCTGGCTGTTCAAGCTCGGCAAGGCGATCCCGATCGCATCGCAGAAGGAAGACCCGGCCGCCTACGAGCGCGCCTTCGCCGAGGCTAGGGCTGTGCTGGAAGACGGCGAGATGCTGTGCATCTTCCCCGAGGGCGGCATCACCCGCGATGGCAGCCTGGGCGAGTTCAAGGGCGGCATCATGAAGATCCTGCAGACGCATCCGGTGCCGGTGGTGCCCTTGGCGCTGCAAAACCTCTGGGGCTCCTACTTCTCGCGCGTCCACGAGGGCCAGGCGATGGTGCGGCCGTTCCGCCGCGGCGTCTGGAGCCGGGTCGGCCTGGTGGCCGGCGAGCCGCTGGATGCGGCCGTGGTCACGCCGGCAGGCCTACGTGAACGTGTGGCGGGCCTGCTGGCGAATTGAGGAAGCGCTACGCTTCGGACATGCCCGCACTTGCACTCTTCCCCGTCTCCTCAACCGACCTCGTCGACCTGACCGACTTCGAGGTTGGCAACCGCAGCTTCTTTGAATCCTGGATCAACGCCCGTCCGGCGGCCTACTACGCATCCGGTGGCATCGCCGCGGCGATAGACGCGGCGCAGCAGGATGCGGCGCGGGATCTGGCCTATCAATACCTGCTGCGGGAGGACGGCGTTCTTGTCGCCCGGGTCAATCTCACCCAGGTCAAGCGCGCGCACTATCACTGTGCCTCTCTGGGCTATCGGGTGGGCGCCGCGTACAAAGGACGGGGCCTTGCCAAGGCGGCCGTGCGCTTGGCAAAAGAGCAGGCTTTTTCGGCGCTCTCATTGCATCGGATTGAAGCCACCTGCCGACCGGAGAATCCGGCTTCGATCAAGGTGCTGGCCGCCAATGGCTTTGTCGAGTTCGGGCATTCCAGACGCTGTTTTCAGCTTGGCGACTCATGGTTCGACCTCTTGCACTTTGAGACGCATGCAGCAATCATTTGACGAGCCCCAGGTAGGTTGACCTGCTGCGGCTGAATTCTTGCTCGAAGCATCGCCCTGAGCGTCTCTGGATGGAGATCCCCATGATCCAAGGCTCTTGTCACTGCGGCTCAGTCACCTGGTCATTCAAGGGCATGCCCGACGGTGCGACGGCCTGCAATTGCACGGTGTGCCGCCGCTACGGCGTGTTGTGGGCCTATGACTATGAAGGCGAAGGCATCCACGTCTCGGGGCCGACCCAGGCCTATGTGCGCGGCAAGGCAATCGAGTTCCATTTCTGTCCGCGCTGCGGCTGCGTGTCCCACTGGCGGGCGCAGGCTCAGGGCGAGGACGGGCGGCGGCGCATCGCCGTCAATCTGCGGCTGACCGAGCCGGGGCCCATCGCCCAGGTGCCGATCGATCACTTCGACGGGCTGGACACTTTCGATGACCTGCCCCGCGATGGGCGATGCGTCGCTGACTACTGGTTCTAGACGATGCGTGCTCAATGAAGATGATTCTGACCTCGGCGACCAATCCAGACGAATACATCGCCTGCCCCGTCGGCTGGCAAAAGTGCTTCGCCTAGGCGCTGCGTGACACCGTGGTGCAGCTTGTCAAGGAGGCTGCCCGCCTGAGCCTGGCCGTGTGCAATCCGACGAAAGCAACTCCCTAGCCCGACAGCGCCTCGCTCCAGCGCCGCTGCATCTGCTCGGGCGTCACCTCCTGCAGCCGGGTGGCGATGTGCCAGCGGTGGCCGAAGGGGTCAGTCAGCATGCCACAGCGGTCGCCGTAGAACTCGTCCTTGGCGGCACGCAGCGTGGTGGCGCCCAGTGCCTCGGCGCGGGCCATCGTCGCGTCTACATCGGCCACGTACAGATGGATGGCCACCGGCGTGCCGCCGATGCTGACCGGCCCCAGCGCGCCGAAGTCGGGGTATTCGTCGGCCAGCATGAATTCGCTGTCGCCGATGCGCAGCTCGGCATGGCCGATCTTGCCGTTGGGCTCGGCCAGGCGGAACAGCTCGGTGGCGCCGAGGGCCTGCACATAGAAGGTGATGGCGCGGGCGGCGTCGGCCACGACCAGATAGGGCTTCAGGCAACCGGCGGGTACTTTGTGGACAGCACTCATGTTCGCTCCTTGGTAAACTGTGAAAGTTGAATTACGTTACGTATCGTTCAGTAAATATGGTTCCATAAATGTCAGAGACCGTCAAGCCCGCTGATGCCGAGGAGGCCAAGCCGCGCGCCCGAGGCCGCCCGCGCAGCCTGGCCTCGCGAGATGCCATCCTGAGGGCCGCCCGCGAACTGATGGACCAGCTGGGCCCGTCCGGCGTGACGATGGAGGCAGTGGCGGCCCGCGCCGGCGTCGGCAAGCCCACCGTCTATCGCTGGTGGCCCGACCGCCACGCGGTGGCCATGGCGGCGCTGATGGAGGCCCAGCCTCCTGCCGCGGCACTGCCCGCCGCCAAGCGCACGCGCACGCTGCAGGCCGCGCTGGAGCAGCAGATGCAGGGCATTGCCGACACCTTCGCAAGCCCCAAGGGCCGCAGCGTGGCCAGCATGATTGCCGCCTCGGACCCGAACACCGAGCTGTCCAAGGCCTTTCGCAACCACTTTGTGCTGGCGCGGCGCGAGGAGGGCCGGGTCTTGTTGCAGCAAGCGCTGCAGCGCGGCGAGCTGCGCGAGGGCCTGGATCTGGACGTGGCCCTGGACCTGCTCTATGGCCCGCTGTTCTTCCGCCTGCTGCTGGGCCACGCGCCGCTGGACGTGGCCTTCGTCAAGCAATTGCTCACGCAGGTGCTGCTGGGCCTGCGAAGCGACAGCAGAATCTAAACTCGGGGCAGACGGAACCCAGCCGATGCAGACCCCGACCTTCGCCCGCGTCAAGATCCAGCCGCCCCGCCCGCGCCCGGGGCTGATCACCCGCACCCGGCTCGACCAGCCGCTGGGCGCCGCGCTGGTCGGGGGCCGCCTGGTCCTGCTGTCGGCCCCGGCCGGGTTTGGCAAGACCGCGGCGCTAACGCAGCAGATTGCCGCGCTGCCGCCCGGCACGGCCCTGGCCTGGGTGGCGGCCGATGCCGATGACGACCTGAACCGCCTGGCCGCCTGCCTGGTGGCGGCGCTGGACCCGTTCGACCTGCCCTGGCGCAGCTCGCCCGAGGCGATGGTGGCGGCGCAGGACGGCAGCCGCGCGGCCCGCCAGGCGCTGGCCTCCGAGCTGCTGAATGCGCTGGACGCCACCGAGTTGAGCCGCGGCCTGATCGTCATCGACGACGCCCACCGCATCGAGGACCCGGCCGTGTTCGATTGGCTGGGCCTGCTGATCGCACGCCTGCCGCCGCACTGGGGCCTGGTGATCTCCAGCCGGGTGGATCCGCCGCTGCCGCTGGCCAAGTGGCGGGCCGCCGGCGAGCTGGCCGAATTCCGGCAGGAGGATCTGCGCTTCGACCAGGCAGAGGTCGACCACCTGGTCGCCTCGGCCGGCCACGAGGCCAGCGAGACCGAGAGCCTGCTGCAACGGACCCAGGGCTGGGCCGCCGGCCTGAGCCTGGCTCTGAGCGCACGTCAGCGCGGCGGCGGCGCGGCGCTGACCACGCGCCATATGTTCGACTACATGGCGTCCGAGGTGCTGGACGACATGCCCGAGGCGCTGCGACTGTTCCTCTTGCGCTGCTCGGTGCTGCCCGAGCTGACGCCGGCCCGCTGTGCGGCCGTCTCTGGCGATGCCCAGGCCGCACTGCTGCTCGAAGAAGTCGAGCGGCGCGGCCTGTTCGTGAGCGTGCTTGACGACGCCAACGGCAGCGAGGGCGAACGCACGCTGTGCCTGCATGATCTGTTCCGCGACTGTCTGGACGACCGCCTGCGCCGCGAACGCCCGCAGGAGCTGGTCGAGCTGCTCAAGCGCGCTGCGCGCAGCGACGACGATCCGGCCCGCCGCATCGGCTACCTGTTGCGCGCCGGCGCCTGGGAGGAGGCCGAACAGGTGCTGGGCGAGGTCGGCGCCGATCTGCTGACGGCCGGTGCCGTGTCCACCGTGCAGCGCTTTGTCGAGCAGTTTCCGGCGGAGTTTCGCGACCAGGCGCCGCTGCTTCAGCTGGTGCGCGGCCTGGTCGGCTGGGCGCGCTGGGACTGGCCCAGCATGTGCGAGGCCACCCAGCTGGCGGCCCAGGGCTTTGCCCGGCGCGGCGAGCGCAATCTGGAGCTGCGGGCGCTGTCGTACCACGTGATCGCCCTCAGCGGCCTGGGCGACGAGCCCGCGTCCCGGGCGGTCTACGAGGCCTTGATCAGCCAGCCGCTGGACACCGAAACCCGTTGCCACGCCCAGCTGGCCGCCTGCTGGCATGCGCTGGCCGATGGCCAGCGCAGCCGCTTCGCTCCGCTGTGGCACGAGATCGTCGACGGCCTGGAGCAACTGCCCAGCCTGGCACGCTGGTATGAATGCTCGCCGCTGCCGACCTTTGTTGGCGCCCTGGGCATGCGCGCTCCGATGCAGCGCTATGTCGATGGCGTGTTCGCACGCCTGCCCGACGGCACCAGCGCGCTGGGAGCCGTCAACCTGATGCTTGGCGGCTGGCTGCAGCTCTGGGCCGGTGACGTGGCCGCGGCCGAGGCCTCGGCCGAGCTGGCCGACGAGCACTGCCGCTGGCTGGGGCGGCCGGCCAATGTGCATGCGATGGTCAGCATGTTCCACGCGATGGTGCATGCGGTGCGGGGTCGGCGCGAGGCCGCCAGCGCCTGCATGGCCGGCCTGATCGTCGAGATGAACACCGGCCAGGCCGCACTGAAGCGGCCCCAGCAGCGCGCATTCGCGCTGTTCCACGCCATCCGCGTGGCCGTCGTCGCCGAAGACAGCGCCACCCTGCAGCGACTGGCCGGCGTGCTCCGCGCCAGCTATCCGCCCTCGGAATGGGCCGTCGGGGTGGACCAGCGCATGACACTGCCCGCCCACCTGGCCATGGCCGACGGCCAGCTGGCCCAGGCCTGCAGTCATTGGCGCCGGGCGCTCGAGCATGAGGAACACATCGATGTGTTCGGCCAGGCCCTGGAAACGCGCTTCCGCCTGGCCGACGCGCTGCTGCAATGCGGCGGCCCGGCGGAGCGCGCCGAGGCGGTGCTGACGCTGGCCCCGGTGTTCGAACGCGTACGCGACAGCGGCGAGTGTGGCGGCATGCTGATGGCCGGGCCGCAGGTGCTGGCCCGCCTGGCGGCACACGACTGGCAGGGCGCCCTGCCGGCATCCGATCTGGCACAGCTGCGCGCCTGGGCCGAGCTGACGGCGGCGCTGCGCTCCACCGCGCAACCGGCGAGTCCGGCGCAGGCGCAGGGCACGGGGCCGGCACTGAGCTCACGCGAGCTGGAGGTGTTGACGCGCATTGCCGCCGGCGACAGCAACAAGCTGATCGCCCGCGCCTTCGATCTGAGCCCGCACACGGTGAAACGCCATGTGGCCAATATCTTCGACAAGCTGGGCCTGTCGTCACGCGGCCAGGCGGCGGCCTGGTTGCACGCGCGGCAGCAGCAAGGCCCGACGGCCTAGGGTTGCCACCAGGGATCAGGCGCCCGGGTGTCGATCAATGGTTCTTTCGGGCGATGTCTTCGCGTCAAGCCATGCGCAGACTGCGGGCAACGCCACCCCGCACGCCCGCCATGCTCATCGTCAACCATGCCGTCCTGCCTGTCGAACTGCACCCCGGCTGGCAGAGCCAGTGCGTGGCCGGCCCGGCCCTGGGCTGTGCCGGCTTCGAGGTGCGCGTGATCGAACTCGAGGCCTGGGCCAGCGCGGATCTGAGCGTGCACCGCGGCGAGCGGGTGCTGCTGGTGCAGGCCGGCAGTGGCAAGCAGCGGCTGGACGGCGAACCGCAGGCCTTCCACGCCCCCTGCACTGCATGTGCCGGCGCTGGCCCGGCATCAGCTCTGCAACTGCGGCGCGACGCCGCTGCGCCTGATCGAAATCAGCGCGCCCAGCTGCGCAGCTCCTGCGCCTTGCTGCGGCTGACGGCCAGCTGCGTGCCGTCGTGCAGTTCGGCCGCCAGTCCGCCGCCGTCCTGCCGCCGGAAGGCGGTGACGTGATCGAGATTGACGATATGGGTGCGATGGATGCGCACAAAACGCTGTGGGTCCAGCCGCGCCTCCAGACGGTTCAGCGACAGGCTCAGCAGGTGGGTGGCCGCGCCGACATGCAGGGCCACATAGTCGCCGACCGCCTCGATCCAGTCGATGCCGCCCACCGGCACGGGCACGATGGCACGCCCATTGCGCACGAACAGCCGGCTGATCGGTCCGGGCCCCATCGCCTCGCCGAAACGGTCCAGCGCGGGCGCCAGCGGCTCGCCGACGACGCCGCGCACGCGATCCAGCGCCGCGGCCAGGCGCTCCGGGCCGAAGGGCTTGAGCAGATAGTCCAGCGCGCCAATCTCGAATGCCGCCACCGCATGCTCGGCATAGGCGGTGGTGAACACGACCAGGGGCCGGTGCTGCAGATGGGCCAGCAGCTCGGTGCCCAGCAGGCCGGGCATCTGGATGTCCAGGAACACCAGCTCGGGCCGCAGGCGGTTGATCATCTCGACGGCCGCCAGGCCATTGCCGGCCTCGCCGATGCAGGCCACCCAGTCCACCTCGGCCAGCATATGACGCAGGCCGGCGCGCGCGACCGGCTCGTCATCGACGATCAGGGCCGAGACGCGGGCGTCCTCACTCATCGTCGTCTCCGTTGGCGATCTGCGGCAGGGTCAGCGTCGCCGTCAGGCCATGGGGGTCGGTGCGGCGAAACTGCAGACGGGCGCTGCCACCATACAGCCAGGCCAGACGTTCACGCAGGCGCCGCAGGCCGGTGCCGGTGCTGCGCTCGAGCTGGTCCGGCTCCATGCCCGGGCCATCATCGGCCACCGACAGGCTCAGCTGCCCGGCGTCGAGCCGCGCGGCGATCCGCAGGGTCGTCGGCTCGATCGACGGAGCGGCGGCATGGCGCACGGCGTTCTCGACCAGGGTCTGCAGCGCAAACGAGGGCAGCTTGCAGGCCAGCGCCGCGGCGTCGATATCGCTGCGCACCACCAGGCGCTCGCCAAAGCGTATGCCCTCGATCGCCAGATAGCGCTGCACGAAAGCCCACTCGGTCTGCAGCGGCACGAGGTCGCGCTGCTCCTCGATGGTCGTGCGCAGCAGGCCGGCCAGTTGCTCGGTGGCGCGCACGGCGCCGCGCGGGTCGAGCGGGATCAGCTGCACCACGGTGTGCAGCGCGTTGAACAGAAAGTGTGGCTGCAGCTGCATGCGCAGGGCGGCGAGCTGGCTGCGCGCCTCCAGCATGGCAATCTGCGCGGCGCGCTCGGCCGTGCGGTTGGCATAGCCGATGCCGGCAATCATCACGTAGAACCAGACGCCGGTGATCAGATAGGGCGCGGCCCCTGGCCCCAGATTGAGCACCAGCTGCCCATGCCTGATGCTGTCGATCAGGCTGTTGAACAGCAGCCAGGCGACCGCATAACCGGCGGCACCCAGCGCATGGATGGCGACAAAGCGCAGCCGCAGCGGATACGGCCAGGGCAGGCGCAGGGTCAACCGGTGCACGAGCAGGCCCAGCAGCGCCGCAGTGAGCATCTGGCGCAGGGCCACTGGCGCGGCGCGCTGCCAGGGCTCCTGGTGCACCGACATGAACAGCACGGTGAACAGCACCCACACCGGCAACCAGCCGATCAGCAGCGGAATCCAGACCCAGGCGCGTGGCACGACGTTCAATCCCCGAGGTTGATGAGGCGCCGATTGTGCCCCCCACTCATCGGGGCGCCTTGGTGGCCACGCGCTTGGCGCTGATCGTCAGCACCGCCTCGTCCCAGCTGGCGCCGTTGTCGAGCGAGCGGTCCTGCTGCATGCGAAAACGCTCCGGCGTGATCTCGAAGAAGCGGCTGCGCGTCAGCAGCGGTTTGCCCTCGTTCGTGCTGCCCGTGCCGCTGAGGCGCATCTCGCCGTTCTGCCACTGGGCGCTGGCGGCACCGAAGCGGGCGCCGTAAACGTCAAGGCTGCTGACCAGCCAGCGCTGGGTCTTGCCGTCGTAGATGCGCTGCGCGTGGCTCAGGCTGACCGGGTTGCCCGAGCCATCGAACACGCGCAGCTCGTCGTCAATGCCATAGCCGTCGAAGGCGCGCCAGGCCTTCCAGCTGCCCTGCAGCCGCGGCCGGCCATGGATCATCGCCGCCAGGCCATTGACCTTGGGGCTCAGCTCCACCTCCCACTGCCCGATCAGGAAGTCGAACAGCGCCGCCTCCTTCGGTACGGCGGTGGCAGGCAGCCCCGGCTGGGCCAGCGCGAGGGGCATGGCCACCAGGAACAGGACCAGGGCCAGCAAGTTCATTGCGCGTTTCATGACGACTCCAAGTTGAGCGGATGCGATGACCCCAGCATGCCGCCATCGGCGCGGCCTTTGGACCGGCATTCGCCGAACTGTCGATTGAGCCCGGTGAACGGTCGCCCGCTCTGTGGCGCTGCGCCCTAAAGTCACTGTCAGTGAAATCACTGCAGGAGCAGCCCGTGACAAACCCCGCCATCCGATTGCATAAGGTGAGCAAGTCCTACCCCGGTGCCGGTGGCATCTTCACCGCGCTCAGCGAGGTCAGCTTCGAGATCGCGCGCGGTGAGTTCGTCGCCATCGTCGGCCAGTCGGGCAGCGGCAAATCGACCCTGCTGAATCTGCTGGCCGGCATCGACCGGCCCGCCAGCGGCGAGGTCATCGTCGCCGGCCAGGCGCTGCACAGCCTGTCGGAGCGCGCGCTGTCGGCTTGGCGCGGGCGCGGCGTCGGCATCGTGTTCCAGTTCTTCCAGCTCTTGCCGACCCTGACCGCCGCCGAGAACGTGATGCTGCCGATGGACCTGTGCGGGCATGGCCCCGCGGCCGGGCGCCGTGGGCGCGCGCTGCGGCTGCTGGAGCGCCTCGGTGTGGCCGACCAGGCCGACAAATTCCCGGCGGCCTTGTCCGGGGGCCAGCAGCAGCGCGTTGCCGTGGCCCGCGCGCTGGCCAATGACCCGCCCATCCTGCTGGCGGACGAGCCGACCGGCAATCTAGACTCGCGCAATGCCGAGGCCCTGCTGCAGGTGCTCGCCGAGCTGGTGCGCGACGAGGGCCTGACGGTGGTCATGGTCACCCATGAGCGCCATGCGATGCAGCGTGCGATGCGCAGCATCGAGCTGGTCGATGGCCGCTTGGTCAGCACCCCCGCCAAGGTCCTGCTTCATGCTTGATACCCGCTGCCTGAAGCTGCTGCGCGACCTCGGCCAGCATCGTGCCCGCAGCCTGCTGGTGGTCGCGGCGGTGGCCATCGGCCTGATCGGCGCCGGCGCGATTCTGAACACCTGGGCCCTGGTGCAGCGCGCCACCGAGCTGGGCTACCGTAGCAGCCTGCCGGCCTCGGCCACGCTGAGTGTGGACCGGGTCGATGCGGCCCTGTTGCAGCAGCTGCGCGCGATGCCCGAACTGGCCGCCGTGCGCGCTCGCATGGCCGTACGGGCCGCGGTGCAGAGCAGCGGTGGCTGGCGCAATGCGCTGCTGTATGCCGTCGATGATTTCACCGATCCCGGCCTGGGCCGCCTGCAGGCGGACAGCGGCAGCTGGCCGCCGCGCGACGGCGAGTGGCTGATCGAGCGCTCGGCCCTGGAGTTCTCTGGCGCCAGCGTTGGTGAGCCGGCGCTGATAAGGCTGGGCCAGGGCGAGGCGCAAGCACTGGCACTGGGCGGCGTGGTGCGCGACGTCAACCAGGCGCCGGGCTGGATGGAGCATCTGGTCTATGGCTACGCGACGCCGGCAACGCTGGCCCGGCTGGGCGCACCGGCCGCCTTCAACGAGCTGCAGTTCCGCGTCCGCGATGCGGCGCTGGACCGGGCCGGCGTCAAACGCATCGCCGCCGCGGTCAAGCTGCTGATCGAGCGCAGCGGCGCCCGTGTGACGGCCGTCGACGTGCCCGAGCCGGGGCAGCACATCCACGCCGCGCAGATGGACTCGCTGCTGATGACGCAGGGCGCCTTCGGCCTGCTGGCCCTGCTGGTCTGCGCCTTTCTGGTCGTCAAACTGATCAACGCCATGCTGGCCGGTCAGTCGCGCGAGATCGGCATCCTCAAGGTGCTGGGCGCCGGGCCGCGGCAGATCATGGCGCTGTACCTGGGCCAGGCGCTGCTGCTCGGCGTGGCGGCCTCGCTGATCGCCCTGCCGGCGGCCATCGCCATCGGCCGCCAGTACGCCGGCCTCAAGGCCGATCTGCTGAACTTCCCGATCGCCGGCCATGCCATTCCCTGGTGGGCGATCGGGTTGCAACTGCTGGTGGGCTGCCTGCTGCCGGTGGCGGCCGCGGCGCTGCCGGTGCGGCGTGCCTGCCGCATCTCGGTCGGCGCGGCGCTGCGCGACATCGGCATCGTCGCCAGCGGTCAGGCGCTGGCCCGCACCCGGCGCTGGCCGGTCGACGGCCTCAGCCGGCCGCTGCTGATGACCATCGGCAATGCCTTCCGGCGCCGCCAGCGCATGGCCCTGACCCTGCTGGCCCTGGCGGCCGGCGGTGCGGTCTATCTGGGCGCGGCCAATCTGCGCAGCGCGGTCGGTGCCTCGGTCGATCTGCTCTACGCCGACCAGCGCCACGACGTCTCGTTGCGCCTGGCCGCGCCTCAGCCGGCCGCGGCGCTCGAGGCCGCGGCACTGGCCGTCGATGGCATTGCCGCCGCCGAGGCCTGGCGCGGCCAGCGGGCTACGCTGGTGCAGGCCGACGGCCTGGATGACGGCTTCACCGTCCTGGGCCTGCCGCCCGCCTCGGCGATGCTGCAACCCCAGCTGGTGGACGGCCACTGGCTGACCGACGGCCATCGCAACGACCTGGTGGTGAACCGCGCCTGGCTCAGGCAGCATCGCGAGCGGGCGGTGGGCGCCGAGCTGGCGCTCGCGATGGACGGGCGCACGCAGACCTGGCGCATCGTCGGCAGTGTCGATGGTGGCCTGCAGCCGCTGGCCTATGCCGCGCGGGCCGCCGTCGGTGGCGAGGCACTGGCGACCAGCCTGGTGGTGCGCACGCGCCTGCGCACCCCCGCCGCTCAGCTCGACGTCATCCAGCGCCTGCGCACCGCGCTGACCGAGGCCGGCATGCCGGTGGCGAGCAGCCAGCTGCAAAGCGAGGGCCGGCGCGTGCTCGAGGACCATTTGCTGATGGTCGTCGACTTTCTCGGTGCCATGGCCTGGGTGATGATCGTCGTCGGCGGCATGGGCCTGGCCTCGACGATAGGCATGGGCGTGCTCGAGCGCACCCGCGAGATCGGCGTGCTGCGCGCGATCGGCGCCCCGGGCCGCACGATTCAGCTGCTGGTGCAGACCGAGGGCCTGGTCATCGTCGTGCTGGCCTGGGGGCTGTCACTGCCGCTGTCGGCGCCGATGAGCCTGCTGCTGGGTGAAGCCTTCGGCCGCATCATGTTCCCGGTGCCGGCGCAGGCGCTTCCATCGGCCGCCACCGCGCTGGGCTGGCTGGCCATCATGCTGGGGGTCTCGCTGCTGGCCTGCGCCTGGCCGGCGCGCAATGCCTCGCGGATCTCGGCGGCGCGGGCCCTGAGCTACGAGTGAGACGTCACACGCTCATCATCATCTCGAAGCCGCCGTAGATCAGCCGCTTGCCGTCAAAGGGCATCGGGTTCTGCCCCGGCTGCATGCGCGGGTCGGCCATCATCCTGGCCCAGCCCGCGTCGCGCACCTGGCGCGAGGGCCAGGTGACCCAGGAGAACACCACGCTCTCGTGCTCCTCCCGCTTGACGGCCATCGTGAACGAGGTCAGCTTGCCCTCGGGCACATCGTCGCCCCAGCATTCAACGACGCTCAGGGCGCCACACTCCTTGAACAGCGGCGCCATCAGCGCGGCATGCGCGCGGTAGGCCTCCTTGTTGGCGGTCGGTACGGCGGCCACGAATCCATCGACATAGCTCATTGCTGTCTCCTCTGCACGGGTTGATGAAGGGCAGGCAACTGGCATGCCCGCAGACACACGACGAACGGGTCGGGCTGAAATCGACAGCCCGCCGGAAGAAATCAATCCGGCTTGATCTTGGCCCGTGCGATCACCGGCTTCCAGCGCTGCTGCTCCAGCTCGATGAAGCGGGCGAACTCGGGCGCGGTGCTACCCACGACGATGGCGGCCTCGCTCTCCAGCAGCTTGACGGCCGCGGGTTCCTTGATCGCACGGGCGGCGGCCAGAGCGAGCTTGTCGGCATGGGCTTGCGGCAGCGAGGCGGGCGCCAGCAGGCCGTACCACTGCGTCATCTCGAAGCCCGGGAAGCCCTGCTCCGCCACGGTGGGCACATCGGGAAGCTGGGCCAGCCGCTGTGTGGTGCCGGTGGCGATGCAGCGCAGCTTGCCGGTCTTGATGAACTGCATCACCGCCGGGGCGCCGACGGCGGCCGCGTCCAGCCGCCCGCCCATCAGATCGGTCAGCTGCGGGCCGGTGCCGCGATAGGGCACATGGAGCACGAAGATGCCGCTCTCCATCTTCAGGTATTCAAAGGCCAGGTGGCCGGCGCTGCCATTGCCGGCGGAGCCATAGTTCAGCTGGCCGGGCTTGGACTTGGCAAGCGCTATGAATTCCTTCAGGTTCTTCACCGGCAGGTCGGGGCGCACGACATAGAGGCTGGGCACCTTGGACAGCAGCGAGATCGGCCGGAAGGCCTTGTTGCCGTCATAGGGCAGCTTGTCGAAGATGAAGGGGTTCACCGCCAGCGTGCCGATATGGCCCAGTATCAGCGTGTGCTGGTCATCGGCACGGGCCACCTCGCCCATCGCCACATTGCCGGCCGCGCCGGGCTTGTTGTCGACGAACACGCTCTGGCCCAGCAGCTTGCTCAGCTCCACGGCGGTGGCGCGTGCCACGATCTCGGAGCTGCCGCCCGGGGCGAACGGCACGACGAAGCGCACCGACTTGCTGGGCCATGCGGCTTGGGCACGGGCCATGGCCGGGAGCAGGGCCGCCGCAGTGGCGGCGCTGGCGAGGCCGAGGGCGTCGCGGCGTGTCAGATGGAGATGCTTCATGAGGGGAACGTCCTGTGTATGGGGGAAGGTGGCAGGGCCCGGCCAGTATGGCTGAGCCGGCGCTGGATGGGTCAGCCGTAGAGTCGCAGCGGGTGCTTCAGGCGAACGGCTTCGGCCCGCGCCTCGGGCAGCACCGCGCGCACCGGCTGCCAGGTGGCCGCATAGGGCAGGTCGGATGCAGGGTCCAGGCTGGTGTGCGGCCAGTCCGAACCCCAGACCACGGCGCTGCCGAACAGGGCGGCCACGCGCTCCATCGGGCCGTGCATTGCATCAAAGGGGGCGTCAGCGTTCAGGCGATACCAACCCGAAAGCTTGACCCAGGCGCCACCCGCCGCCAGGGCGGCAAGCGCGCGCCAGGCAGGGTCGTCCGCCGCGGTGCCAGCCTCGATGCCGGCGAGGTGGTCGAGCACGAACACCAGTCCGGCCTCGCGCTGCAACGGCAACAGCTCCGGCAGACAGTCGCGCCGCACATACCACTGCACATGCCAGCCCCGCTCGCGCAGCCTGGGTGCCAGCCGGCGCAACACCTCGGCCGGGGGCTGCGACGAGCCGACCGGCGACACCTGGTTGAAGCGGATGCCACGCACGCCGGCGGCATGCAGCGCGTCGAGCTCGGCCTCCTGCACATCTGCATCGACCACGGCCACGCCGCGATGGCGGCCAGCGCCGGCCTGCAGCGCCCGCAGCAGCAGCGAGTTGTCGCAACCATAGACGCTGGGCTGCACCAGCACCATGCGCGTCACGCCCTCGGCGGCGGCGCGGGCCTCGATCTCGATCAGGGTCCGCGTCGCTGGCCGGTAATGCCCCTCCAGGACCGGCGCTGCCGCATCGAAGACATGGACATGGCAGTCCCAGCCGCTGAGTGAAGCGCTCATCAGGCGCTCAATCGCGGTTGATGCCCTGCTGGCGGACCACCTTGGCCCACAGCACCTGCTGCTGCTTCAGAAAGGCCGCGGCCTGGGTCCCGTCGCCGGCAAAGATGTCGCCGCCCAGGGTGCGCACCCGGCCCACCACCTCGGCATCATCTTTCACCTTGCGCAGGGCGGCCACCAGGCTGGCCTTGACCGCTGGCGCCAGGCCGGCCGGTGCGAGCACCGGGTTCCACTCCAGCACCTCATGGCCCTTGACGCCCAGCTCGTCCATCGTCGGCACCTCGGGCAGCACCCGCGTGCGCAGCCTGGCCGTGACGGCCAGCGCACGCAGCTTGCCGGCCTGGATATGGCCCATCGATGACGCCACATTGGCAAAGAACAGCGGCACCTGCCCGCCCATCACATCGGTCAGCGCCGGGCCGCCGCCGCGATAGGGCACATGGTTCAGCTGCACCTTGGCCAGCTCCTCGAACAGCGCGCCGGCCAGGTGCTGGGCCGAGCCATTGCCCGAGGAGGCGTAGGCAATCTGCCGGGGCTTGGCTCGGGCCAGGCGGATCACGTCGGCCACGGTCCTGGCCTCGAAGCTCGGCGTGCAGACCAAGACATTGGCGAACTGCGCGATCACACCCAGCGGCTCGAAGGCGGTGGCGGTGTCGTAAGGCAGCTTGCCGAAGAGCGCGGGGTTGACGGCGAACGAGGAGGCATCGACGAGCAGGGTCGTGCCATCGGGGGCGGCGCGGGCCACCTGGCCGGCGGCGATCGTGCCGCTGGCGCCGGGACGGTTCTCGACGATCACCGGCTGCCCCAATGCCTCGGCGAGCTTGGGCGCTATCAACCGGGCGATCAGATCGGCGCCGCCGCCGGGGGGATAGGACACCACAAGGGTGATCGTCTTGCCGCCGGCAATGGCGGCTGCCGCATCGGCGGCGCACCAAGGCAGCAAGGCTGAACCCAGCGCCGCGCTCACGAGGCGTCGGCGGGTCGGCGATGAACAGGCTTTTGAATTCAAGGTCGTTCCCTTCAGGTGATGGACACGGAGTACTGGAAGGCATTCGCGTCGCCGCGGGTGGTGCGGTATTCGACGCAGCGCCCGGCCAGATCGAAGGCCTGCCGCCGCACCACCGCACAGGGGTGGCCGGTCGGCAGCTTCAGCGCCTTGGCATCGGCGGCGCTGAGCTGACCAAAGCCGATCTCATCGACCGCGCGATGCACATGCACCCCACAGGCCACCGCGAGATGCGGATAGAGCAGGTCACCCCAGGCGGACGTATCGCCGTCCTGCAAGGCAGCGCAGCGCGGCAGCGGCAGCCAGATCTCTTCCACCAGCCGCGGCACATCGTCGAGCGAGCGCAGACGGCGCAGGCGCAGTGCCGCATCGCCCGGCCCGCCGCCCAAGGCCCGCGCCACGGCGGCCTGCGCGGCCAGCACCTGCCGCGAGACGATGCGCGACACCGGCACCTCGCCCGTGCCATCACCAAAGCGGAAGAAGCGCAGCATCGGCGCACCGGTCAGCCCGGAGCAGACAAAGGTGCCCCGGCCGTGAATGCGCTTGACCAGGCCCTCGTCCACCAGCAGGGCCAGGGCCTTGCGCATCGTGCCCAGGGCCACGCCATGCTCGGTGGCCAAGGTCTGCTCGGCCGGCAAGGCGCTACCCGGCGGCCATTCGCCGCCCACGATGCGCGACTTAAGCGCAGCGGCCAGCGCGCCATAGCGGCTCTGGCCGGCGGACTGGCCGACAAGCTTCAGTGAGGCTGACGCCATATTCATCTAGACCTATAGAGGAGTTAATGGAATGTAAGTCCGCCGCCCTGGCCTGTCAACCATCAACGCGGACGCACTCAGGCGGCAAATCTGCGCAGGATTCACTCGTTGGCGACCCCGCGCTGCTGCCCGTTCCCAGCCAGGCCCGGCGTTTCAACGACAATAGCGCCGCCCGAGATGGTCGGGCATCACTTGAGAAAAGACTCTGGAATGAACAAGACCGAACTGATTGAACACCTGGCCACCAAGCATGCGCTGACCAAGGCCGAAGCCGGCCGCATCCTCGAGACACTGCTGGACGCAGTCGTCACCACGGTGAAAAAGGGCGGC